>LNQE01000778.1_pt1 | contig 10621 bp, 7 predicted proteins | sample 603111 | NCBI WGS metagenome assembly LNQE01 (sample SAMN04260313, study PRJNA301899) | hydrocarbon metagenome | isolation source: hydrocarbon-contaminated ditch | place: Germany: Bremen | collected 1998
TGAAGAAACCTTCGAGGTAAGAGTTTGCTGCTTAAGTACTTTTTCCACGAAGGTTGCTTTGTTAACAAGCAACGTTGAAGATTTGTAGCCGCAGACTTTACGTCTGCGGTGATAACCTCTCGATATATCTAAAAAAATCAGAAGAATTAAAGATTACGAGTTATGTAAGCACGCTGACAAATGTCAGCGGTTACATTTCCATACTCACGCAGACAAATGTCGGCGGCTACTTTCGAATATAATTTGATGATTATGGAATGAACTAAGATATGGTATAAAAAAAAAGCCGCACGAGGCGGCTTTTTCTAACTTAATATTAAGATTGAGGATTAATCAAACACATCAATTTGACCGTTAATGTGTTTTGTAGGATCAATAATCTCACCGTTTTCATTTACAACACCACGATGACAAGTTGCACATGCTGTTAAACTGAAATCACCGTAATGCCCTTTAGGTAATGCGGAAATAAATTGACCGTTTGAATCAATTTCTCCATGACATGTACCGCATGCAGCTTGAGTCCCGTCAACTTTATTCCATATCGGGCTAAAGTTATTGCCTTCCATCTTTTCGGCTGTGTATGCGAATGGATATTGAGATTCGGAAGCTAAGTACTCAAAATTACCGTGGCAGTAGGTATTCTGGCAAGTCAATTCATCAAAATCATAATAAGCTTGAGATGGTCCGAGATTCGTGAATGCACCAAATGTCAACTCAGCTCTTGGAGTTCCGTCAATATGTCCTTCCGACTTGAATTCAGATGGAACAATATGACATTCATTACAAGCGACGTTTTGTGCGATTGCAATACCGTGTAAGTGTAATTGATGTGCACCGACAGCAGCAGCAGTTGTACTAGTTTCGTTGCTAGTACCTTGGGGTGGTGCAATTTGAGTCGGGTCCGAGAAATTACCGTGGCATGTGTTGCATGATTCGGGTCCGTTTTCTCTTCTATGGCATGTTAAACATGTCGTGCTAGTAAGTCCGCCGCCGTAATCTTCGCCATGGCACTGACTGCACATATCCATATCCCAACCATTAACCCTAATAAAATTTCCATGAAAATCTTCACTTGTTGGATTTTTTATACCATCGGTATGCACAGCAATTCCTTTATGACATGATTCACAGCCGGGAGTAATTACACCTCCAGCCCAAAGCGGTCCATGGCAGCTTTGGCACTCATAAAATGAATCGGTGTTGGTAATATACAATCCGTGAAAATTTTCCGAGTTAGGGTTCTTTGTACCTTCTTGATGAACAGCGATAGTTGGATGGCAATTACCATCGGAACAACTAATATTGGTAATACCGCCGGAATAATCGGCTGCGTGACAAGTCTGGCAATTGTAAATTCCTTCATCTTTAACAAGGAAAGAATGGAATTTATCGGAATTAGCATTCAACGCATCTTTGCCGTGAACTTTTACTTCTTGCGGAGCTGTTATATCGTCTCTTATTTCAGCACATCCCCAAAATAGAATTGCTGCAAGAAGTAATAAACTTGAATACGAAATAATGTATTTCATTGTTTACCTGTAGAATTAATCTTATTTATTATGACAGTAACCGCAGAAACCAAAATTCGGATTTCCGCCGGGATAAGCATTAACGTCGGTGTGGCAATTATAACAAACCGAACCGGCATCGTTATGCCAATCACCGTTAGTACTGCTCATAAAATTGATTGTATGAGTTTTAGGATTAGTCCCTTTAATACCATCGGGATCTACGTGACACATAATACAATTTGCATCTGCACCCTGAACATCATGACATGAAGCGCATCTTTCAATATCTCTTCTTGCTAAGCGGGAATGTTCGCCGCCACCTGAACCCACGCCAATCATCACAAAATTAGGAGCCAGGTGAGAAGCCGGTAAGATTCCCGAGGATGCAAAATCTTCATGGTTTGATGCATGACATGCGGCACAAAACGTTTCGGTTTCATGACAAGTCTGGCATTCCATTGTTTTGCCTTTTGCATCAATGCCGTGCAAGAAACGGTAATTCAAATCATGTACACGATTGATAACCTGCTTTTTCTCATTATCAGTGTAAGTATGAGGAGAATACGGCGTATAAAAATTATCGGCTAAGTTTGTTTCACTTATAACATTTGTGGAAACGTGACAATCTTCGCAAAAGACATTGTTATGACACATTGCGCAATCGGCATTAGCCGCCATTGCCGTGAATTTGTGATTCTTAAAGAACGATGCTGTTTTGTGATTGTCGGGAAGTAAATCAACCGTAGATACGTGACATGCTTCGCAAGCATTTGTTGCAACTGCATTATCATTATGACATGAATAGCACTGCATCATCGGCGGATTTGCTTGCGATGATTGAAAACTATAATCAATCTCTTCAAATCCTTTATGACATTCGATACACTCCAAATTTTCTTCTTCGATATGAAACTTGTGCGAGAATAACAATTTAGATTTTTTCTGAATCATCGGTTCAAAAACATCTTCATAGTGGCAAGTACCGCAGGCATCCATATCTTCGACATCATGACACATTGCGCATGCATCTTTTTCCGGGAGAAGTCTATCACCCAACGATAAACTTTCTGCAACACCTGTATGGCATGATTCACAATCGCTTAATTCGGAATGCAGCGAATGTGAAAAAATGATAACGTCTTTGTTGGTTCTTTCCGTCGGCTCTTCGCTTGTAGTGAAAGCAACAGCAAAAAGAAATATTGCAGCTGAAAGAAAGACAACTAAGTAAGCATATAGTTTTTTCATAATTAGTCTAAAAGTTAGTGTTAAACCAATGATTGATTTTAAAGAGAATTCTAAAATCGTTATCATAAATTTTGTTGTTTACAAATTGTCCTTGAAGATCGAAAGAAAGATTTCTCCATGGACGTAGATTAACTCCTCCTAAAACGGCAAGTAGTGAGTTTGTTTCGGAATCTGCCGAGAGTTTGTAGCTTGTATAAGTTAATCCTACTTGAGGAGTAACAAATCCATCGGCAAAAGAGCGTGCGGTATAAACAGAAATAGCATCAAGCTCTCCGGCGTAACCGAATGTTTTTCTGTAACTTGCCGAACCGTAAATTGTATTTACACCAAGCGTTAATCTTTGTGAATTTTCGTCGTCATAAGTAACATTACCGAATTTACCGTAAGCAGTAATAAAGCTGCTGAACTTATAATCAATTCCACCTTCAATTTCCTGTGTGTTTGCATAATTGAAAACAGAGAAAATCGAATTATATCTAATCTTCGGTTCACGGTAATTATAATAAAGCGAAATTCCGAAATCTTCTATCTGAGAATATCTAGTGGATATCTCAAACTTGGAAGTCTGCGAAAAATTCAGATCATAATTATACCGTGCATGAACTTCAACTATTTTCGGAAGATTATAAGATACGTCCGCACCTAAAAATTCAAATTGATTGGAAGCTCTTTTTATTAAGATAGTATCTAAGACGTTAAATTCATTTAATCGGATTGCGTCGTAATCTTGAGCTTTGAAATTTTTGTTTGTGTAGTTAACTGCTACTCTTAATTCTTCTGTGGGATAAGCAGTCAATTCACCACCCAAAACGTAATCGTTTGACCAATCATCTGTTAATTCCATTTTTTGATATGCCGGGACATTACCGCCGTAGAATCCTTCAACTTTGAAAATGCCGTGTCTTACTTGAAGATTAACACCGTCGTAAAGACCACCGGCAACACTGTTAAACAAAGATTGTCTGCCAATTCTAACCGTTGCAACATCGAATACATTGCGTGCTTCAACGTAAAGATTATAAAATCTCATTCGTGGATCATTTTCCAAAGCATTCGCAAGGTTGGTTTCAAAGTTTAAACGTGTTCTTAAAGAAACATTATCTTTATTTAAGTTGAAGTACAATGAACTTAGTGAACGGACGTAAGTTTCGGAAACATCAGGAGCAGAATATCTCTCGAAGGTATAAAGAGAGGTTGAGAATCTTCCGTTAAAATTTTGAGCCATTAGAACCGAAGCAGAAATTAAAATGGCTGCAATTAGAATCTTTTTCATTTTCAACCTATGTTGATTTATTCTTTAGGAATATTGTGTTTAATCAATTTGTAACTTTCGGCGAATTTAAATTCTTTATAAGTCGGGCTTTCTTCGTTATGACAAGTTCTGCATTGAGCTTCAATCGCCTTATCATTTTCCCAAACAATCAAACCGGCGTCAATAGATGCTTGTTTGTCTTTCATCACTTTCATAACACTGTAATCTTTTCCGGCACCGTGGCAAGTTTCGCATTGAACACCATCAGCAATATCAAAACCTTTTTCCATTCTTGTAGCTTGTAAAGCATAACCGGTTGCATGGCATTTCAAACAAGCAGGGGTTTCTACAGCTTTTGTAGTATGACCTAATTCTGCCGCAATCTTATCAGCTTTCTCAGTTTGAAGTGTTTTGTAAGCTTCGGCATGTTTGGATTTTTCCCAAATAGATAATTGAGAACCTTGTTTTTCAGTTTTGTGACACATCGTGCATTTTTTTACACCGATGTAGTTGAACTCTTGCGCATTAACAGCAAGTGAAATAAAAAGAATGGAAATCAGAAATAAAACGAGCTTCTTCATAGTTTTTCCTCCTATATTTGTGAAATTATATGTAAAGAATATAATCCAATTATCCGATTTAAGCAATAAAGGATGTAAAAATCTTTTTATCAACGGCTTATTTTCATAATCCTTTTAAGTTTTCGATAACCCAGCTTCTCAAATCGGGGTCGCTTTCCATTTCGGCTGACATAATTTCATCGGGATCGGAGCCGTGTTCTTTCATTGTATCTAAAAATAGTTTTGTAGAATGACTAACTTCATCAATCTTCTTTTGACCTTCTTTAATTTGCATCCATTCGAGGGCTATCTTCTTAAAATGCCTCTCATGATGATGTCTGTATTTATGAAGACTCATCTTACCGTCAATCCAAACAAAACTCATCGGGTATTCGCTTGGTCTAAAGATTACAAAGAACCAATGCCAAACTATTATAGCGAGTGTAGCTAAAATTGCTTCGTAGAAGTGAATAGTTTCACTTACTTTAATTAACCAAACCGGCGCCCAGTTTCCAACCATTGTTGGGAACCAAAGAATCAAGCCGGTAACTCCCATTACAATTGTACCCCAAACTAATGCCCAATATTCTGCTTTCTCGGTATAATCAAATTTGCTGAATTCAGGCGGGTGTTTTCTCAGGCGTAAGTAATAAAGTATATTCTGAAATGCTTCTTTCACATCTTCAAATCTTGGTACCATATGAGAAAGGATATCTCTTCCTCGTTTTGTTACTATTAAGTAAACAACATGATAAACACTTAATGCAATCATTATTACTGCAGCAATTCTGTGAATATTTTGTCGAACGTATTCGGACATACCAAGTTGGTATAATCCGTCAGCCCACCAACTAAACGGATATTTCAACGCAAAACCTGTAATTGCAAGAGTGAAGAAAGATGTAAATAAAATTACGTGCTGAATGATTTCATTTGTCGTAAATCTCGGGATGACAACTTCCTTCCGCTCGTTTTGTTTTCTCTTTCTTACTTCATGAACATAAATAAGCACGTTGTGTAAAATCATTCCCCCTATTATCACTACTATCAACCAGAAATAGACAGTGGTTACCAACCCTTCTACTTTACGAGCTTGTTCATTTTGCGATATATGAGAATAACTTTCGGCAAAAACTTGTGTTGCTTTAGGATGACATTTCTGACAAGTTGCTAAAACATTTTCTTTGCTTACTGAAGATTGAGGATGGCTTTGAGGCAATATTTCGTGAACATTATGACAATCAATACAATATGCTGCGTTAGGGTCGTTACGCTTAACTGCTAAACCGTGATAACTGTCCTGATAACTGTATGCTTCGTCCTGAGATAAACCTAATCTTGCAGTAAGAATTGGGTCTTGGTGACAAGAAATGCAAACTTCTTCTTGAAATTGTTTGACAGAAAAAGTTCCTTCTGCAAGTTCTTTTGCTCTTGGACTATGTTCGCTATGACAGTCGCTGCAAACCGGCGCAACGCGTAATCCTTTTTTTGCACCGAGCCAGTGAATTGAATTTTTATATTCATGAACAACATCGGTATGGCATTGCTCACATGTTTCATTTAGATTATAAGCTGAAATTGTTGATCCGGGTTGAATCCTATTTTTAATATTATGAACTCCGTGGCATGTTGAACAGTTCATATCAATTTCTTTACCTTGCGCTATCAGTGTGTAGTGAAAAGAATCTTCAAATCTTAATCCGGAGCGGGCACTTATTAAATTAAATTTTTCGGCAAATTTTGGGTCGTCATGACAAACGCCGCAAGTATGACCTAAGTTGCCATTTGATACTCTGCTGTTATGATCCTCAACCGGTAAAATATCGTGTGAACCATGACAATCCCAGCATGATGCTGCTTCCAAAACTCCTTCACCTAACGATATACCATGGATACTTTCTTTATGTTCATCGGCTTGTTCTTTATGACAAACATAACAGCTGGCTATTTCGACTTTGTCAAGATTTGCAGGATGGTTATCTAATCTGCTGCCGATTGCCGAGTGGCAATCACTGCATATTAAATCTTGATGAACGGACTTTGAAAGCTGCGGAAGAAAGTCATCGGTCTCATGGCAATCAGCACAAGGATTTTTAGAAACATCTTGCACGGTATGGAACGGACGCATTAGAAGTTTTGTTTCATGGCAGCTAGAACAATATTCGCGAGCTTTGTTCGGGCTCATCTCCGGTGGTTTAACATAATGGTAACCATGGCAGTCAATACATTCGGGTGGATTTTTTACTCTTTCTTTTAATCTATGATGGACATCATTTTGAACAATTGAATAAATTTCTTCATGACAATCGGCACAATCAACTTTGTAAATATCTTTACCTTCTTTATGGGGTAAATCATCAGCAACAAAACCTGTATGACAGTCATCGCAATCAAAGCCCCCGTGTACAGAATTAGCAAATCTATCTCCGTTTACGAAAAGAGAAACTTTTTTATTGTACCGCTCATAAGATAAACTTTGATCTTCGTGACAGATTAAACAGTCATCTTGAGCTAAGATTGAAATAGTGATAAACAAAATCAAAAAAAGGAGTTTCAAAAAGTTCATTAGTTTCCCATTTATTTGTATAAGAAAATCATTGCATATATTATCATTATTACAATTATAAGTCCAATTGATAATGCGGTGAAACCAAAATATTTTGCAAATTTAACCAACCATTCGGGCGGAGGAGGAGCAAACCGTTCCTCCAATTTATTATTTTCAATTAAAATTTGGTACTCTCGCGGTCGATCTTTTTTAAATTCTTCAAGAGGAACTCTGCCTGTAAAAATAACATTATCCATCGGAAATTTATCTGGACGGAAATGTGTATTGAAAAAATGTATAGTGAAAATAAACCCGGTTGCAAGTAAAGCTTCATCACTATGAACAATTGAAGCTACATTAATAAACCAGCCGGGTAAACCGAGATAAGTAAAAAATTCAGGGAACCAAAGAATTAAACCGCTTGAGCCGATAACTGCAATTCCCCAAAACACAGCGAAATAATCAAACTTTTCCCAATAAGTCCATCTGCCGTAAGAAGGTCTTTCGCCCTTTCCGAAAAACCATTTTATTGTTCCGATGAATTCTTTCCAATCTCGTTTATTGGGAACCATAGAGTTTTCGCCTGAGAGCATATGTTTGAATGATCTTTTTTGCTTTGCAACTTTTTTTACCAAAAACCCAATATGTAAAACGAAATATATAAAGGTAATTATAGCGGCAAGTCTATGAATATAACCGGTAACTTCATAACCTCCCATTAGTTTTGAAGCAGTTTGGAAAATTCCGACACCGGCAAATTTAATTGTCATACCGGTAATTGCAAGCGAGAGAAAACTTAAAATAACAAGTATGTGTAGAAAACTTAAAAAAGGTTCAAAACGCCAGATATATTTTTCTTCTGAATTATCCGGATGTTCTATTTTCTTTACATCATTATTTACCATCAGTGATTTTCCCCTTAGCAAATTTTTTCTTTTCTAGTTTTTCTTTCCTGCGCTCTGCTAAACCTCTAGGCAGCCACAATAATGTATGTGTTCCAAAGAATAAAAATGTGACGCTTAGTAGTATTGTCATAAACCAAAAAGTATAGTAAAGGAACGGATATTTATCTTTATCATGGTGAGTAGCATGAGTTAAATAACCGACAAATTTTCTGTTGGAATTCGGATGACAGCTTGCGCAAGTTTCAACAATATTATCTCTGTGAAGTGTAGAACCCAGCATATAAGTCGGTAAAATATTATGCGAGCCATGGCAATCCGAACATTTAGCGGCACCAACCGATCCTAATTTTGAAACTTTTCCGTGGAATGTATCAAAGTAAGTTTCGGTTACATCTTGATGGCATCTTCCGCATTGGTCAATTATTTCCGCTCTAAAATCATCTTTATCAATTCTCTTTATTGTATGGGCTTGATGACAATCCTGACAACCCGGTAGTTCTTTATCTGTTTTTGTTATTAGAGGACTATGAATACTATTTGTAAACTGTTCATAAATTCCGAGATGACATTTAGCGCATGTTTCACCAACATTGTCTTTGTGGACGGTAGAAAGTGGGTTTTTCTCAGGCAATTCTCTGTGAGCAGAATGACAATCAACACAAGTTGCCGTAACAGTTAAACCGGATTCTAGAAGACTTCCGTGGATACTTTGTGAATAATCTCTTACAATTCCAAATTCATCTTCATGAATACTTTTGCCGGGACCGCCGATGTTATGACATTTACCGCATAAGTCGGGGATATTCCTTGCAAATGTGGGAGAAGTTCGGTCGGATTTTTTCTGGACTTTATGAGTACCATGGCAGTCACTACAATATGGAGCTTCAAGATTACCATTAACTAATTCAATTGAATGCTGACTTAATTGCCATTCTTCAACTTGAGCTGCATGGCATATCGAACAATCGACTTTTCCGCTTTCTTTACAAATAGGACTATTCAAGTGACTCACATTCGTATGGCATTTAATACATGCATTATCTGCATGAACCGAATGCATTATATCATCGGCATCCACATATAAGCTAACACGCTCACCGTTAACTTCTTTATACAAATCTTTATTTGAATGACATGACATACATTTCGCATCGTCATATTTCTGATCATAGAATACTCGTCTTACTTGATGCGGCTGATGACAATCGATACAAGCGGGGATTACATCGGGCTGCTGTTCCCAAAGTTCACCTCTTATTACTTTTGTGTGAACTCTTTCAATCTGAGAATGGCACTGCATACAAGTTGATGCGATATTTCTTCTATTAATTGAAGATTTCGGATTTTCGTGTGGGAGAATATTATGAGAAAAGTGACAACTGGTACATACAGCGGTAACAATCAATCCTCTTCTGAAAAGTCCGTCACCATGAATTGATTCTCTATAATTCTCTAATATATGACGTTGGCTTATTGTTCTTAACGCTGAAACTCTCGTCCCTTCTTTATGACAAGTTCCGCATAAATCAGGAATATTCATCACGTAAGTTTTTGCATTTTCGTTTTTATGGGATAATATATCATGCTTACCATGGCAAGTTGTACAATCTGGTGCCAAAAATTTACCTTGAGCAAGAGCTTGCCCATGTAAGCTTTCGTGATATTCTTCGGCATATGAATAATGGCAGATCGCACAATCTACTTTATAAATATTCTCTCCTTTACGGTGGGGAATATCTTCCGCGTCAAAATCCATGTGGCAATCGGCACAATCAAGATCCGCATGGATAGAATTGCTGAACTTCTTTTGATCAACGTACAGTGAAACTAATTTGTTATTTCTTTCATATGTAAGAGATTTATCACTATGGCACATCATGCATTCGTCAGATTGTGCCGAAATTTGAATTGAGAGAAACACTAATAAAATTGGAGATACAAGTTTCTTCAAATAGGCGATCATTCTTTTTCCGGATTTTTAAAAGTAACTTAAAATTGCAAAAATCATGCTAACAATATGATAAAAATAACCCATCAGAAATGGGATAAAATGATATAGTTTCTTATTTGTTTGCCGAAATGGTAAAGTCGTTTATCAAAAATAAGAAACTAATCAAAACGGATATTAGAGTATAATATCCAAAAGAAAATTATTGAGAAACTTACTTTTTGTCAATTAAATAAAGCAGACCGATTCGTTTATTCCGGTTCTATAATTTTCGATTAAATAAATAACAGATTAAAATCGAATTTGTTATTTTAAGCGGGATAGATTATTTTTCAAAATATTTATCGGATGTCATTAACCTAACACCTATTACACGAGGAAAGAATGAAATTAAAGTTACCCGAATCAAGCTACAACTGGATTTCATTGATTGGAGCTACAATAGCTCTTATTAGTCTATTCATGATAATTTTTCTGTTTTTCATCTCAACTATATTTGATCGAGGCGGGTCTTATTTGGGATTGGTAATTTATATCATTTTACCTGCTTTTTTAGTTGCCGGGTTAATACTAATTCCGTTTGGGATGTTCTGGAAAAAAAGACGCGAAAGTAAACACGGTAAATCGGAAAAACGCCTCCCTATGATTG
>LNQE01001899.1_pt1 | contig 10607 bp, 11 predicted proteins | sample 603111 | NCBI WGS metagenome assembly LNQE01 (sample SAMN04260313, study PRJNA301899) | hydrocarbon metagenome | isolation source: hydrocarbon-contaminated ditch | place: Germany: Bremen | collected 1998
GGCGGGGATTTTTCCCGCCGATCCCCCCGGAGACCGGCGGGAAAACTTCCAACCTGAAGAATTCCGGGAGGAAGAAATACTTCCTCCCGAATGTATCAGCTATTATACGTCAGTACTTGAAAACAGGTCGTATTCGAATGCATTCCACTGGATGGCGTTTATTTTGATATTGGAAACAAAGGTTCCATCCTGGTCCTCATTGGGCAGGTCTTTTACGGTTTCATCGAATTTTACGAATATGCTCTGACCGGGATCGATAACTACTCCATAGAGGTCATCGGATACTTCGGCAGCATCGGCGGACGCACTTTCTACTTCAGTAATTACGATGTCCACCTTGTCATCGCCGGTGATTTCAACATCATTAATGGTAACAGGAATGGTTCCTTCGTTTTTCAGTTCGGCTATGACATAGGCATTGTATCCGGGATAGCCGTTGTTGATGGTCATTTTCAGTACTCCGTCATTCAGGACTACCAGCTTGGCTCCAACGTCCTTGGCCTCATTGGGGTTGTCATCAGCCTTGTAATCCAATACCGGATCGCCGGGAACGGTAGTAGGATCAGTAGGATCAGTACCCTCAGAACCAGGAATCCAGTATCCATAAGACATTCCATTCCATGTTCCAGTATAAGGTGCAGGAGCCGGTTCTCCCCACCAACCATAGCCAATATCAACCCAGCCATGACGATAGCCATGTTGATATCCTAGTGGTACCCACTGGTCATCAGTAGCCGGGCTACCAGGATCACCTTCAATAACAGTTTCCCCGGCTTCGGGATCACTGCTGAAAGCAGGATTGGTATCGCTTACGATCCAGTTAATGTCTACAGTACCAGTGTTCAGAGTGTCGGTAGCGGTCACATTGTCGGTCCATACCGCATAGGCTCCGCCCAAGGCGGCAAAGGCAAATACCATTACCAGTGCCAAGATTTTCATTTTCTTCATAAATGATTCCTCCTATCTTAATTTTGACTTATATATTGCACAGGGGGTAATCAATTTTCTCCCCTGCAGCGGCCAGTTTAATATTTTTATTTTTCAACCCTCCTTTTCTAAATTGCTTATTGTGAAACGGCTGATACCGTATTCCACTCTTATATGGTTCCTTAATCCTGATCCCCCGCAAACAGCCGCCAGGGGTCGTCTGCTTCATGGAAAGCGTTCCACTGCCGGTATACCAGTTTCAGGTCGGTCAGGTAGCTTTCATCCCAATCCCCGTTTACCAGCAGGGTGAATTCTCCATTCGCGCTGTCTTCCCCGTCTACCAGAAGGGGAGGTGAATCCAGCAGGGTTACTTCCTCCGGCAGGCTGGCTCCGGCTTCCACCTGGGCGGTGACCGGTATGCTGCCCCGGTTCTCCAGGGTATAGCTGAAGGCCACCTGGCTCCCCGGCTCTACCCCTTCCAGTTCAAAGTCAGCCGAATCCTCGCTGTAATTTACACTTCCTGCAGCTCCGGATTTTATCTCCAATCCGGTCAGCACCGGGTCGATGCTGCCTATGTTTACAGTCAGACCGCTGTCCGGCAGACTCATATCCCATAATGCCATGCCCGGACCTACCATACCCAGACTTATGGTCAGGGTGATCCAGATAGCTGCTATTTTCCAGGCCTTTGACCTCTGTTTCCTGTTTACCTTATTTTTATTCATAAACGCTTACGCTCCTTTTCCTGAGCTGCTCAGCACCGGGCTGAGGATCGACCAGGGTCAGATATTCAGATTCTGCCTTTACATTACAAGTATAATAGCTGCCAGCCATTAGCCCTACACTCTGTAGTCTAAACTTCCCCTCACCTATGAGATAGCATGGTCACTATACTTTAGTGCCATATGTCATTATGTTATAGGTCCTGAGTTAATCCATACTCCTTTCTTTACCAGACAACTGCCACCTGTCCCCACCGCTGCCGGGGAGCAAGGAATATCTTCTCTCTGGGGTAATTATGCAATCTGCTTTGCTATACACCCCATGATATACCCCAAAACAAAAAGGTTCAGATTGATTCCTGAACCCTCTTAATCCATAATAGGGTTGTGGTGGCGCCTGGCCGGGTTGCTTGGGCTGCTAACCTTAAAGATCGCCCCTGCAAGATGCCGATGGGCTGCTAACTGCAGAAGGCACTGACCTGCCCGAACCCCCGTGAGAATGCATATAAAGCGGCCTGGGTCCGGTCAGCCATTTTCAATTTGTCCAGGATCTGGCTGACATGCTTTTTGACGGTATATTCGGTAACGAACAGGCTGTTGGCTATTTCCCGGTTGGACATGCCGCTGGCTATAGCGTCCAGCACTTCCAACTCCCGGGGGGTGAGTTCATCTATGGGGTCTTTTTCCTGGCAGATCAAATTCTGCATAAGAGCAGGGTCGATATAATTTCTTCCTCTGGCCACTAATCGAACGGCATTTACAATTTCATCCGGCATAGCTTCTTTTAGAATATATCCATCCACTTTTTCATTTAAGGCTTGCTTGACATCCACCCGCTCGGAGGAGGAACTCAGAATTATGAAGCGGCATACGGAGGGTATGCTCCTGGCCTGACGAATAAAGTCCAGCCCGGTTTCACCTGCCAGTCTCAGGTCAACTATGACTATGTCCGGTTGAGACTCGCTCAGAAGCGTTAATCCCTCCTGGGCGGAGCAGGCTGTTCCCACTACCTCCATATCATCCTGAAACTGCATAATCGAGCTGATACCTTGCAGTACCAGGGGGTGATCATCAATAAGCAGCAACTTCATATCAATTCCCCTCCTTGTTTTTCTCCGCTATCTCCTGAGAATCCAGTATCTTGCTAAGATTCCTTTTCCATAGTTCTTCTAACCATCTGGAGTTACAATTCGATCACAGATAGTGAAATTGTCCATCTTTACTGGTGAACATATTATTTTTTGATGTTTTCATTAACGGGTATTTATTAATAAATACCAATTTTATAAACTGGCTCTTGCTGCTGCTTTTCAGCAACCGGCTTGGGTATGATGCACCTGATGGTAGTTCCTTTCCCCGGCCCGCTCTGTATATTCAATTCTCCATGGAATATTTCAGCGGTATGAGTCATATTACGCAGGCCCAGTCCGGCTTTTTCATCCGAGCGTATTTCTCTGAATTTCCAACCGCAGCCATTATCTTCAATTTCCAGCCGGGTCTGACCCGGATACATATCCAGCCGGACCCGCAATCGGCTGCATTTTCCGTGCCGGATGGCATTGCTGCTGGCTTCCCGCACCATGCGATACAGAGCTTTACGCAAAGCGGGGCTTATTGCCTCTTCATTGCCTTCCGTCTGCAGGTCTACCTGTATTCCGTGCAGCTGACCCAGGCTGTCCAGATAGGATGCTATGTTTTCCACAAATATACTTTCTCCACGCCTGAGCGGGCTCAATCCATAGATAGACGCTTTCAATTCCCGGGAGGCACGGCTGGCCGTATCTTCCAGCAGTTTTAACTGCTGCTGTACCCGGTTGTCCCGCAGACTAAACTCCTGCTGGGAGAGTGCGTGTACGGCACATACCATGCTAAAGAGATACTGGGCCACCCCGTCATGGATTTCATTGGCGATGCGGTTTTGCTCTTCACTGATCAGGAGACGTCCCCAGAGTTTATCGGTCTCCAGCCGTTCCAGGGCAATCCCTCCCAGCCCGGCCAAAAAAGACAGTGATTCCCGGCCATCTGCGTTGTCCTTTTCTGGTAATGACCCCCCGTCATCCAGATAGGCTAACACCCCAAAGCATTCGCCGCTGGAGGTAATAGGCTGATACTTAATCCTCTGGCCCCCGGCTGTCTCCCAGGTCAAATCACTATGATCAACCTTGCTTTCTATCTGTTCCCAGATTAGATTTACTTCTTCTTCCCATATGCGATAACTCAGCGGGTTTTCTTCTCCGCCCAGGCGCAGCAATCTAGTGGCTGCAGCCTCTTTTCCCCATATTCCGTTATCCCTGACAATAAAACAGGCCGACGGTCTCCCGCAGAGTTTAGCCGTATAGGCAGCTAGTACATTTGCCATTTGAGCGCGGTCTTCTCCGGCCGAACAGGCTTCCAGCACCTGATAAAGCGAAGAGATATGAGCCAGCGCATTTTCGCTGTCTGCATGAGCCTTTTCCAATTCGGAATAGGCCAGGGCCAACTTCCTGTACAGAGCAGCGGCCAGCTGAGCCAGCGCAGTACACAGACAGAAGATCATGATCAAACTGCTATGGTTGAATAATTCCAGGGTCAGGGGGATGCTGCTGCCCAGCAAGGTATAACGTAAGATCAGAGAAACGCTCAGGAACAGCCCCGTGGTTAACCAGGAATAGTAAAAGGGCAGGTAAAAAGCGGCGGCGATAATGGGACTTAATGCGTACCACACAAAGGGACTATCCAATCCCCCGGTAGGCATGGTCACCAATGCAGTACCCATCACTTCTATAGTTATTATGGTGAGCAGCAAATACGGTTTCCTGTTTTCACTTGCCGGTGGGTCTTGCTGCCCGATTATTTTGCAGGGATCGTATATGCTCACCAGGATATCATCTATTTCACTGCTGCCGTAGAGATTTCGGGTCAACAAAACAGCAGTAATCATAGCCATTACCACCATTATCTTGATGCCCAGGGGAGATTGGGGCGGACTAATAAGATAAAAACAAGAGGTCAGCGAAACCAGCAATAAGCGGGCTATCAGCATAGAATGACGTATGCAGGCAGTGGGATTGCTGATACCAGGCTGATTCATTTCCCATTTGATACCGCCGGGAATGATTCTATTTATGCAATTTGGGACTAATGTTATAATATCCTTTTTGTATTTAGACCCTGTCATTAGCAAACCTCTCCAATAGTGATTCCAATGTGTCAGAATATTTTCTCAAATACCGGCTGGTACTATTAGCTTACTATGTCAGGACTTCAATATTCTATTCACCGTAAGTCGGAAAATAATCCACGGGTACCAGGAGGTGATTAGCACCTTTCATCTGCCAACATGGGCATGTATTGCGGATATTACGCTTTTTCAAGCAATGATCAAGGGTTGCAGTATGTACTAGTACTGTTTGGCGGAGATATAATAGGTTCATCGGTCTATATCCATGGTATTCACGGCCTCTATCCACTCCTGTCGGTATCTAGTGCCTTTATCCTCGGCCCGCCAAGGCTTTTGTCCTATATTTACTATTATTGTTTATAACTTGCCTGGCTCCAAATTAACAGACAGAAAAAAACATAAGCCATTCAAGACCTTTACGTCTTCGATGGCTTAAAGCATAGTCGCTGCAATTATTACCAGCAGGGCGTACATTCCCCCACTAATAAAGATGATCTGACCCAGACTCGCCGTATTTGGCTACTGACAGGCTAAGGAGTTTTATATTCCTGAATGGCAGTTCACTTATGATCGCTTATTACTCTCCGGGCTTCGGTACGGTTGCGAACCTTCAATTTCCTGAATATATTACTTAAATGACTTTTGATAGTGGACTCAGAAAGATCCAGAGCCGCTGCCATTTCCTGGTTAGTACAATTGTTGCCCAGTAAAGACAATATCTCTCGTTCCCGCATGGTCAATGAGTTAAAGTCCAGGGCCGGGTTTAAGCCCATCACGGTGTTTAGTTGTTCATTTCCCAGGCGGGGCAGGCAGAGTATCCCAGCATTCACAATCAACTCCACGGAACTAATAATTTGCGCCGGTAAAAGTCTCATAGGCAAACAGCCGCGAATCCCCAGGCTCAGCAGTTGGAACAGGTTGAACTTATTAGGGTCTTCCACTATAAGTACGAGCATGAGCAGAGGGCATTTGCTCTTAAGTTCTGCTATGCTGCCCCCCTCGTTCAGATCATCTATTCGCCACAAGACCACATCGGGTTGATAGCGCAGGGCAGCATTGATCAAGTGGGTGGAGCTGACATTATCCACTACGTTAAAGACATAACGTTCAGCAAAAGCAATCGATAAACTTTGAGTGTATACTGGCGAGTCGCTGCAAAGCAATAGTTTAATCCGGTTCATAAGCATATCCCTCTTTATTTGTTTATATAATAAAAAACTGCTGCCAAGATAGGAAATTATTACTATAACCTTTAAAAATTATATTACATGCAGAGACAAACATCAATGCGACGTTAGCAAGTGTTTTCCGTCATATTAAAAAAGATGACAGTCGGGAAGCATCCGTACTGTCATCTTTTTGATTGGCTGGTTTATTTTTCTTTTTCTTCTTTTTCCTGACGGGCTTTTTCGATGATCTTATCGGCATTCTGAGCCGGCACTTCTTCATAATGGGAGTATTCCATGGTGAATTTACCCCGACCCTGGGTCATGGATTTTAGATCAATAGTGTATCTTGCCATTTCAGCCTGAGGAACCTGGGCTTTAATAAGCTGTTTTTTACCTACCGGTTCCATGCCCTGAACTCGACCCCGCTTGCTGTTCAAGTCACCAATGATATCGCCCATGAAGGATTCAGGAATAACGATTTCTACATTCATGATCGGTTCCAATAAAACTGGTTTGGCTCCCTCCAGGCCCTTCCGGAAAGCCAATCTGGCTGCCATTTTGAAGGCCATTTCCGAGGAGTCTACCGAATGATAGGACCCATCAAACAAAGTAGCTTTTAAACTGGTTACCGGGTAGCCAGCCAGTACTCCTTCGTCCAGTGCCTCCATCAACCCTTTTTCTACTGCCGGGAAATACTGACGCGGTACTGATCCACCAAAAACTTGTTCCCCAAATTCAAAATCACCTTCACTTAGAGGTTCAAAACGTATCTTAACATGTCCATATTGTCCGTGTCCACCGCTCTGTTTCTTATGTTTGCCTTCTGCTTCGACGGTAGCTCTTATAGTTTCACGATAGGGTATTTTCATATCTTTACTGATTACATCTACCCCGAATTTGCTTTTTAATTTCTCTATTAAGATATCTACATGGGTATCACCCATCGATTTTAACAGAGTCTGTTTAGTCTCAGTGTTCTTCTCGATTATTATGGTTGGGTCTTCTTCTTTTATTCTCTGCAGAGCGCCGCTAAGTTTATCTTCATCGCCTTTGCTCTTAGGCTCGATAGCCATGTTGAGGGTAGGCTGTGGGAATTCGATAGGATCCATGGATACCGGGTTCGCCTTCTGGCAAAGGGTATCTCCGGTGGCAGTTGTGTTCAGTTTGGCCACGGCGGCAATATCCCCGGTGTTAAGCTCGGGTACAGATGATTGTTCCTTGCCGGTCATAACCAGGAGCTGAGCAATTCTCTCATCTTTTTCTTTACTGGCGTTAAAATATGAATTATCAGCCTTCATAGTTCCAGTAAATACCCGGAACATATTGAGTCGGCCAATATATGGGTCAGCAATAGTTTTGAAGACCTGTATGGCCAGCTTGGACTGATCCATCTTCTTATATATAGGGTTGTCTTCCGGGGTAGTAGCACAATCTACTATGAAATCCATAAATGGCTGAACGCCGATATTTTTTAGTGCTGAACCACAGAATACGAACACTGCAGATCCTGAAGAAGCAGCCTTTTTCACTCCCGCCAGAATTTCCTCATCGGTTAATTCTTCACCTTCCAGGTACTTGGCCAGCAGATCGTCATCTGCTTCTGCTGCAGCTTCAATAAGCTGTTCTTTGTATATTTCCACATCATCCATCATGTCAGCAGGTATTTCCCCTTCGGTCATTTTTCCACTGCCTTCTTCAAAAGTGTAGGCTTTCATCTTGATCAGATCTACTATTCCTTTGAAACTGCTTTCGGATCCTATAGGAATCTGAACTGGAACTACCACATCAGAAAAGGTGTTTTTCAACTGATCCAGCACCTTGTAATAATCCGCATTTTCTCTGTCCATTTTATTGACAAATACCAGTTTAGGCATATCCGGGAAATCTTCCCAGATGACCTCGGTCTGAACTTCTACCCCGGCATTGGCCGATAACATCATAACTAAAGTGTCGGCAACTCTGGCTGCTCCGATGACTTCAAAATAGAAATCCGCAAAACCAGGGGTGTCTAAAGCATTTATTTTATGGTCCCTGTATTCACAGGGTACCAGGGATGTGCTGATAGTGATCTTTTTCTTTACTTCTTCCGGCAAAAAGTCTGCTACTGTATTTCCATCATCTACCTTCCCCAATCTTGTAGTAGCTCCGGTATTAAAGAGCATAGCTTCTGCCAGTGAAGTCTTACCTGTTCCTCCATGGCCAACAAGAGCTATGTTGCGGATTTTACTCGTAGGGTAAACCTTCATCAAACGACCTCCTCACAATATACTGTAACTGTTAAAAATGGTACTATATATTTACCTAAGTAGCAAAATTTTTTTCAATATCATTATTTTCGGTTGTTCATGACGAAAAATATCCAGTACAAAAGTATAGCTGCTACCAGAAATAATATTAACTGGTATATCATAACTCCTTTAAATGCATCTACTATCAATGTAAAAACAATCCCCAGGGCCAGGGGAAATAATATGAATTTGGAAAAAGGACGATTCGGATAATTTGGATCGGCCTTCTTTTTCTGCAAATAAGACCAGTTGATTATAAGAAAGAATATTACAGTATTTATTATCAGGCTTACAAATATCATGCCTTATCCCCATCAAAAAAATCTAAGTACCGACGGAACACATCTTTATACTCCTCAATCAGCACATAATTGGTAAGATCCAAATGCAGGGGTGTTATGCTGATGTAATTTTCCTCCACCGCCAATACGTCACTATCTTTTTCCTGCTCTTCTTTTCTCACTCCCCCTCCCAGCCAGTAATAAGTATTACCGCGGGGATCCAGACGCTCTTCGAATAGATTATCATAATTCCTAACACCCAACCTGGTTATTCGAATACCTTTGATCTCTTTAGGAGAAAGGGGAGGAATATTTATATTTACCATGGTCTTCCGATCGATACCATGGCGCATAACGGTTTTAATGAAATTGCGGGTAAACCGGGCCGGGAAATCAAAGTCCATTTTATCTCTGTAGGAATTTAAAGAAACTGCTATGGAAGGCACCCCCATTATCACACCTTCAGCAGCAGCAGAAACAGTACCTGAATATAGTACATCCGTACCCAGGTTTGGTCCATGATTTATACCAGATACCACTAGATCCATTTTTTCCTTCAGCAGTTTGCCCACCGCTAATTTGACGCAATCTACCGGGGTACCTCTAACAAGCCAAGCGGATTTGACCCCATCTATTTCTAACCTCCGGGTTGATATTGGTTCAAAAACCGTTATAGAATGACCTGTACCGCTTCTTTCCTGATCAGGTGCCACTACATACAAATCTGCAAGGGTGCTGAGTTCTTTCACCAGAGCTCTTATTCCCCCAGCATTGATCCCATCATCATTGGTTAATAAGATTTTCATTTATGACAACCTCCCGTTCGATAATCGTCACCTCTTGGGAAGGCCAATAGTTTTAAACGGCTCTCACATTTATCCGGTGAATAATCCCTCTGGTGGTTATAATACAGTAATCCGATCGTTCCTTGAGTCTCCTATTCAAAAGTAAGACCGCGCTCCATGAGTGTCATATGGTTTATTGGCCAGTAAATCAAAAACGCTTTCCCTTTCAGATGGTCTTTAGTCAACCATGCATTCCATCTGTGGCTGTCGAAACTGGCATTACGGTTATCCCCCATCACAAACAAGGCATCTTCCGGAACGGTAACCGGGCCATATACATAATCTAACGGTTCATATATATAAGGTTCAGATAGAGCTTTTCCATTGACATATACCCGGGCGTCTTTTACTTCCACCGTATCTCCGGGCAGGCCGATCACCCTTTTTATATAGTCTTCCTTACTATTAAGTATGTCCGGTGGATCAAATACTACTACATCACCACGTTCAGGTTCCTTGATAAAATATATGAACTTATTAACCATGACCCGATCCTGAAGTTGAATAGTAGGCAACATAGAACCGCTAGGTATTATCCTACCTTCTATTACATAAGTCCTTAATATCATAGCCAGTACAAAAGCTATGACTATAATACTGATGACTTCCTTTAAAAAATCTTTAATTTCTTTACTCATTTATCGCCACTCCTAAAACTCGTAAATATTAATAATCATTTCCTTGGTTTCTTTGTTCTTCTTAAGCCCGAACATTACCTTTTTATCTTTGAGGCTGCGGTTCAAGAAATCGATTACATAGACGAGTTCTGGATTGGCAGCAAAACTCTTGGTGGCTATAAGATCAAGCTTACCCGCTTTACCTTCTTCATTATCATTATCCATAAATCCATTTCTTCTCCTTCCCCTGTATATTTTAATTTATGAACATTTTGTTTACAAGCCGATTAATTAGCACCAGACATAATAAAAGGGAGCTTAATAATGTATTTCCAACATACATACTACATGAAAATTTGCAGTTTTGCACCTCTCAAACAGGAAACAGGGGGACGGTCCGAGACCACTGAAAAAGTAGCCTTTTTAAACCGCTTGGACGTCAGACCCACTCCAAGCTGGTCTGATAATCAATAAGCAACATGATGAACAGCGCAAAAAATAAGAGTTTAATCCTTTTAAAGCGGATACCAGCTTGGCTATCCGCTTTAGATTTACCGCCAGGGCTGTTAGTTTTGCCTGAATACCGATACTTCGTAGA
>LNQE01001277.1_pt1 | contig 10581 bp, 13 predicted proteins | sample 603111 | NCBI WGS metagenome assembly LNQE01 (sample SAMN04260313, study PRJNA301899) | hydrocarbon metagenome | isolation source: hydrocarbon-contaminated ditch | place: Germany: Bremen | collected 1998
GGTTCGGGTGTATCGGGGATATCGCACGGGGGTCTGGTTTCGCCTGTCGGGAGGCGTTCGGGGCTGCTTCTGGGGATGAAGCGCCTTTCTCTTCGGGTCTTATACCGGTGGCGAAGAAGACCTTTCGCCAGAGGTAACCGGGCAGGAAGTCCTACTCAAACCCCTCCATCTCTTCGAATGTAAGCACCTGATGGGTTTCACGCTCTCCTCCGGGGCTCATCCTGATAAGGACAAATATCTCGTACTTCAGATTCTCCCATATCGCGAGGCCGGGTCTGTCTTCTTTTGCAGTAAAGCCCATATTGTGCAGTTCCTTCCGGAGGGCGTCATAGCTGCGGGTTCCTTTGATGATCTCATCAACCCTGTCCATCATCGCCCTCTGCTGCTCCGGGTCGATCTGTTGCATCATAGCGCCTCATAACCCATTCTCATTATATAAAGAGCTGCCTGCAGCGAGCTCTGGTTGAGAATCCCGCCGGAAGTTCCCGTTATTGCCTGCTGAAAAGAAATACCTGGCGATACCTCTCCTCTCTTCGAAAGGGAATGCCGATTTCACGGGATCGGCAATCGGAAGCCGGATTATTTATCATCAAAATTATATTAATCTCACAATAAATATAAATATCCAGAGAAAGAACATACGCCAGCAGAAACTTACTGCGGTTCTGGGCATGAGTGTTGCAGGGTTCTTTCGGTTTCAGTGCGCTCTTGCCCGCAATTCAAAAGTGACCCCGAAGATATGGTTTCTGACACGGACGGGGGGGTGATGCTGGCGTGTCAACGCCGGTTTACCGTACAAGAGTCGATAATATTGACGGATTGAACGAGAGCGAGAGGAGGGAGTTGAAACGGGTCGAGGAGATGTATGCATTCCGTGCAAACGACTATTACCTTTCGCTGATTGATTGGGATGATCCCGATGATCCGATACGCAGGATTATCCTGCCGGACCCACGCGAGCTCGAGCCGTGGGGGGTGCTGGATGCATCCGCCGAAAGCACGTATACAAAAACATCCGGGCTGCAGCATAAGTACGAACAGACCGCACTTCTGCTGGTAAGCGACGTATGCGGCGGCTTCTGCCGCTACTGTTTCCGTAAAAGGCTTTTCATGGATTCTAACAGGGAGACGGTGCGGGATATGGACCCGGATCTTGCCTATATCAGGGATCATCCGGAGATCACGAACATCCTGCTTACCGGCGGGGATCCCCTGATCCTCTCCACCGCCCGGCTGGAGTCCATCATCCATAAACTGCGGCAGATTGAGCATGTCAGGGTGATCAGGATCGGGAGCAAGATCCCGGCCTTCAATCCCTACCGCATCATCAACGATCCGTCGCTTCTCGCGCTGATCCGGACGTATAGCACGGAGCAGAGACGGATCTATATTATGACCCAGTTCACTCACCAAAAGGAGCTGACGGACATTGCCATCGACGGGATCGATCTCCTGATAAAGGCCGGAGCAATCCTGGCAAACCAGACTCCCCTGCTCCGCGGGATCAATGACGACCCCGGGGTGCTCGGCGATCTCCTCAGGAGTCTGTCTTTCATCGGCGTGCCGCCGTACTACGTCTTCCAGTGCCGCCCGACGCGCGGCAACCGCCACTTCGTCGTTCCTGTTGAGGAAGGATACGGGATATTTGAACAGGCAAAGGCGCTATGTTCAGGGCTCGCAAAACGCCCGCGCCTGATCATGTCGCACCAGACCGGTAAGATCGAGGTCGTCGGCGTCGATGAGAGGCATGTCTATTTCAAGTACCACCAGGCGGCAAAGAGAGAGGATATCGGGAAGTTCATGGTATACCGGAGAAATCCGCAGGCATGCTGGTTTGATGACTACACCGAAGGACTGTATGAGTCCCGGGTTGGATCAGGGATCTTTCCCGGCCGGCTTCCCCTGCCGGCACAGTGATAGGCGGCTCCCCGGAGGTTCTCTCCGGGCTGCCCGGGAGTCCCTCGCGGCGGCTTGATGCTGCGAGGGCACGTTAAGCCCCCGAATCAGGCGGGCTTCCCGACGGGCATGAGGTACAGCGGGATCTCATCTGCGGCAAGCCCCATGATCTCCTGCACGCGCTGCTCGTCAAAGGCGCCTATTGCAACCGTCCCGAGCCCCCTCGCCGTTGCAATCAGGTAGCAGTTCTGAGAGGCATGCCCCGCTTCCATCCAGGTATACCGCTCCGCACGATCGCCATACTTCGTGCGGGTGCGTGCATAGACCCCGGAGATGACGATCGTAGCGGGTGCATCCTCCGGCGGCTGCTGGCCGTACGCCGCAGCGGCGAGCTGCCGCCTGTGATCCCCCTCGTTTATTCGTACGATTGCATGCTGTCCGGGAAGATACCGGTAGGATCCGGGAGAGATGCCGACCACCTCTCCGATTGCAATCGTCACCTCCAGGGGATAGAGCGCCCCGGCAGACGGTGCGGTCCGGTAACCCCTGCTGTCCGTAATCCCCTGCACTGCCCAGAGGAGGGATGAGATATCCGCGATATCGAGGGGGGCATCCGTATATGTTCGGATTGACCGGCGTTCCAGAAGAGCCTCCTCTACCGGGACTGAGTCCTTCGCCTCCGGTGCGGGGAGCGCGATCGTGTCTCCTCCGGGATCCGGTCCGGAGTCTTCTGCGGCGTCCATGCAGAGGGGAACCATGCAGATGCAAAAGAGGAGGATGACGGCACGGGTCGCTTTCTGGGCCATGGATTTCACTCGCCCTCCGGTATCAAAAGGGTAGCGATGCCTTCCGGTATGGTTGCGGATGCTGCCTCTCTCGAAAAAAGCGATGTATCTGTTGTCAGGCTGAATTTAAGCCGTGGGAGACGGAGATGTCTCGTGGCGCCGCCCCTCGATATAGGGCGGCGGATGCAGTTACGCCGGTGAATCTCCTTTCAGCAGGCAGGGCGCTCTCCTGTGCGGTGCGGGCATAAGCCCGGCAATCGATCACCCCTGACCTCTTCTGCGCATCAGATTCCCGGTCACTCTTTTTGATGCGGCCTGCGGCCGCTGCCCACGAATCCTGCCTCTGCTGATCGTGATTACTCGATCGGCGCGTAGATCCAGGTGACGAGGAGGTCTTCAGCGGTCGTGTGCGGGTCATTGATATAGACCTCCCGGATGGGGCCGGTCACGGTGAGTTTGTTCTCTGCAAGCCATGCAAAGAGCTCACTGTACGCCCCCTCGCATTCCCTGTACGGGCCCATATGGATGATCCGGGCCATTCTGCCCCCGGGGAGCTCATAGACGCCTATCTCGCCGCTCCCTTCGGCGTCACCCTCGATGGGGAATACCACCTCGAGATCGGCGTTACCTGCCTCATTCGCCCGCTGTGCATCCCCGGGTGTCTGTTCGTGGCAGATGAACGCCGGGGGACCGATGACCGTGATGCCTCGCGCCTGGATATATGCCATGACCTCACCGAGCATCGGCCCGATCTCTTCGTACCTTCCGGCCCTGCGGAGGCCGACCACCTTCTGCGGCGCCACATCCACGGTCGCTACGGATCGCATGGGGGATGATCTGCTTCAGGAAGATAAAAATGCATCGTGCGGAGGTGTGCCACATCTCTCTCCCATAACAGAGCGGATCCCGATGGCCGGGAGAGAATGTCTGATTGTTCTGGAGATATGAACCCGGGGTTTCACATGAAACGACATGATTCCCCGAAGGCCACAAGCATACAGAACGAAGGTGGGTAATGCTGCTCGCTACCCAGGATGAGAGAGGGGAATGGTTCTGCAATCGCAATACCGCCGCGGCATCAGTGGAGGGGTCTAGGTGCGCCGGGATACAGGAGGGGGGCCGCTATGCTCAGAAGGCACCTCCGGGGGAGTCCTGAGCCGTATCGGTCTTTAGAGCACCGCAGGAGACGGATCCACATAATGAGAATGATGAAGCGTGTCAACAGGAATTTGGTGAGGAGATCTGGGCTGCAGGGGCAATCAAGACGAAGAATGGGGTATCAGGCCGGTTGGAGCTGCCCGATGGGTATCGGCGATGAATGGATTGCCGGTAGAGATCTTCCGGCGAAGATGAGAGAGCAATTTAGGTTGGGAGGCAGAATTCAGCGTTTTCTGGTCAGCACCGGGGCGCTGCAGGGGGAGATATCTGCAGCTGGCCTATTGTCGCACTCATTTGATGTAGGATCGGGTAGACATAACAATGATGAACACAGCATCACCATCCCTGCTCGGAATCGACGGGAGTCCGAGGAGAGGAGGCAACTCGGAGATCCTCCTTGCCCATATCCTCAGGGGGGCAGAGGAAGCAGGCGGGGTGACTGAGGCGGTACACCTCCGCGACTACCAGTTCTCATCCTGCACCGGCTGCGAACAGTGCCGGCGGGACGGCGCCTGCACAGGACTTCTCGACGGAATGACCCTCTTGTACCCAAAGATCATCGCCTCACAGGGCCTCGTCCTTGTCTCGCCGACTCATAACTACAACATCACTGCATTGATGAAAGCATTCATCGATCGGCTCTACTGCTTCTATACGTTCGGGGACTCCCGCCCCCGCCCGTGGTCCAGCGTGCTTGCCAAACAGGGGAGAAGAGCTATCATCGCCGCCATCTGCGAACAGGAAAGAACGGAGGATATGGGGGTCACCCTCGATGCTCTCCGTCTCCCGCTTCTCTCTCACGGCTATGATATCACAGCCGAGATTACTGTCTTCCGAACCTTTGACAGGGGTGCCGTACGGGAACGGTCGGATGTGCTTGAAGAGGCAATGGAGGCGGGAAGACGGCTCTTGTCATCCCTTTGACGGAGAATAGAGGGATGCATCCATCCAGTGCTGGCGAGGAATATGGGTCAACCGCCTCAGGCTTTACTCTGAGGCAGTTGACATATGAATGGTCTCGCATCAACCGCATGCCGGGAGAAGAAGGGGCGATTCCGTATCGGGAACGAATGAGGGTGATGAGGAGCGATACGAGAATGGTGGAGCGCTTGTGAAGGAAGCTGGGAATAGCCCTCAACTTCACTGGAGGGAGCAGTCACCGGTTCACATTCTGCATATCGGCATATGTCACGATATTGTAACTCTCATATCTGCCGCCGGTATACATCTTTATCAGCACGATGATCTCCAGGCCGGGATGGTCCCAGAGCGCAAAATCCGGTTGATCCGTTCGCGGGACGAAATCAAGCGAGGCCAGCTCCTCCCGAATTCCTTCATAGTCGGCAGCCCTCTGGATGATCTCCTCAACCTGCACCATCATGCTCCTCTGCTGCAGTGAATTGATCTCGTTTTGCATGCTCCACCCCCATACTGCTCAACGGCAATAAACTTGATCCAGTTCCTGCTGCAGCCGGATATCCGGCATATTGTAACTGCCAGCAGACCGTCAGTGTGCCCGAAGAGGCGACTCGACACTCCTCCGGCCACAACCGGTGCGGGCGCGAGCACGGCATCTGCCCGGGATGTCACGCGACAGGGAGCTGCCCTCTCCCGAAACGGTGCATGAAGATCTGCGGGAGACAGGCACAACTGATAAAACCGTAAACCGGGTGCCTATACGCCGGATCCGGCATTTTCCGGCTGTCCCGGTAAAGTGGACCCTGGAGGGCATCTTCATGGCGGCCTCCTCCCATGCCGATCCCTGCCACAGCCGCGAAAGCTGCATACGGGATTGCCTGCACCCGGTGCATCGATCCCTGTGACACCTGCAGGCCTGCAGGATACCGGTAGTGATGGGATCGGCTGGAGGGAATCCCACACGTGAACCATGCTATCGGCACTCTGCAGCCCCGCCCTCTCTGCCGGGCTCTCTCTCTTCGATCCGCAGTCTGGGCAGCGAATCGGGATACTCCTTCTGCAGGAAGGAGATGAGGCGTTCCCGGACGAAACAGCGAAGACTCCACGCGTCGGACGAATCCCTGGCACTCACCAGGGCTCGCAGCGTGATCGTCAGTTCGGTTGCATCGGTCACCTGCACTTTGGCAACCCTGCCGTCCCATGCGTCTGATTGCCGGACGATCCGGAGAAGCTCCTCTCTCACCCTCTCCACGGGAACAGCGTAATCGACATACAAAAAGACCGTACCGAGGATATCGGTCGTCGTCCGGCTCCAGTTCTGGAACGGGTTGTTAATGAAATACGAGATCGGGAGCACGAGCCTGCGCTGATCCCAGATGCGGACGACGACGTATGTGAAGGTGATCTCCTCGATACGACCCCATTCACCCTCGACAACGACCACATCATCGATGCGGAACGGCTGAGCAAACGCGATCTGGAAGCCGGCGAGCAGGTTCGCAAGTGTCTGATGGGCAGCAAACGCGACGACGATGCCGATCACGCCTGCAGAGGCGAGCAGACCCGCTCCCAGAGTGCGAAGACTTTCAAAGAGCAGAAAGATACTCGCAATGCCGACGAAGATGATAATGAACGTGAGGAGATACTGGATATACTGAAACTGGGTTCTGACTTTGCGTTCCTGGAGATTGTCTTTTTTGTCCACCGGGAAATACTCAAATACAATCTCGCGGAGCACGGCGACAAGCCGGAGAAAGAACCAGACAAAGGCGATGATGATTGCGACGCCGATGAGCCGCTCTATGACGGCGGCATCGATGAACCGGACGTCGGGAAATGTCGCATAGAGCGTGATCAGTGCAGAGATGGCGGCGGTCGGCCATTTCTGGAGGGAGAAGAAGGTCGACAGGAACTTGGATCGCTTCCATTTAAGTCGTGCGGCTATCGAGAAGAGAACGAGGATGATGGCGGCGGCAAGTGCTGACGCAACCAATGATGTGGATGCCTGGTGTGAATGGATAAAACTGATGATGAACGCCTGCATGTCAATGATACTTATCAGGATGCAGGTGCTATAAATGATGTGCTGATTGAGTTTCCCTGGATCTGCGGACAACCCATTTGGCCTGCAAAGGGTATTATGTCTCGTCAGACAGGCGTGATGGAGACCTCTGATTATTCGGTGGCGGAAGGGAGCCCCGCTCACCCGGATCGCACCGGGTGGCGGCAGTCCCGTATCCGATGCCTGCTGTGGTGGCGATCACGACTTACCGATCCGGTTCTGACCCATCATCGGAGTCTTCATTGAAGCAGAAGATCTCCTCGATGGAGACATTGAAGGTCCGGGCGATCCTGTACGCGACCTCGATGGAGGGATTGTATCTGCCCCGCTCGATGGAGTTGATCGTCCGCCGGGTAACCCGAATAGCATCGGCAAGCTCTTCCTGGGTCATGTCGTGCATCGCACGAAAGACCTTGATCTTATTTTTCATGGCTTTTACATCCCGTATTTTCTGTTGTAATAGCCCAGAAACGCTCCGTATAGTGCGGCCAGCAGTACCGCCACCGCTCCGAGCGCTGCGCCGAATGCGAGGGTGTAGTCCCGGATGCGATGGCCTCTCGCAAAGACATCGCCGATGCAGAGGAGATCGTCCCCGGTCAGGTTCGCCGGGTCGGGGATGAGGTAGGAGTCCATATACATGAATTCTGTGCCCGATGCAGGGAATACGATGTAGGAGAGCCTGATGGATCCGTTCTCATACTTGTGCATGCTCGTGCCCATGCCGCCGTTGAACGAAAAGACCATCAGTATGGCAAATCCGATCGCTGCACAGATGATCGCTACTTCAAGCACACTGAGTGCCGCCTTACCGCTTATCGTGGCAGACAACTCGTCCTCCGTGACTTCCGTCACGCTGCGGTGGCAGAGATAGAGGATGCCGATTCCTCCTGCCACCGCGACGATCGGGACGAGCATGTTTGCGGATGTCAGGCCGACCCAGAGTGCAAGCATGATGCCCGTTGCAATCAGGGCGACGCAGATGAGGTAGGTCTGTTTCTTCATGGTTCCACAATGTAACATGTACTTCTCATATTGTATATATAATTTCTCATTATGTGCAGCAAGCATCTCCTTATGCCCCCGACGCCTGTATGGCTGCAAGAGGAAGCAAATGGATTTTGTTTATTCCCGTTTCCGGGGTTGGCGGGACCATGTGGCGGTGCCGGTAAGGGTGCCGGGGTCGGGGGGCTGCTTGAGCCGGGCAGTAGATAAGGGAGTCCGGCGGCTAAAGGAGACGCACGCCAGGAATGTGACGTATCTGAAAACCCGCTCTGAAGCTCCCGGCATCCTCCGATTCCTAATGGACGAACTCAGAGAGCAGTATCATGTCCGGGGCATCGCCTTCGCGTTAAGGTTGCCTGACATGCCCGGGGCTTTCATCTGCGGGCACAATATTTTGGAGCAGGACGGGGGAGACCCGGTCTCACGCTCCTGGAGCCCGCCTGGCCTTCTCACTGGCCCTGCGGAGTGAATCCTCCGCCTTCTTCCAGTCGGAGATATCCCGGATCGATTCGATGGTGCCGATCCAGGTGCCGTCACTGTCGATCAACCGTGACGCCTTGCCCCAGAGGTACGCGCCTCTGCCGTGATGCAGCGACGGCACAAAGGCCTCGACAAAGATGCCCTCCCCAAACCTCCTGACATCGGGATAGGATCGTGCGATCTCCTCTGCAGGCAGATCGATGAGATCGACAAGGATCGGCATTGCCGTCCCATAAAAGGAGAAGACATCCTTATAGCCGCTCGTTCCGAGCACCTGTTCCTTCCCAACCCCGGTGAATGCCTCAAGCGCCCTGTTCCATGCAACCACCCGATCCTTGCGGTCGACAATGAACGTCGGATCGGGTATGAACTCAATGGCCTTCTGATGTTCTTCATACATCACCCGGAGCGCCTCTTCAACCCTCTTCTGTTCGGTGAGATCGGCGACGATGCCCATTGTGCAGAGGTGGCGATCCTGCTCGTCCATGATCTGCGAGACTGAAACCTGCAGGAATGCCTCCGTTCCGTCCTGCCTCCTCACCTGAAGCGGCCCGGACCATACTCCTTCCTGCTGAAGCGCATTTAAGATATCTTTGACGGCGTCGGCCAGTTCATTATTCCCCGGAAATTGCGCATCGATCGACTTTCCCACAGTCTCGTCGCCACTGCATCCGATGAGATTCAGATACGACTGGTTGGCATAGATCAGGGTAGCGTCCGGATCAAAGATCGCTATCCCGTTGATGGAAGACGCAATGGCACTCTCCTTTATCCGCAGTTCCCGCTCCGCCTCCTTGCGTTCGGTGATGTCCCTGCCGACCGACTGTACCTCCAGACAATGTCCTTCAGGATCGAAGAGGGCTCGATCGGTCCACTGCAGCCACCGGATCGCCCCGTCCGGCGCAACGATCCGTTGCTCGTACGATGAAACCGGGTTTACCGGATCCCTGGTAGGATCCGGAAGGTCTCCCGGCATGTCTTTAGGAGGGCTTTCTGGCCTGAACTGCTGGCCGGTGAGATCCCCACTGTCCCTGCCGAAGTACCGGCAGTACGCCCCGTTGACAAACGTGATCGTCCCGTCAGGCAGCCGCCTGCAGATCAGTTCGGTCTGACCCTCGACGATAGCGCGGTAGCGCGCCTCATTTTCCTGTAACTGCCGTTCGTACCGCTTCTGCAGGGTGATATCCTCCATGATGAAGGTTGCCCCTTTTCCCCCGTCGTCAAAGACCGTAGGGATCAGTTTGATCCTGAAAAAGACTTCTCTATCGTTGTGCACAATGCCGGTCTCCCGTACAGCCTCCCCGCGGAGAGCGAGCTCATGGAAGAAATCTTTTAGGGGGAGATCGGTGATCGGTGGAAGGGAGATCTCGTTAAGGTTCTTTTCGAGCAGATCCTCCCGGGTCAGTGCAAAAAAGGAGAGAACGTTGTCGTTTACCTGCACAATCTGCAGATCGCCGTCGACAAGGACGATGAGATCGGTAGAAAATTTCAGGAGTGCCGAGACCGGCACCCGCTGCGAGAGGCAGTAAACCTTTGCCGTTCCATAGGTCTCCATCTCCACCTGTCCGGTGATGAGCATGATCTCAAGGTATTTTGCGAGAGAATTTCTGTTCAGCCCCATCTTCAAAGAGAGATCCGAGATCGTCAGGCCTCTGGGATGCTTCTTGAGAAGTGTTTTGATGGCGGTGATCCTATCCTGATCCTGGATCATATGCAGAGAGTATTGCCTGCCGCAATAAAGGTTTTCGCGCATGACCTGCCGTTCCGGATCACAGGAATACCTCCTTGATCCGGCATCAAAGTCCGGTGCGCCCGGAGAATGGCGTGCAGCCGGGCAGGTTTCGGCGGATGGGAACGGCGGCGTCCGGGTGAGCAGGGAGGGATGGGAGAGCAGGACGCGAGGTCAACACGGTGCGATCAGGAGATCGATTGCTGCCGCGCAGAGGGCGCTGCCCGTCGAAAGAATCAGTGGGAATGCCCTCCTCTGCACCAAAGCGTCTTAATGAACCACATGGATGACAGAATGCAGCGCTGTTTCCCCCTCCTACCGATCAGGGTGAGTTCACACTGAAAATTATATCCGGGATTTCATCGGGTGGGCCTGTAGCCAATTCCCGCTTATTCGTGTTTCATATGAACTCTCATGCACCGGGGATCGGTGCAGGCGCAGCCATGAAAAACTCTTACGTTCTGTACCGACACCCCGGGTCCGATTTCTCTCCTCTGGTTCTCCCGTTCCAGTGGACCGAGAGGGCAATCGCCAGGGGGTGGGGACCGGGG
>LNQE01001836.1_pt1 | contig 10548 bp, 11 predicted proteins | sample 603111 | NCBI WGS metagenome assembly LNQE01 (sample SAMN04260313, study PRJNA301899) | hydrocarbon metagenome | isolation source: hydrocarbon-contaminated ditch | place: Germany: Bremen | collected 1998
AACAAACTACATTTCATGGCCTATAACCTGCGAAGGGTTATAAATATCCTGGGTGTTGAAGAAATAGTAAGAAGACTGGCTCCAGCATAAGCTGAAAACCAGTCTCAATATCGATATTTGGATTAGTAACTAAAACACAGTTAATGTTGACTTAGTTTAGGAGACATGAGGACTAATGTTGTCACACAGTCTGCCGTCCCCGTGTCACCCTTTGACTGCGCTATAGGAATATCTGGATGGCGGCGCCGGCCAGTTCGGATAATGGTCCCGGGTAAACTCCCAGGAGGATGGTGGCCAGGACACATACCCACAGAGCTACGGTACTCCCGGTACCTATGGCCACCGGGGACCCGCTGCTGTTTTCTCCAATATACATGGCTTTGGATACCCCCAGGTAATAGTATACTGACACCATACTCATGATCAGGCCGATCAATGCCAACCACAGATAGCCTGACTGTATGGCGCCGGCAAATAGATAGAATTTGCCCGCAAACCCGGCCATGGGGGGGATGCCAGCCAGGGACAGCATACATATGGTCATAATAGCCGCCAGCAAGGGTGAACGTTTACTCAAACCGGCAAAGGCCTCAATATCAGTTCGGCCGGTATCCACTTCCACCGCTGTGGCCACTGCAAATGCTCCAACATTGGCAAAAACATATATCAGGGCATAGAATAATACCCCTTTTAAACCGTAGGAGTTGGCCGCCGTCACTCCCACCAGGATATACCCGGCCTGGGCGATGCTGGAGTAGGCCAGGAGTCTTTTAATATCCCTCTGGGACAGTGCGATCAGGTTGCCGATAATGATCGTCATCGCTGCCAGGACTGCCAGGAGCAGGCTCCAGTTGAATACTGGATCAGATACATCAACTGCTATCATAAAGACTCTGACTAATGCCGCAAAGCCGGCCGCTTTGGAACCTACTGAGAGATAGGTAGTAACCGGGATAGGTGCACCCTGGTATATGTCCGGGGTCCACATATGAAAAGGAACTACCGAGACCTTGAAAGCAAAACCGGCGATTATCATCACTACTCCGGCAATAACCGCCGAGGAAGAGGTGAAAGACGCCCCTATTGCTATGAAATTGGTGGTTCCCAAACTGGCATAGACCAGACTGATACCAAACAAGAGAATAGCCGAGGATACAGCACCCAGTATCAGGTACTTCAATCCCGCTTCACCGGACAGCTTATCACTCTTCAGATAAGCGGTCAGAATATAGAAGCTTATGGTCATCAGTTCCAGTCCCACATAAAGGGTTATGAATTCCCCGGCCGAAACCATGAGCATCATACCCAGGGTGGCCAATATCATCAGACCGTAAAACTCACTGCTCTTTTCTTCAAAGCGCTTGATATAAATGCCCGCCATGAGCATGACCAGGATGCCAGCGCTCAGGAATAATATCTTAAAGTAATTCCCGTATAAATCGATCTGATAAACACCATTGAACAGGCTGGCTCCTTTAGAATAGCTCAAGATCAAATAAAGCAGTATCAGGCCCAGACCGCTTAAGGCTACACCATTGACATATTTTTGAGCCTTTCCAGGCAGGGCCAGACCTAAAACCAGAACTGCCAGACCTAACAGGGCTATCAGGATCTCAACTGCCAATATTGTAAAATCCATTATAGTAATCCTCCTATCTGCAGCAGTCCCATCTGAGCTACCAGGTCTCCTACCCCATTATTGATCAGGTCCATTAATGTGAAGGGCAGAAAACCTCCCAGGAAAATGGCCAGTCCTAATACTATCAGGGGCACCATCTCGACTCCTTTTAGATCCTGGAGATGATCCCATTTCTCATTACGAGGACCAAATAACATCCTGCCCAAGGCCTTCAACACATACAGGGCGGTAAAGACGATTCCCGATATAGCCAGTATGGTTATCACCCGGTAAGTTCCAAAAGCCCCCACGAATATAGTAAACTCACCGATGAAGTTGACCATTCCCGGCAGGCCCAGGGAGGCTAATCCGGCAATCATGAAACCTGCTGTCAGTCTGGGCATCTGATGAGCCAGACCGCCGAAATCCTCGATATTGCGGGTGTGGCTCTTCTCATACAGATTGCCGATCATGGCAAAGAACAAGGCTGCCATTACCCCATGGGCAAACATCATGATAACCGCACCGTTTATACTGATAATGTTTAAAGCGGCGATCCCGACTAAAACATAACCCATATGGCTCACGCTGGAGTACCCAACGATATATTTCAAATCCTTCTGGCTTAAACAGATATAGGCTGCATATACTATGTTGCCCACGGCCAGAACCGCAATGATGGGAGCTATGACCGCTGCCCCTGCTGGCAGGATGGTCAGAGCTATGCGGATCAATCCATATCCTCCAATCTTCTTCAAGACTCCGGCATGGATCATACTTACTGCTGTAGGCGCTCCGGCGTAACCATCCGGCGACCAGGCGTGGAATGGGAACATCGACAACAGGGTGCCAAAGCCAAAGGCCATAAAAGCAAAGACAATAATCTGAAAATTGGTCGAATACTCCAAAGTGGCCAGGAACGCCATATCCATACTGGGTATACCGCTGATAGCCTGGGCCTGTATGAAGAGGGCGATCAATCCGGTCAAAAGGAAGGCGCTGCCGATGAGCAGATATATCGTCAATTTCATTCCCGCGTATTCTTTGGTCACCCGTTTGGTACTGCCAAACATTATCACCAGGAGATAAATGGGTATCACCACTACTTCATAGAATAGGAAGAATATAAATAAGTCCGTGGTTATAAAAGTCCCCATCACCCCGGCGATCAGTATCAAGAGCAAGGCGAAAAATTCCTTTACCCGCTCCGAGATGTTCCAGGATGCATATATAGAACTAAACCCGATCAAGTTGGTCAGGAGCAGCATGGGGATGCTTATCCCATCTACCCCCAGAGCATAATTCACCCCCAGATCCTTGATCCAGGGTATAGTCTCCACAAACTGCATCCCTCCTGCAGTCCGGTCATAAGCCAGCAATACTGCTATAGATAGGATCAGGCTGACCAGGGTGGAGATGGCAGCAGTTCTCTTTATCCATTTGTGCTCTGCTGCGGGCAGGCCCATGATTATCGCTGCTCCCAGCAATGGTACTAATAATGCTGTGGTCAATACTGGTAATCCATTCATTTACAACCTACCCCCTCTCATAATACTGCGGACTCGACTGCTACTGCAGCCAGTACTACCAGGATCAATACCCCGGCCATCATGTACATAGCATAACTTTGGACCTGTCCGTCTTCTGTATATCTCAAGCTATCTCCGCTTTTACCGGTAAGAAGAGCGATGCCATCAACTATTCCATTCACCACATGGATGTCAAACCAGAACATGGCCCGGGCTGCCCCGTAGACCAGTACTTCGCCCACACGGGTATAGATCTCATCGATATAGTATTTATTCTGCACCAGCCGGTGAAGTCCGGAAAATTTATTACGCAGGGCTTCATGACTGATCAGCTCTTTCTGATAGATCAACCAGGCCAATAGAATTCCGGCCCCGGCTATCAGGGAAGATGAGGCCATAATAGCTATGCTGGGATGAGGATTGATACCCAGAGGGCTATTGACGAATTCTCCAAATACATGATGCATAAGGGGAGAATTAACGAAACCGACCAGGACTGCTGCAACAGCCAGTAGTATCAGAGGCACGGTTATGACTCCTCGATTCTCGTGAGCCTTTTCCTGACCATGAGTATTGCTGCCGTAGAAGGCAGTAAATATCAGGCGGAACATGTAAAAGGCAGTCATGAAAGCGACCACTGCCCCCAGAACATATAATCCCATATGGCCGCTGGAATAAGCAGCCAGGAGTATTTCATCCTTGCTCCAGAATCCGGAAAGAGGCGGAATTCCGGACAGGGCCAGGGCCCCGATTATGAAGGTCCAGGTGGTGATCGGCATTTTCCGGGAAAGATTGCCCATCTTCCAAATGTCCTGTTCTTCGTGCATGGCATGTATAACACTGCCGGCCCCCAGGAACAACAGGCTCTTAAAGAAGGCATGGGTCATCAAATGGAACATACCCGCAGTCATGGCCCCCACTCCCATGGCCATCATCATGTAACCCAGCTGGCTCAAAGTCGAATAAGCCAGGATCCTTTTAATATCATTCTGGGTGATAGCGATGGTAGCAGCAAACAGGGCAGTAAAACCACCGACTACAGCTATTACGGTCATAGCTTGAGGCACACTGGCAAATATGAAGAAAGCCCGGGCTACCAGGTACACCCCGGCGGCTACCATGGTGGCCGCGTGGATCAAAGCACTGACCGGAGTTGGCCCTTCCATGGCATCCGGCAGCCATCCATGTAAAGGAAACTGAGCAGATTTGCCCATGGGTCCAAAGAACAGCAGTATCGCCACCGGAATCAAAACTGCCATATTAGTAAAGGCCGGCACTTTGTCGGCCAGAGCAGTAAAACTCAGGGTGCCGAAAATGATCTGCAGGAATAGTATTCCCAGCAGAAATCCGAAGTCTCCTACCCGGTTAGTGATAAAAGCTTTAATGGCTGCATTCTTGGCTGAATCCAGCCCGAACCAGAACCCGATCAGGAAATAGGAACATATCCCTACCAGTTCCCAGAACACAAACATCTGTCCAAAATTATTAGCCATTACCAGACCCAGCATGGAAGCTGCGAACAGGCTCTGATAGCCAAAATAACTGGCAAAGCCCGGATCTCCCTCCATATAGCCCAGGGAATATATCTGCACCAAAGTGGCTATCGATGTTACCACGATGAGCATTACTGCCGTAAGGGGGTCCAGGAGCAGGCCCATGTCCACCTGTAATCCTGGCATACTTAGCCAGCGCATGGAAAACTCGAATACTGCCCCTCCCGGTTCAGAAAATACCGCCAGGGCAATTGGAATAGACAGTAGAAAAGCCATACCTATACTGAATATGGACAGACCTGCCGATAGATTAGGCCAGCGATGCAAAAATAATCCTATTAGTGCAGAAGCCAAAAAGGGCAAAAAGGCTATCAGCCAGGCATTGGGTAAAATAAATTCATACATATGCATCACCTCACCACTTCAACAGATTAAAATCATGCAGATCGACCGTTCCGCGCTGCCGGTATATGGATATGATCAGAGCCAGACCAACAGCTATTTCGGCGGCTGCTACAACGATTACGAAAACAGAAAACAATTGGCCTACCGCTGTACCGGCAGCTACAAATTTGTTAGCGGCCACAAAATTAATGTTTACCGCGTTCAGCATCAGTTCAACCGACATTAATACTGCGACTGCATTTCGCCGGGTTATAACCCCAAAAGCACCAATGGAAAAAACTAGCGCACCCAGTAATAAATAATGGGGTAATCCTATCATTTGTTTTCAACCCCCTTTGCCAGTATGATAGCGCCCACAACTGCCACCAAAAGCAGTATCGCAGCAGCCTCAAAGGCTATTACATAGTCACCCAGCATCAATTCTGCCAAGATGCCTACCGTATCATCTGCTCCTGAGGACAGTACTTTTTTAGGCCAATCAGAAAGCCCAATGGCCGCAATCAGGGCAGTCAGCATCATTATGGTTATAGTACCTCCGGCGAAAGCTTCCCTGGTGCGCGGACTAGTTAAATTAGTCCTTCCGGCAGGTCTATTCATCACCAGCATTATGGCGAAAATAATCAAGACTGATATAGCTCCGGCGTATACCAGGATCTGTATAACTCCTAAAAACCCGGCATTGAGCTGAAAATAGATGGCTGCCACTCCCAGGAATGCCAGTACCAGACTTAAGGCGCTGTAAATGATATTTCTAAACAAGACTACCCCCAGGGCAGCTGTTACTGTTATTCCAGCGATAGCTATAAATACCGCATCGTTTAATGAAAAAGCGGAGAATTCCAACATTATGCCTCTCCTCCTTCCTCTGCCTGGAGGCGCTTTTTCTTTTCCTTATTAACAAAGCCTGTTGCTACTTTAGCAGCCTTTTCTTTGTCTTTAACCATCAGCTCAGCAATTTTCCCGGCAGTTTTTTCATCGGACTGCATCAACTCGGACAATATAGTGATATCCTCTTCCTGTTCCATAATTTTGCTCAAAACTTTGCCGGGATTCTTCTGCAGGGCTTTTTGCATAGCGTCGATCTGCTTCTGCTCTTTACTCTCCTGCTCTTCCTGCCCATCTCCGCTATCTTCTTCCCGGATATCCATTCCTGCGGGACGCAGATATACCATCTTGATATCCTCCCGATCGAAGCTGGATAGTTCGAAATTTTGATCGAAATATATACACTCTTTAGGGCAGCCTTCCGCACAAAGGTTGCAGAACATACAGTGTTGAAAATCTATAGTATAGCTCAACAGCTTTTTCTTTTTGCTTTTTTCATCCTTCTCGGTTTCAAATGACAGCACATTGTTGGGGCAGCTGTTTACACAGATTCCGCAGGCTATACATTTTTCGAATTCGAACTGGAGACAGCCCCTAAACCTGGGCGCTAGATCTGGCATTACATCCGGATACTGCTCGGTTATTTCCTTCTGGAAGAAATGTTTCAAGGTAATGCCCAGTCCTTTGATCAATCCCTGTCCATTCATATCTAATACCACCCCATCCATCTGAAGAAATAGATCCCGGCGCCAGTAAGCAGTATGTTGCCTAAACTGACCGGAACCAGCACTTTCCAGCTAAAAGACATCAGATGATCCATGCGGATCCGGGGGAAAGTCCATTTTACCCAGAAAAATACCAGGATCACTCCGTAAGTCTTGATGATGATCCACAACCACGAAGGGAGCCAGGGCCCCTGCCATCCACCCAGGAAAACTGTGGCCATCAAAGCTGATACTGCCACCAGGTTAGTATACTCGGCCAAGAAAAACAGAGCCCAGCGCATACCGGTATACTCAGTATAAGCACCGCCGGTCAGTTCCTGTTCCGCTTCCGGCATATCGAAAGGTCCCCGGTTCAATTCTGCTGTGGCGGCTATAAAATAGGTTATGAAGGCAATCGGCTGCAGGATTATAAACCACAGCTTATCTTGAGCCGCTACTATGTCCTGAAGGTTCAGTGACCCACTGATCATTACTACACCCAGCAAGGAAAAAGCCAGGGGAATTTCATAACTTATCATCTGGGCTACGGAACGCACGGCCCCCATCAAGGACCATTTGTTATTCGATCCCCACCCGGCCATTAACAAGGCAATAGTACTAAGGGATCCTATGGAAATGAAAAATAATAGCCCGATATTCAAGTTGATCACTTCCATGCCCCGACCCATAGGTATGACCGTGTACAACATCACTGCCACCACTATGAAGAACATGGGGGCAGTCTTAAAAATGAGTTTATCCGCTGCTGACGGAACAATATCTTCCTTGGTCAAAAGCTTAAGGGTGTCAGCAAGGGTCTGGAATATCCCAAAAGGCCCCAGTCGATTGGGCCCCAGTCTTTCCTGAAAAAAGGCACTGACCTTCCTTTCCAGCCAGATCAGAATAATAATGTTCAGGGTGATTATAGTTATAATTATTACCCATTTAACTAATAACAAAATGGTATCGGCCCATACCGGTGACAAACCCAGGCTAATCAGCCATCCGGTCAGGGCAGCCGCCAGATTAATAAACAAAGGTTCCATATATCACTCGCTCCTCTTAGTCTGATTAGTCAATGGATTGACTAACTAATATCTTATCTATCTGATTCCCCTAGTATCGGGTCCAGGGTAGCTATATTGGTTATGATGTCCTGGAACACCCCTCCCCGGCATACCAGGGGCAGGACCATCAAGTTGATAAAAGATGGAGCCCTTACGTGCAGACGATAAGGTTTATTGCTCCCATCGCTTACTATATAGTATCCAAGTTCGCCTTTGGCCGACTCGATCCGGTGGTAAACTTCCTTGCCTGGATCAGGTTTCAGCACTTTAGGGAACCGGGCCATTATCTCACCTTCGGGCAGACCATCCAGGGCCTGTTCTATGATCCGGCCGCTTTGCCGGATCTCTTCGATCCGTACCGTCCAGCGATCCAGGGAGTCTCCCCTCTTGCCGATGGGTATATCAAAATCCAGGCGGTCATAGATCCCATAGGGCTCAGCTTTCCGAATATCATAGGGTATCCCGCTGGCTCTCAAATTAGGGCCGGTCACACCATATTTAACTGCATCTTCCGGGTCGAGGATTCCTACTCCCTGCATGCGCGCAGCCCATATCTCGTTACCGGTCATCAGACCATTGTATTCATCTATCATCTGGGGAACGTCATTTACTAAACTTCGGACTGTCGGAATGAATCCATCTGGTATATCGAGAGCCACTCCCCCGATTCTGATGTAGGAAGATAACAAGCGCTGACCTCCGGTCATCTCGAAGATATTCATGATCCTCTCCCGGTCCCGCATGCCATACATCAAGCCGGTAGTAGCCCCCAGGTCTATTCCCGTAGCAGCAATAGCTATCTGGTGAGAAGCGATCCGGGACAGTTCAGCCATAATGATCCGTATATATTCAGCTCGTTCCGGCACCTGGATACCCAGCAGCTTTTCTACCGTCTGACAGTAACCAAGAACCGGCAAATTGGTAGCCAGATAATCAAGCCGGGCAGTATAAGGAACAAATTGCTGATAGGTCCTGCTTTCCGCGATTTTTTCCACGCTTCTATGCACATAGCCCAGGTGTACTATTACATCCTGGATGATCTCTCCATCCATAAGTGCTTCAGCATGTAATCCTCCATGGGTACTGGGATGGATGGGGCCAACATTAATTGTATATACATCGGTTTGCATCATATCATCGCCCTCCCATCACAAAATCTTTACGCAGGGGATGCCCATCAAAATCGTCCGGGAGCAAGACCCGAATCAGGTTGGGATGACCTTTGAACTTGATCCCCATCAGGTCGTATACTTCTCTCTCCTGCCAGTCAGCCGTGGGCCATATATCTATCAACGAATCGACTTCTGCCGAGTTTCGAGGAACCCTGGTCTTAACACACACCTTGTCGTTGGCGGGAATCGAATAAAGGTGGTAAACTACTTCAAATTCCTCATTATAATCAACCGAGCTAAGATTAGCCAGGTGGTTGAATCCATACTCATCTCTAAGCTTGAGCATTAACGCCCGAAGCTCTGTTTTTTCTATCTTTAATATTTCAAAAAACCCATCGTTGCTGCTTATCAATTTATCACCCAGTGATTTGCTTAAATCCTGGACCATCTGCTCCAAATTTAATTTATGCACCTTATCAACTCCTCCGGTATTCGCCTTGCTGGACTTTCTTTTTCAATTCCAGCATGCCGTGAAACAAGGCTTCCGGCCTTACCGGGCATCCTGGTATATATACATCCACGGGTATGATCGAATCTACCCCCGGCAGTACACTATAGCCATCTTTAAAAGGTCCGCCGCTGATGGCACAATTGCCCATGGCGATCACCCACTTGGGCTCCGGCATCTGCGCCCACACCCGCTCAATAGCCGGCTTCATCTTAAGCGTGATAGGGCCAGCCACGGTCAATAGATCAGCCTGACGAGGCACCGCCCTTACCACCTCATATCCAAAGCGAGCCTGGTCAAATCTGCCTGCTCCGGCAGCCATGACCTCGATGGGGCAGCAATTGCAGCCATAGTTTAAGGGCCAGAACGACCAGGATCTTCCCCAATTCCATAGTTTATCAAAGGTAGTAACCAGTATATTATTCCTGGCCAGCTCTTCTACATCATTAAGCTGGTCATTATTTTTGGTATCTAATACCATTCCAAAGCCCCCTCCTTCCAGGCATACCATAGGGCAATAAGTAATATGGCGATGAAGATTATCATCTCAATAAAGGCAAAAAGCCCCAGTACCCCGAATTTCACGGCCCAGGGATAAAGGAATACGATTTCTACATCAAAGGCCAGAAATACCAGGGCATACAAAAAATAGTTCACTTTAAACCTGATCCAGCTTTTTCCTTGAGTATCTACCCCGCATTCATATGTGGTTAACCTTTCATCGTCAGGAGCCACCTTTGGTTTGGGCCGGAAAAGCCAGGCCATAGCCATGGCTACAACTGGAAAGGCCAGGGTGATAAGAAAAAATATTCCCAGAGCTGGATATTCTGCTAACAATCCCTTTCCCTCCTTTTCTGATATATATTAACCGGTATGATTTCCAGGTTACTTATAATGAAATGATTTCCTCCTCTCCAATTTTCTGCAGTAGCATCAATAAATATGCAATTTTCATGCCAGGATCACCAAAATAATACTATCTGCAGGCAACGTACCCGGTCACCTGCACTCTCAATCCCTAACTGCTGTAGTACGTACAATATACTATTGGAAACAAAATTGGTACATCTACGTAATAACTGCTTTGTAATTGTGAATTTTTTGTCTAACCCTGTCTTATTATAATATAATCATATCTAAAAACCCATAGTAAAATGCCCAACCAGGGGGGACGGTTCTTGCGGTTGGTTAATACCTGCGATAATGCCCTTGTAATAGCGACCGCAAGAACCGTCCCCCCTGGTTTACCGCCGTCCCCCCTGGTTTACCGAAAAATTCATATTGATA
>LNQE01000982.1_pt1 | contig 10543 bp, 9 predicted proteins | sample 603111 | NCBI WGS metagenome assembly LNQE01 (sample SAMN04260313, study PRJNA301899) | hydrocarbon metagenome | isolation source: hydrocarbon-contaminated ditch | place: Germany: Bremen | collected 1998
TTTACAAAAATAAAAGTCTCAACGATTACATAACAAAAATCGGCAATTTAATTTTGGAACAAACTCAAAGAGCTCCTTTTGAGTTTCGCTTTTCCATCGTTGACAGCGACGCAATAAATGCATTTGCCACACCTGGCGGTTATATTTATATCAACAAAGGATTAATATTGGCTTCAGAAAATGAATCTGAATTGGCCGGTGTTGTTGCTCACGAAATCGCTCATGCCAACGCCCGTCATGTCGCCAGCATTATTGAAAAATCACAAAAATTAAGTGTTGCCACTCTAGCTGCGATTATTGCCGGAGCTTTTCTCGGAGGCGGTGGCGAGGCCACTGCAGCTATCGCGGCTTTTTCCGTAGCCGGAGCCAGCAGCCTGACGCTCAAATATACACGTGCGCATGAAGAAGAGGCAGACCGTTTGGGCTTAAGTTACCTTGTCAGTGCCGGCTATGATCCGGCAGGAATGATTGATTTTCTCAAAATCATGAAACAGAATGAGTTTCTTTCCAAAACCATGCCTTCTTACCTGCTAACACATCCTGGAACTGACGATCGCATCTATTACATGGACAGTTTAATTCTAACTCAATACCATCAAAAAGGTAAAAAAAATATCATCGGCAATTTAAGCAGAATGCAGTCTCTAATTCCTTTGAATCAATCTAACCTAAGCAAAAAATATAATGAAATCATACAATCTTTAATAAAAGATCCCCATAATGTTGATCTGCTTTATTATCTTGCAATAATCGAAGACCAGCTTGGTCAAACCGGTTCAGCTCTCAAACACTTTCAAAAAGCGCTTAGTTTATCTCCACGTGATGAAGATATTTTAAAAAATATCGGTTTAATTTATCTCAAGACGGGCAAAGCCGATCTTGCTCAGGATTACCTTCTTCGGGCATCAAATTTAAATCCCGACAAAGATGAAATAACTTTAGCTTTGGGCAAAGCGTATTTTGCTTCCGGCAAATATCAAAACGCTCTTGATTGTTATCTGAAACTAAAAGACAAAGTGCTTGATAATGAAGATATCAATTATTTCATTGCCATGACCTATGGCAAATTGAATAATCGGGGAGATTCTCACTACTACTTTGGTTTACACTTTAAGAAGGAGGGAAAAAAGAAAAGCGCCCTGTTTCATTTTAAGGAAGCGGTCAATTACTTCCCTCAGAGTTCCGACCGAAATAGTGCCATTAATCAGGAAATTAAAGATTTGGAAAAAAGCAAGAAGCAAACACCACCGATGAGTAAGCCAACGCGCTGAAGCAACAAATATTTTCTTGTGAGACTTGACATTATTTAAATGCGGTATATCTTAAAAAAAAGGATAAAAACAAATGCCTATTTACGAATTTAAATGCAAAAAATGCAAAAATATATTCGAGAGCTTAATCTTTTCGCCTTCTGATGAAAAAGGCCTTGTCTGTCCTAAATGCGGCACAAAAAAAGCCGAAAAAATAATGTCCGTATCCGCTAAAAGAAAGTCCAAGGGTTCATCAGGTTCAACTGGATCATCGTGTTCAGCAACCTCCTGTCCTCCCGGATGTTCCTGTCACTAAAATAGTTTTTAATTCAGCAGGGAAAATTGTATTTTTCAAAACCACTTGTCCAGCGTAGTGTCTCAATGAACATTGTCATATCGACCAGCGGGAGATATCTTGCATATTATTATTTTTATTAAGATTTCTCGCTTCGCTTCGAAATGACATAATGTATAGATATTTATGAGACACTACTTCTTTTATATTGCGAAAAAGTAGATAATACATTATAAGACTCCAACTTTAACATTTTTTTTGAAAGGAGTCTTATAAAGTGAACATTTTAATTTTTGGCCCCAATGGCAGTGGCAAAGGAACACAAGGCGCAATAGTACAAAAGAAATATGGCGTGCCCCATATTGAAACAGGTGTTATTTTCCGGCAAAATATCTCTAAAAAAACTCCTTTGGGAGAAAAGGCAAAAGCATTTATCGATCGTGGAGAACTTGTACCTGACGATATTACCATCCCCATGATCCTTGACCGCCTCAAGGAAGATGATTGTAAAAAAGGCTGGCTGTTGGATGGATTCCCCCGCAACCTGGCTCAGGCTGAAGCCCTTTGGGCAGCACTGGAAAAAGAGAAGATCAATCTGGATTACGTCATTGAGATTGATCTGGATAGAGACATAGCCAAGAAACGTATCATGGGTCGCAGACTTTGCAAAATAGACAACAACCATCCTAACAACATTCACATTGACGCAATTAAACCTGCGGAAAAGGATGGCAAAGTTGTTTGCCGTGTGTGCGGCTGTGAGGATATGTCTGCGCGCGCTGACGACCAGGATACCGGCGCAATCGACAAACGCCACGGCATTTACTATGACACAAAAACAGGCACTTTGGCCGCTGTTAACTATTTCAAACAAAGAGCAAAGGTAATTTCGGTTGATGGTAGCGTTCCCGTGAAAGCAGTAACGGATGATATTTTAGCCAAACTTGTCTAATTCGTGTGGATTAATTTTTGATAAAAGCCCTCTTATATTCATGAGGGCTTTTTCATCTTCATACCGATTCGCTTTCTTCGGCTAACTTTGTTGGTCCCGATTTGTCGGAATCGTCGGCTTGTTATCTTTTTACCGGACGCGCAACTAAGAGCAACCGCCAACCGAATAGGTATACTAAAAAGTTAAATTTATGGAAAACATCAGGAACTTCAGTATTATTGCCCATATTGACCATGGCAAGTCTACACTTGCCGACCGTCTGATTCAATTTACCGGTGTGTGCGATGCCAGAAACTTCAAGGATCAGATTCTGGACAATATGGATATTGAGCGGGAACGCGGCATTACCATCAAAAGCAATGCTATATCCCTGCCCTACCGCGCTAAAGACGGGAAGAATTATATCCTGAATCTTATTGACACACCCGGACATGTTGATTTTTCCTATGAAGTTTCCCGGTCTCTTGCCTCCTGCGAAGGCGTTCTTCTGGTTATTGACGCGGCACAGGGCGTACAGGCGCAAACACTGGCTAATCTATACCTGGCAATGGAACACAATCTGGAGATTATTCCGGTAATCAACAAAATTGATCTTCCTTCCGCCGATGTTGACCGTGTATTGGAGGAAATTGATTCGGAGCTAGGGCTTGATCCGTTTACGCACATCAAATGCTCCGCCAAGGAAGGCATTGGTATTGAAGAAATTTTGGAGGCGATTATCCAACGCATACCTCCCCCCAGGGGCAGTTCTGAAAATCCTCTGGCAGCCTTGATTTTTGACGCCAAGTATGACTCCTTTCGCGGAACAATCATTCATTGCCGCGTTTTTGAGGGAAGCGCTAAAAGCGGAGACATAATCAGATTCATGTACAACGGAGCAACGTACAAAGTGGAAGAAGTCGGACATTTCCTGCTTACTCGCTCTAAACGGGAAAGGCTCTCCGCAGGTGAAGTAGGTTACATTATTGCCGGAGTAAAAACAGTTTCCGATGTGCGCACCGGCGATACAATTACTTTACAGGACAGACCGTGCAGCCTGCCACTGCCCGGTTTTAAGGAAGTTAAACCGGTTGTCTTTGCTTCCATCTATCCCATTGCTTCCGATGATTATCAGGATCTGGCTGATTCGCTGGAAAAATATAAACTCAACGACGCTTCTTTTATCTTTGAAAAGGATTCTTCAGCCGCTCTCGGCCAGGGTTTTCGTTGCGGCTTTTTAGGCCTTCTGCATCTGGATATTGTGCAGGAACGTCTGGAAAGAGAATATGATCTTTCCATCATTCTTTCCGTGCCCAGCGTGCGTTATCGTTTCACTTTGAAAGACGGCAAGGTTATTTACGTGGATAATCCCGCTCACTATCCTGATCCTTCGGAAATTGACAAAGGGGAGGAACCATATATCCGGGCCGCAATGATGCTTCCGGAGCGTTATCTGGGAGCCGTAATGAAGCTTTGCATGGAAAAGCGCGGCACCAATTCCAACATGAACTACACCAGCCCCGGACGTGTAGAGTTATCTTATGAAATGCCGCTCGCCGAAGTCATCTATGATTTTTATGACCGTTTCAAATCCGTTACTCAGGGTTATGGTTCATTCGATTACGACATCATTGATTTTCGCGAAAGCAATCTGGTTTTAATGGATATTCTGGTTAATGGCGAAAAGGTTGATGCTCTCTCGCAGATTGTCCATCGCGAGCGGGCACGTGCGCGTGCTCTTCTAGCCTGCGATCGGCTTAAGGAAGAGATACCGCGGCAAATGTTTAAAATTGCCATTCAGGGAGCTATTGGTGCGGAAATTATCGCCCGCAGCACCATCAGCGCTTTCCGCAAAGACGTAATTGCAAAATGTTACGGCGGCGATATCTCTCGCAAAAGAAAATTGTTGGAAAAACAAAAAGCGGGTAAAAAACGCATGAAGATGATTGGCAACGTGAGCATTCCGCAGAGTGCGTTTTTGGCCGTTCTTAAGTCCGATACGGATTAAAGAATTATTTGTCCTCCGCTGGCGGAGGTGTCCCGATGCAATCGGAACGGAGGTGGATATCCAAACTTCCAAACATCTAATCTTCTAACCCTCTGATTTCCTATCTCCTCCACCTTACCGGAAAGGTACACGCAAGAGCATATGACTCATGAAAGTTAATTACGACATAGCATCTCAAGCCGGGCTTTACATTCACATTCCTTTTTGCCTCAGCAAATGCGGCTATTGCAGTTTTTATTCTATTAAATCCGTTAATCTTATTCCCAAATACATTGCGGCGTTAAAAAAAGAAATAAAGTATTATCGAAATGTCTTCTCATCATTTGATACCATCTATATCGGCGGCGGCACCCCTTCCCTTCTGACTCTCAAGCAACTCGCTGACATTTTTACGACAATAAATAAATATTATGAAATTGACAAAAACGCTGAAATTACACTGGAGGCCAATCCCGGAGATGTGTCGCTTGAATATTTCCAGGAGTTGCTCAAATCGGGAATTAATCGCTTGAACATCGGCGTTCAATCTTTTGATGACAAGATTTTAAAATTGCTGGGACGCAGACATTCAGGCAAAGAAGCCATTGCCTCGATAGAAGCAGCACGGCAGGCAGGTTTTAATAATCTGGGGATTGATTTAATTTACGGAGTTCACGGCCTGGGCATTAAATCGTGGATAAATACTTTACAGAAAGCCGTTTCTTTCAAGCTTGAGCATCTTTCCTGCTATCAGCTATCTCTTAGCGACAAGACTCCTTTGTATAAAAAATATTCTTTGAATGAATGGCACCTTCCCGATGAAAATACTGAACTGAAATTATTTTTAACCGCCGCCGAAGAGTTGGGAAATGCCGGTTATACTCATTACGAAGTTTCCAATTTTGCCCGCAAAGACAAATATAAATCCCTGCACAACCAGAAATACTGGCGGCATGTGCCGTATCTGGGCTTGGGACCGTCTGCGAATTCTTTTCTGGACGACAAACGCTGGTGGAATAAAGCTACAGTTAATACCTACCTAAAAGATATTGCCTGCGCGAAAATGCCGGTAGAAGACTCAGAAAATCTCTCGTCAGAACAACTGCAACTGGAAGCACTATTTCTTGGCTTGCGCACCAAAGCCGGCATTGATTTGAAACGCTATAAAACCAGATATGGCGTTGATTTACTAAAAGATAAAAAAACAATTATTGATGCGCTAATTAAGAATAAACTTATAGAATTAAATGATGGCTTTTTGCGTCCGACGCGCGCGGGAATGGCTGTAGCTGACAGCCTGGCACTAATATAAAAGTTTTAAGATTTAAGTAATTAAGTGAAGAGTGAAGAGTGAATTGTGAAAAGGGAAAAGAAGAAGATTATTGCTCCGGCAATTAAATATATACAATGTTTCCTTCCCTATCCTCCGCTGGCGGAGGTGTCACGTAGTGACGGAGGTGGACAAAGAGTGTTGATGTAACTTATGAATATTATAACTGCCTTAAAAGCATCCACCCCCTTAATCCCCCGCCAGCGGGGGACACGCATAATGGGTACAATTATTAACATGTCTAATTGCCGGAGCAATAGATGATTAGAAGCTTGGGGGAAAAATTTTTAGGCTAGTTCAATTTTTTAGATTGAACCAAACATTTAAATATTGAAAGAAAACTCATCGCCAGATCAAATAAATAATCCTGCTTTTATTGACTGAGTTTCGCGCTGGCAAGTCGATTAAGGCTTACGCCGAACTCGGCAGCCTGAATGGCGAGTTTTTGATGAACCTGCGGTGGGACGCGTACCATAAATTTACCGCTATAATGCCTTGACGAGATAGGATCGGGAACATTTTCGCCATGTTTATGCATATCCCGTACGACATCATCAACTATCTTACGGATTCCGCTTAAGGCTTTTTCCGGCGTTTTTGCAAGCCAGCTAAGGCTGGGAAATTCGGCGCAAAGACCAACATACTCGTTGTCATCCTCAGACCACGTTACCCGATAGGTATATTTATCTTTTTTCATGGGCATGTTTTACCTCCAATTTTTCTAAAGCCAGAAGAACCTGTTTGACCTGATATGCCTTGGCTTTCCCCTTGTCGTTCTGAATATTTATTCGAGGATCGCCCTGCCATGGTGTTTTATATACGCGATTACTGCTCCCTGCTGGCGAGGCAAGCCAAAATAATGATCACACACTTTGCATAAATCGTTAAACCGGACATTCCGCGGATTATGCTGCATATGTTTAATCAGATCTTCTATTTTGCTCATGTTTGATATAGTATCACTATTGATATCATTGTCAAGAAGAAATTATTCCAATTCTAAATCAAAGCGCTATTTTTGTTGGTCCCGATTCATCGGGGTTGTCGGCTTCCTCAACGTATGTATAATACGCCTCAGAGTTTACCCAGCGCATGCTGGGCCTCCGCCTATCCGCCTCAATATCATCTTTGATTTAGAAATGGAATTACGTGTTATCGTTTGGAAATGAAGAATGGATTCTTTCGCCCGACTCGAACAGGCATGGCTATAGCTGACAGCCTTGCTCTTATCTGATACAAGCTGCCCGTATAACCTGACAAAGGATTACAGCCGGATTGCCCGTCCGTCTCTATGTGATAATTATCCTTAAAAATTATTATTTAATTAGAAGAAAGGTTTATCTTTTTTATAGTGTTCGGCTTTGCCCAGTAATAGATCTATCTGTCCAAAAAACTTATCTATGTGATCTGCTATGATGTCGCTCATGTAACGTTTTACAGTATCTTCAGGAAGGCCATAACCTTTATATCTATAGCCCGTATCCACAGCATTAACATTAATCATGACCTTGCCGTCCTGAGTTTCAGCGACTAAAATTTGTAAAGTGTAATAGCATGTAAAGTCTTTGTCTTCCTTATAGTAAAATTCACGCGGATTGCTGACAATCAGCCCACTTTCCTTTTTTGTTCCAAGCGGATGAACGGCAAATCTTTCAATTGTCATAGCCGACAAACATGCGCTATAAGCTATGTTCCTTTCATTTTAGCTCCCCTTACACCCAGACCTGGTAATTTGATCAAAAAATTATATTATATACTAAAACATTTACAGATAAAATTACCGTTCAACTTTTATCTTATCGTGACTGTGGGAATTTGCTGTTCAAGGCTATTTTTGATTTTTTGCAATTTTTCGTCGGGAAAAGATTTCTCTTTTAAGAATTTTTTGTCCAGAGTTTTTGTAGGAACAAACTTTTGCAAAACATAATGATTGGCGCTGGCAATAAGTCCCCCTATTTCTAAAACATCATCTTCTTCCAGCTGCGATTCCACAATCGTTGTACGGAATTCATAAGGAATCTTTGCTTCTAAAATGAGCCCGATGCTTTCCTTGATTGATTCGAAATCAACCTGAGTGTTAACGATATTTTTATATTTCTCCAGTGGTGCTTTGATATCCATGGCAATAAAATCGAGCAGGTTTTCCGCAAGAAAAGCGTTGATAACCTTCGGTTGGGAACCGTTGGTATCCAGCTTTACGGCAAACCCCATTTTTTTTATCTGCCTGATAAAAGATTCCAGATCGCTTTGAATGGTCGGTTCACCGCCGGTTATCGTCACGGCATCGATTTTTCCTCTGCGCATATGCAGAAATTCCAGAACTTCTTTTTCTTTTATGCCCGGCTTAAATAACTGCGGATCAACCAGTTCCGGATTATGACAATATTGGCATTTAAAATTACATCCCTGTAAAAATACTATGGCACAAATCAATCCGGGATAATCAATAAGTGATACTTTTTGCAAACCGCCTATTTTCATTTTTTCCTTTCTATAACAACTGAAAAAACACTACTGCAGACAATGCTTAATTGTGCTTAATTATGTTTATTGTTTTTCTTTGGTTATTTAAACTGGAAAACCTGCCGCGTATCAAATTCTTCCTGTTTGCCCCTATTCCACTGTTTAACCGGACGCAAGTAGCCAACCACGCGGGAATAGACTTCACATTTATCCGCGCAGGTCGGACATTTTTCCTGTTCTCCTTTTAGATACCCATGTGACGGACATACACTGAAAGTTGGAGTGAAAGTTACATAAGGCAACCGGTAATTGGAACAAATCTTGTTAATCAGTCTTTTTACCGATTGAGGATTATCAATTCTCTCACCGGCAAAGGTATGAAATACCGTGCCACCGGTGTATTTTGTCTGAATTTCATCCTGCAAATCCAGCGCCTCAAAGATATCATCCGTATAGTCTACAGGCAGCTGCGTGGAGTTCGTATAAAAAGGCTCCGCGTTTTTCTTGTTTTCACTGGCCGTAATAATATCGGGATATTTTTCTTTATCGATCTTGGCCAGACGATACGACGTGCCTTCCGCCGGCGTGGATTCCAGGTTATAATTATTGCCTGTTTCCTTCTGGAAGTTGATAAGCTTGTTCCTCATGAAATCAAGAGTCTGCTTGGTAAATTCCTGACCCTTTTCCGAAGCAATATTAACACCCAGGAGATTCAAACACGCCTCATTCATTCCGACAAGGCCGATCGTGGAAAAATGATTCTTCCAATATTCATTAAATCTATCTTTAACGTTGCGCAAATAATACTTGGTATATGGATAAAGATTGCCATCAGTGAATTTTTCCAGAACTTTTCTTTTTGTTTCCAGGCTTTCCTTGGCCAATTCCATCAGCCGCTCTAATCTCTGAAGGAAATCCTTCTTGGACTTGGCCATATAGGCGACACGGGGCATATTCATTGTTATAACGCCTATGGAACCGGTCAACGGATTGGAGCCAAACAACCCCCCTCCTCTCATTTCCAGTTCCCGGTTATCAATACGCAGGCGGCAGCACATGCTACGGGCATCTTCCGGATTCATGTCAGAATTGATAAAGTTGGAAAAATAAGGAACACCATACTTGGCCGTCATCTCCCACAAATCCTGCAAGTTGGGATCATCCCAGTTAAAATCTTTAGTAATGTTGTATGTGGGAATAGGAAATGTAAAAACCCTGCCCTTGGCGTCGCCTTCCGCCATGACCTGCAGAAAAGCCTTATTAAAGAGATTCATTTCTTTTTGAAATTCCTTATAAGTCTCTTTTTGCGGCTTACCGCCGATGATGACATTCTGGTCAGCATAATATTTTGGTACGGTCACATCCAGCGTGACGTTGGTGAAAGGCGTTTGAAATCCTACCCTGGTCGGCACATTAATATTAAAAATGAATTCCTGCAGTGCTTGCTTTATTTCTTTAATAGTCAAATTATCGTAACGGATAAACGGGGCAAGCAAGGTGTCAAAATTGGAAAAGGCCTGCGCTCCTGCCGCTTCTCCCTGCAAGGTATAGAAGAAATTAACAACCTGACCCAATGCGCTGCGCAAATGATTGGCGGGCTTGCTCTCCACCTTGCCGGAAACTCCCTGAAAGCCTTGCAGGAGTAAATCATACAAATCCCAGCCCACGCAATAAACCGAAAGCAGACTTAAATCATGAATATGGAAATCACCTTCCGTATGCGCTTTATGAATCTCCGGTGAATAGATTTCATTGAGCCAGTAAACTTTGCTCACTTCCGAAGATATGTAATTATTCAAACCCTGCAAAGAATAATCCATATTGCTATTTTCATTGATTTTCCAATCAAGTTTTTTTAAATACTGATCAACAAGATCCACTTCCATTCTATTGGCGATATCTCTTAAACGGGAATGCTGATCACGATATATTATGTAAGATTTGGCTGTTTTCCGATAAGGAGTCTGCAAAAGAACTTCTTCCACAACATCCTGAATTTCTTCAACGGATAAAATTTTGCCGTCAAAAAGTTTTTCGGCAAGATTTAAAACCTTGATAGTTAATTTACGCGCTTCTTTAACATCAAAGTCACCGGTAGCTGCACCCGCTTTGGCAATAGCATTGGTGATTTTTTCGGCGTTAAATTTAACTAAACGGCCATCTCTTTTCCTAATCTTAATGTTCATTCACTACTCCATTAATCAATTAGAATTTCAATATTGCTAACTCTCTATGACGCTATATATTGGGGTATAGAAGGATATTACCACTACATATAGTAATTATC
>LNQE01001199.1_pt1 | contig 10532 bp, 7 predicted proteins | sample 603111 | NCBI WGS metagenome assembly LNQE01 (sample SAMN04260313, study PRJNA301899) | hydrocarbon metagenome | isolation source: hydrocarbon-contaminated ditch | place: Germany: Bremen | collected 1998
ATCAGGGGGAGGCCGAGATCGGCAAGCTCCACGGCGATGCCGAGACCGGCCGCGAGCGCGAGCGGGTAGCCGACCTTGACGGCGTCGATATGGGGGGCGCAGGCCCGGGCGATCCGCAGCGCCTCCTGCCGCTCGACCACGTCCAGGGCAAGGATCAGGTCGGTCATTGCGCCAGCCTCTCGAGCACCGCAGCGATCAGGAGCGGCAGGGTGATCGTCGCATCGCCGTAGACGGTCACCGCACGCGCCTCGCCGGTCAGCTTCCCCCACGATCGCGCCTCGTCCAGCGTCGCTCCGGAGAGCCCGCCGAGATCGGGCCGGTCCCCGGTGAGCTGCACGGCATAGTCGAACCCCTTCTCGGTCATCAGCATGCTCTGCAGGATGTAGTTCTTCGGCACCCCGCCGCCGACCAGGAAGGCGCCTGCCCGCTCCGCGGCAAAGCAGCGATCCAGGAGGGCGGGCATATCGGCGAACGCATCCACCACGACGTGATGCGTCTGGTTGAAGAGCCAGTACTGGAGGCCGATCATGGAGTCCTGGAGCGCAGGGCAGTAGACCGGGACGTCCATCTCCGCCGCCGCCGCGAGGATGCCGCCGGACAGGCTGCCGCCGATGCTGCAAAGCAGCCCGGAGATCGAGATCACCGAGCCGTCGCGAATCTCCGAGAGCACGCCCTGCATGAACTCTTCAAACCTGATGAACGCTTCGTTCGGGAGATAGACATCGTATATCCGGTTGATCTCCTCTTCCCGGAGCTCGACGTCGGAACAGGCGGCGCTGCCGTGGTAGTGCCTGCACCCGATCGCCTCGATGATGTCGTGGGTGAGGTTTGCTCCCGTCGAGACCAGTATGTCGATATGGCCGCGCCGGATCAGGTCGGCGACGATCCCCCCCATGCCGCCGGGCACCATCGCCCCGGCAAGCCCGAAGAACCGGGTCGCACGTTCGTCGCGAAGCATCCTCTCATAGATGTCCGCAGCGGCAGAGAGCGATCCGGCATTGTATGCCCCTGCCTTTCCGAGTTCCTCCACAAGCTCCCCGACCGTCATGCCGGGGCGCACCTCCGCCTGCCTGACCGGCTCGCCGTACTCGATCGTCATGGTATCAGCAGTCTGTCCTGATAGCATTGGCGCCCGGATGCAATTAATCCTCGTCCGGACACGGGGGTGGGCGGGCGAAGAGCGACGGCATCATGCCATGCCCGGCACGCAGGAAGGCGTTCGGCTTGCCGGGCACGCCGTAGCGTGGCCTCATCAGAGGTACAAAGAAGATGGCTTTGGAACTCCTCTGCCGAGATGCCCCTTCCCCGATCCCGCCCGGAACACGTGTGCATGAAACCTGAGGGCTGCAGGCACAACCAGGATCGACGCGTCGGGCATGGGAGAGGATGCAGGTGCCCCGGTAGCGCGGACATCGGGGGAACACCCGGGTTCTTGAATACTACCTGATGGATCTTGATTCCCATGAAGATCAAACCGGTTTATGACGTCTAAGATCTCTGCCGTTCTGTTTGTTTCGCCCCCATGCACGGCTTCCCGCGGCCTATCGTCACGGAGGAAATCCCCTCCCCCCGGTCCACTGTTCCGGGATAGTCAGAGAAAACCGGATCCGAGGTCTCTCCCCGTAGCCGAAACCGGGCCGGAACCTCACTGCATCCTGCCGTTTTTCTCTGGTTAAGCCTGAGGCAGCGCCTCATGTGTGTTTTATCGATTGCTTCTTTGGCCACGGAGGCATCATGTGGCTTTCTGCCCAACCCGGTTCGACATCATTGCATCACGCCCACCAGAGACGCCGGCGCACAGGCGTGTCAGGACAGGAAGGATATTCCTCCCCCGCCCGTCCGGCACCACGGGGGATCGCCCCGCACCAGCGGCTTTGCCAGGTGCCTCCTGGCCGACGGGGGCACCTCGTACCACCCGGGGCGGAGCGAGCGCTCCGGGTAGACGTACTCCGGTTCACGGGCCCGCATCCTGCAGATCCGGCACTTGTAGCCCTTGCCCCGCCCGGCGCTCGTCATCCGCCTGCCGCACGCCACGCAGAGCGGCGGCCGTACCGCAGGGACGGTTGCGAGCCTGCCGACGCAGATCTTCTCCAGGTTGATGCTCCCGCCCTTGTAGCTCCCGACGGCGACGACCTCGTCCCCGGGCAGGAGCGCCCGCACCACGTCCCGAAACCCTTTCGTGGGCTCGTAGGCCATGCAGCGGGCCGTCCCGGATGCGCCGGCGATCACCACCGAGACGTGCCCTCCCGGCCCGGTCTCCGGCCTGCCCGCCACCGTACCCCGGACGGCGTAGGACCGCCCCTCGAGCAGCCCACCGATCCCGCCCTGCATCAGGTGTGCATCCGTGCCCTGATTGGTACGGAAGACCTGCTCGCACAGGGGCTCCTCAGAACGGATGTACTCCCGGGCTCTCCGCACCCATTCGGGGCTCTCCCCCCTGATCCCGAAGAGGACCGGATCGGGGGTATGGGGCACGCAGACCACGACGTCGTTTGCGCGATCCACCGAGTCCCAGGTATGCGGGTAGGTCAGCTCATCGGCGAGGAAGACGCTCGTGCGATCCACCTGCCTGGGCGTTCCCAGGCACTCCCGCCTCCGGTAGGCGAGCAGTTCGTAGGTTGCGTCGGGAAGGACGCTTGCCGCTGCTGCCGTCGCCCCGATCAGCCCCCGGCGGTTCTTGTATCCCCGGTAGAGCGCCCCTATCGCGTCGAGCAGATCGATCGCCTCGGATATCTCGCAGAAGTCACGGAGCGCCCGGTAGTAGAATGCAGGCGGCGGCGGCTCCGTGCAGACGGCCACGCCCGGGTTGGTCTCCGGAGCGGCAAGATCCGCAAGATCCTCGACGCATCCGCAGGCAGCGGCAAATGCCGTCTCCGGCTCCCCTTCGGCCGCGATGCATACGGCAGCATTGCCCCTTGTTTTATAGACGACGTTTGGATTCAAGCGAATCAGCCGCGTCTCGAGCACCCGGATGCCGGAGCGCTCCAGTCTCCGAACGAGCACCGCCCCGAGGTACGAGGTGCACATCCCGCGGGGCGAGTCCGTGTCGTCGATCCCTACCAACATGACCCTATCCTTTATATTCTCTCCGGCTATATCGATTCTTACGGTAATGTCACAGGAACGCCTTCCCCATATGGTCATCAGCATCCTGCTCCTTGCCGGATACGAGGTATCGGAGCGGTGCAACATGCGCCCCAGGAGCTTCGATGTCGTCGCCACAAAAGCCGATGTGATGATGATCATCAAGGTAGTCTCCCATATCGATACCGTGGGCTCCGATATTGCCTGGGACTTAAACCAGATCGCCCGCCATCTCGGTGCAACACCCCTGATCGTCGGCGAACGGGCACGCGACGCCGAGCTTGAGCGCGGCGTCGTCTATCTCCGGTACGGCCTCTTTGCCACCAATCCTGCAACGCTCTACGACTGCTGCGTGGAGGGCGTCGCGCCGATCGTCTACGCGTCGCCCGGCGGGCTCTACGTGAAGATCAAGGGCGATCTCATCAGGGAGAGGCGTGAGCAGTTCAGGATGTCGCTCGGAGACCTCGCCTCGCTCCTCGGGGTCTCCCGGCGGACGATCAGCAAATACGAAAGCGGTATGGGAACAACCCTCGATGTCGCCATCAGGCTCGAGGAACTCTTCGACACGCCGCTCGTCGAATCGATCGATATCCTGAAATACCGTTCCCACCCGGAGCAGGTGCCCGAACCCAGGGCGGTGATGCCGGCCGATCTCGAGCGTATGGGCATGGAGGTGCATGCCATGCGGCGGGCACCGTTCCAGGCGCTGGCACTCTTTGAGAACCACACGATCCTGACGGCCTACGGGACGGCGCAGAAGGTGGTCAGGCGCGCTTCCCTGATCGGCAACATCTCCCAGATTACGAAAACCCATGCCATGTGCGTCATCACAGACTACAAAAAGAGAAAAAAGATCGGGAAAACACTTGTAATCGGAGAAGAAAGTCTGCATTCGCTAGAGGACGGTTCTGAGCTTATCGATCTGATGATCGAGTGATAATATTTATATAGAACTACTAACCTACATTTCTATCGCTAAACAGCGGTGATAGCAATGTCAAATCTTGGAGGACAACCGATTCTTATTCTAAAAGAAGGCAGTTCCCGTACCCGGGGGCGTGACGCTCAGGGTGCGAACATTGCCGCAGCAAAGGCAGTAGCAGGTGCCGTACGTACGACGCTCGGCCCGAAAGGCATGGACAAGATGCTCGTCGATACCATCGGCGACGTCGTCATCACCAACGACGGCGTGACGATCTTAAAAGAGATGGATATCGAGCACCCTGCCGCAAAGATGATGGTCGAGATCGCAAAGACGCAGGACGACGAAGTCGGCGACGGCACCACGACTGCTGTCGTGATCGCAGGCGAACTCCTGAAGCGTGCCGAGGATCTCCTCGAGCAGGACGTTCACCCGACCGTCATTGCGCACGGCTACCGCATGGCTGCCGACAGGGCGCATGAGATCTTAAACGACATTGCAGTCGATATCCAGCCCAGCGAAACAGATATGCTCAAAAAGATCGCCGAAACCGCAATGACCGGCAAGGGTGCCGAGGCGGCCAAGGACAAGCTGACCGACCTCGTCGTCAAGGCGATCACCATGGTCGCAGATGCCGACGGGACTGTCGACTCCGACTTCGTAAAGGTCGAGAAGAAAGTCGGCGGGTCCATTGAGGACTCAGAGATCATCGAGGGCATGATCATCGACAAGGAGCGCGTCCACCCGGCCATGCCGAAGAAGGTCAGCGACGCAAAGATCCTGCTCCTCAACGCGGCTGTGGAGTTCAAGAAGACCGAGGTCGACGCAGAGATCAGCATCACCAGCCCGGACCAGCTCCAGATGTTCCTGGACGAAGAAGAGCGGATGATCCGCAACATCGTCGATAAGATCGTCGCAAGCGGCGCAAACGTCCTCTTCTGCCAGAAGGGCATCGACGACATCGCCCAGCACTACCTTGCAAAGGCCGGCATCCTGGCCGTCCGCCGTGTCAAGAAGAGTGACATGGAGAAGCTCTCCCGTGCGACCGGCGGTGCTGTTGTGAGCAGCATCGACGCCATCTCGCCTGAGGAGCTCGGAAAGGCGGGTCTTGTTGAGGAGAAGAAGGTCTCCGGCGAGGAGATGATCTTTGTCACGGAATGCGAGAACCCGAAAGCGGTCTCCATCATCATCCGCGGCGGCACCGAGCACGTCGTCGACGAGCTCAACCGTGCGATGGAGGATGCAATCCGCGTCGTCAGCGTCGCAGTCGAGGACCACAAGTTTGTGGCAGGCGGCGGTGCGCCCGAGATCGAGCTCTCGCTCCGCCTCCGCGACTATGCGGCAAGCGTCGGCGGGCGGGCGCAGCTTGCGATCGAGGCATTTGCAACCGCTCTCGAGATCATCCCGAGGACGCTTGCCGAGAACGCAGGCCTCGACCCGATCGACATGCTCGTTGCGCTCCGTGCATCCCACGAGAAGGGCGGCGGAGACGCCGGGTCCATGGGTCTGGACGTCTTTAACGGAAAGGCGGACAACATGAAGACGGCAGGCGTCATCGAGCCGCTGCGGGTTAAGACGCAGGCCATCGCCAGCGCCGCAGAAGCCGCCATCATGATCCTCCGTATCGACGACGTCATCGCCGCATCCAAGATGGCCGGCGGCCCGCCCGGCGGTGCGCCCGGCATGGAAGAGATGGGCGGCATGGGCGGCATGGGCGGCATGGGCATGCCCCCGATGTAACCCTTATAAGACCGACAGAATCAGGGACGGGATCACGCCGGCGGATCCCCTCGTCCCGCAATGCTTTTTTCGCCGCAGCGATCTCTGCCATCTGCAGATGGGAAACAGCAGGTACGCGCAGCGCCATCCTGATCTCCTGAAATTTTGCTGCGCTCGCAAGATAGAGATACTATTTTCGCTTCTGCAAACGCAACAGAAACGGCGCATCCTTGGTAAAACAAAAGGTTTGAAATAGATAAAAATAAATTCACCTCTAGTTGTAAAGCAATGCCGGACGGGAGTGCCATGAGGAAGATACCTGACTGAGTGGTTCTATGCAGGGATCGGATAATCAGTATCGGCAGGTCCTTCCTTTCACCTATTATCTGGTCATCGTGATCATTCTCGTCAATGTTCCGATCATCGGGTTGATCTCGTACACCAGTTACCGTGAGGCAAAGCACGAGCTCAACGAGAACATACTGGTGCTCCAGGAGCAGACGGAGAAGAGCGTCATTCTCTCATTGCAGATGGTCGATACCGGACTGAAGATGCTTGATCGAACCTATAACGCGAGAATGCAGGCCGGTTTCGGCCCGTTTCTTGAAGAGTACGAGCGGGCCGGACGGGATCCCGCGGCCATGGACCTCGAGCGCGTCAAGGCGGAGATCGGCGGGGAGTTTGACCTCTACATCATCAACGAAGACGGGGTTGTCGAATACACGACCTACGAACCCGATCTGGGGCTCGATTTCAAGGAGATACCCTACTTCTTCGAGGCCATCACCGAACTGAGGCTCGGGGAGAGCTTCTCTGCCGACCGGGTGGTGCAGGAGCTCTCGACCGGGCAGCTCCGGAAGTTCGCCTACATGCCCACCCCCGACAACCGCTACCTGCTGGAACTGGGCATCGTCCCGGCCGCCATTCACAGCCAACAGAGCAGCCTGACATACCGGAGCGTAATCCAGGACAGCATCGCGCTGAACCCGAACCTCAAGCGGATCAGGCTGTACAACTCTCTGGGAAATCTGGTCGCCGCAGCCGGTGAAGAGCTGACGGAGGAGGCGGATGATACCCGCTCCATTGTCGGGATGGTGCATCGGGAAGGTGCGGATTATATATGGTTCGATCCGGAGACCGGGCGGGAATACCGCTACCTCTTCGTGAACCTGACCGATCCCGACCATGCCTCTGACATGAACATGGTCGTCGAGCTGACGTACGACACCCTGCTGATTACCGGCGAATTGAAGAGCATACTCTTCTCGCACCTCATAGTCGGCCTGTCTGCGATCCTTTTGACGAGCGCCGCCATCTTCCTTGCGGCGCGGCATATAACAAGGCCCATCCACACGATCGTCGAGGATGTCGAGACCATTGCAGAGGGAGACCTGAACCACACGATCCGTGCCGCACAGAGCCGTGAGTTCTCCCTTCTCGAGCAGAGCATCAATGCCATGGTCGGTACGCTCAAGGAGACGATTCAGAAGCTGCAGAGTTCTGAAGACAGGATCAAGGAGTACAGCGAGCATCTCGAGGAGCAGGTCGCAGCAAGAACGGCGGAGCTGCAGGAATCCACCCGGATAGCGAACCTCTACCTGGACATCATGACCCATGACATCAACAATGCAAACAACAGCGCCAGCCTCTATGCAGATACCCTCCTCTCGATGACCGGCGAAGAGGAGGCGCCGTATATCGAGAAGGTGAAGAAAGGGCTGCAGAAAAGCGCGGAGATCATGAGGAACGTCAGCACCATCAGAAAGATTCGCGAAGGCGGCCTCCCGCTCAGGGCAATCGATCTCGATCCGGTCATTCGCGCCGAGATCAACCACCATTCGGGTATCGGCATCAAATATGCCGGCACCGACGCCTGCGTGCTTGCCGACGACCTCCTACCCGAGATCTTCACGAACCTGATCGGCAATGCCGCCAAGTTCATCGGCCCGGGCGGCAGCATCTGGATCCGGATCGAGGATCAGGGTGCGGATATGGTGCAGGTCTCGGTCGAGGACAACGGACCGGGGATCCCGGATGCCCTGAAAAATACCATATTCAACCGGTTTGCAAGCGGCGGGACCACCCGGAGCGGAAGGGGGCTCGGGCTTGCCATCTGCCGTATGCTGATCGGCAGGTACGGCGGGAGGATCTGGGCCGACGACCGGGTGCCCGGCAGGCCGGAGATGGGCGCTGCAATCAGGTTCCTGCTGAAACGATCGCCGGATTGACATGATTCGCTCCTGCAGCGGGAGACTCCCGGCATCCCGCCAGATCGCGATGGCGCAGGCTGCAGCTACCGCCCGATAGGCACGGAAACGAATTCCAGATAGAATGTCGCCTGAAAGCCGAGATTCACTCTTTTAAAGGCTCTTTTGCCCCGCAATCCTCATCCCGGGGGATGAAACAGCACAATCTATATGGGTGGACATAGATTCTTCATTTTAACAGTCACGGGGAAGCGCGGTGGAAGAGGCATATCATGAGACGGTCGGGTGACGGCATATGGAACGTCCGGACACCCGGGGATATCGGTCTCTCTCACTCACAACCTGCCTCATCATTGCCATCGTTCTGATCACCGCTCCGATCATCGGACTCCTCTCATATATGGATTATGCAACGATCAGCGAGGAGCTGACGGCATATAACGCCGGTCTCCAGCAGCAGACCGAAGAGATCATCATCCAGTCGATAAACACCCTTGATACGGGGCTGAAGTTCTATGACGACACCCTCAATGAGAGAATGCGATCCGGTTTCGGCCCGTTTCTTGAAGAGTACGAGCGGGCCGGACGGGATCCCGCGGCCATGGACCTTGAGCGCGTCAAGGCGGAGATCGGCGGGGATTTCGACCTCTACATCATCAACGAAGACGGGGTTGTCGAATACACGACTCACGAACCCGATCTGGGGCTCGATTTCAAGGAGATACCCTACTTCTTCGAGGCCATCACCGAACTGAGGCTCGGGGAGAGCTTCTCTGCCGACCGGGTGGTGCAGGAGCTCTCGACCGGGCAGCTCCGGAAGTTCGCCTACATGCCCACCCCCGACAACCGCTACCTGCTGGAACTGGGCCTCGTCCCGTCGGCATTCATAGAGGAGCGGCAGGGCCTGAAGTACAGGGTGATCGCCGCGGACCTGACCGAGCTGAACCCTATCGTCGAGTGCATCCGGATATTCAACTGCCAGGGGGATCAGGTGACACGCATCAGCATGCCGGACGACGATCAGCGAAAAGAGATCGTGCAGCAGGTGTACCGCGAGAAGACGGACGTCTGGGTGGAGAACCGGACTGCCGGGCAGAAGACCGGGTATATCTTCGTCGATCTGACCGATCCGGACTATGCGTCCGACCTGAGCCTGATCGTGGAGATCACCTACAATACCCGGGTGCTCGCCGACGAACTCCGGGACGCGCTGATCTCTCACGTCATGTTCGGGCTCGCTGCGATCATCGCGACCTGCGGGATCACCTTCGTTGCGGCGCGGCATATAACAAGGCCCATTCGGGAGATCGTCGAGGATGTCGATGCCATTGCACGGGGCGATCTGGACATGCAGATCAGGACGACCCGGGTCATGGAATTTTCCCGGCTCGAACAGAGCATCAACCGGCTGGTCGCCATGCTCAGGGAGAAGATCCGGAAACTGCATGAGTCCGAGGATACGATCAGGAACTACATCGAGCGGCTTGAGTATCTGGTCGAGAAGCGGACAGCGGATCTGAAGCGATCCAGCGAGGAGGCGAACCTCTACCTGGACATCATGATCCATGACATCAACAACGCAAATGCGGTGTCTCTCGGCTATGCAGGCATGCTGGTCGAGCTGCTGGAGGGTGAGATGCGGAAATGCGCAGACGCGATGCTCTCTCAGATCAGGGTGAGCGCCGATATCATCGAGAACGTTTCTGCGCTCCTGCGAATCCAGGAGACGCGATCGCCGCTGAAGCCCGTGGAGATCGGCAGCGTCATCAGGGCGCAGGCACGGCGGTTCTCCGCTGCCCGCATCCCCCATGAGACCTCAGGGGCGCTTGTATGGGCCGACGACTACATCCCGGTACTCTTCAGAAACCTCATCGAGAACAGTTTCAGATACGGGGGACCCGATGTGCTGGTGCAGATACAGGTCGAGGAACGCGAGGACGATGTGATCGTCTCCATCGAAGATACCGGGCCCGGCCTGGCAGACGTCCTCAAAGAGCATATCTTCGAGCGGTTCAGGTATCCCGGAGGCGGAAAGAGCGGCATGGGGCTCGGTCTCTTCATCTGCCGGACGCTCGTGGAGCGGTACGGCGGGAGGATCTGGGCCGACGACCGGGTGCCCGGCAGCCCGGAGATGGGCGCTGCATTCCGGTTCCTGCTTTTAAAAGTGCAGCAGGAGACGGCTGCGCACCCCTCCCGTCATCCGCATGACACCGCATGAGTCCCGGCGAGGACCAGGGGCATGCGGGATGAACGCAGAGGATGTGATGGCCCACACCCGACCGTATTCCGGCAGTGCGCCCGGGACGGGATCCGGGGCAGCGCGCGAGTGCGGCTGCCGCCCGGTCATCGCAGGGATATGCGCCGTCCATGACTCAGGATTCGATTTTCCTTCCGGGATAGTCTGCGAAAACCGGACCCGGAGCATTGTTGCAGATTCAAGAATTTTTATCCGTTGCGTCTGCAGCCTCTTTCGGGGGCTTCATGGGCAGTTTTCACAGGAAAATCATGCCGGTTTCTGAAATGGAAGATTCTTGCCGCTCGATTCGATACACGGCTTCCCACGGGCGCTTCATCCGGGGGGAGGGGTCTCGCGGGGAAGG
>LNQE01000255.1_pt1 | contig 10484 bp, 7 predicted proteins | sample 603111 | NCBI WGS metagenome assembly LNQE01 (sample SAMN04260313, study PRJNA301899) | hydrocarbon metagenome | isolation source: hydrocarbon-contaminated ditch | place: Germany: Bremen | collected 1998
GGACGGGCGAGGCCGTGGCCGCCTCCTGGGCCGGTTTCCGGCCCTGGTACTGGTATTTGTTGTTCCCCTCTTCAGTTTCCATGTTGGGGGCCGCGCAGGGTTCGGCGGCGGCCGCAGTCATGGCCTGGCCTTCCCTCGGCGCTCCAAGCGGACCCACGGGGGCGCCTGAGTCGGCATAACCGCCGTAACCGGCGGCCTGACCGCCGCCGTGCTCCGCCCCGGGGGCATATCCGGCCGCAGGGCCTTCGGGCATGGGCATGCCGAAGGCGGGGGAGGCCGGAGGGCACCCTTCCTGATACGTTGTGTTTTCCATTCCTCATTCTCCTCTACGCTTGGGGTGTCAGGCCCAGGGCCGCAGACAGCGCGTCCGCCAAGGCCGCCGCTTCCAGCGGATCGTCCTCGGTGAAAACGCCCTCCACGAGCCTTGGGTCAATGCGGTCCGGGTCGTATTCCAGGACCAGGGACCGGGCCAGAATGTTGAGCCGGGCGCGAAACGCGCCGTTGCCCTTTTGGGCCAGGGCCGCCAGGGTCATGGCCTTGGGGTGGGATCGCACGGCCGGATCGAGTTTCAGCCGGATGCGGCCCGGCACATGGTGGGCCACGGTGATGAACCGCCGCAGTTCCGTCATCTCTTGGAGAGGCATGGCCTTGTGCGCTCCTGTGTCGCCTGTTTCTGCGTCATGGCCAGGCCCGGGCCGGCCAGTTCCGGGCGGAGGGGCGCTTGCCGTGCGAGTGAAAGTAGGTTCCATTCTCATTTATGCCTTGTGATCGGCGCTGTGGTCATCCGGCATGACCGGCGCCGTGGCGGCAGAATCGGCCGCTCCCGCCACGGCGGGCGGGCGGTGGGCCAGAAGCCGCGAGGAGTTGGCCAGCACCCCCAGGGTATGTACGATGTGGATGAGCCCGGCGGCCACGGGGGACAGGAGCCCCAGGGCTCCGGCCAGGGCCCCGCCCAGGTTGGTGGAGGTGGCGATCCAGAAGTTCTGGCGGGCCACGCGCAGGGTCTGGCGGCTTAAACTCCGCACGTAGAGGATGTCGGCCAGGTCGTCTTTCACCAGGGCGATGTCCGCAGCCTCGATGGCCACGTCCGAGCCCCCGGCGCTCATGGCGATGCCGATGTCGGCCTCGGACAGGGCCAGGGCGTCGTTGATGCCGTCGCCGACCATGATCACCCGGCGTCCGCCCTCCTGCAATTCGCGCACGATGTCCGCCTTCTGCTCGGGCAGCACGCTGTGGCGGCATTGGTCGATGTGAAGTGTCCGGCACAGGTGCAGGGCGGTTTTTTCCGTGTCCCCGGTGACCAGGGCCACCTGGACCACACCCGTGCGGGCGAGTTCGGCCACGGTTGTTTCCGCGTCGGGCCGAAGCTCGTTGGCGAATCCCAGGGCGGCCAGCACCGCGTCGTTTTTGGCCAGGTAGATGACCGTCAGGCCCCGGTCGGCCAGGGGCCTGACCCGGGCCTGCACCTGGGCTGTAACGATGCCCGCCTCGTCGAGGTAGCGGGCGTTGCCCAGGCGGATGACGTCGTGGCCGATGATGGCCTTGACCCCCTTGCCCAGGGTGAAGTCGCATTCGATGTGCGACAGGGGGTCGATGCCCCGGGACACGGCCTCATGCTTGATGGCCAGGGCCAGGGGATGGTGGTTGTGCATCTCCGCCGAATAGGCCCACAGTAAAAGCTCGTTCTCGGAGAGCTCGGAAAAGTTCAGGATTTCCTCGATGCGCGGCTGGTTGGTGGTCAGGGTGCCGGTCTTGTCGAAGCAGACCACCTCGGCCTTGCCCACCTCCTCCAGGTAGCGGCCGCCTTTGATGAGGATGCCGCGCTTGGCCGCCGCCGCCAGGGCGGAACTGACGGCGGTGGAGGCCGACAGGACCGTGGCGCAGGGGCAGGCCATGACCAAAAGCACGGTGAAGGCCCGCCACAGGCTGCCCGTGAGCACCAGGGTGCCAAGGGTGGACCACATGCCGATGCGCAAAAGCCGCCGGGCCAGGGCGTCGGCCGTGGATTCGATGGGGGCCTTGTTTTCCAGGGAGTCTTCCACCAGGCGCATGATCCGGGCCAGATAGGTGGCGTCGCCCACGCACTCGGCCCGGACATGCAGGATGCCCTGGCGCACGTAGGCCCCGGCGAAGACCGTGTCGCCCACCACGCGGTGTTCGGGTTCGGCCCGGCCGGTGATGGGGGATTCGTCCACCAGGGCCTCGCCCGCGACCACCAGGCCGTCCACGGAGATTTTTTCGCCCGTGTGCAGGACCACGATGTCGCGCGGCTTGACCGCCGACACGGGCACCTCCACCTCCACATCCCCGGCCAGGATGAAGGTGTTTTTGGCCGTGAGGTCCAGGATGGCCGAGATGGAGCGCCGGGAGCGCTCGGCGATGCAGGCCTTGAGGGTCTCGGCCCCGCTGTGGATCCACAGGATCTCCAGGGCCGTGACCGCCTGTCCGGCGGCGGCTGCGGCCACGCATCCGGCGGCCAAAAAACCCTCCATGGTGAAACGTTTTTGGCGGGCGTGGCCCAGGGACTGGCGCAGAAGCGGCGCGGCCGAGATGACGGCCACCAGGCCCAAGGGCGAGACCAGGGACTGGGTCACGGCGGTCTTGAGCAGCACCTGCCTGACGAAGACGTAGCTCATGACCCCGGTCAGGGACAAAAAGCGCACCAACTGGCGGCCCACCCCTGGAGTTTTTTTCCCCGGGCAGGCGCAGGCGCAGGCGCAGGCCCCAGACGCCCTGGCCGGAGCGGCGCTGCCGGGAGTGGGGGCGGGCGAGGGCAAAACGGCCCGGATGGCGGCCAGGATCGTATCCTGGGCCGTCCTGGCCGGGTCGTAGCGCACCACCAGGCAGGCGCAGGCCGGATTGCTCCGGGTGTCGAGGGTGCCCGGGACATCGGCGCAGGCGGCTGCGGCCTTGGACAAAAGCGATGCCGGGCGCAGTCTCAGGCGCAGGCGGCCGGGCAGGGCGTGGGTGATGCGAAGGGTGGCTGTGGCGTGCATGGCGTTAAAAATTGTCCTGATGGTGCAGGGTTAGAACTGTATGCGGCAGACGGGCGCAGGGCGCGGGGCGGGCCGGGAATGCCCGGGCCGTCGCGTCGAATCCAATAATGATTTCCATTCTCATGTTGGAGTCGTCTATCCCAGAATCCCGGGCCGCGCAAGGGGTATATCACGCCGGGACCGCCGTGAGGCCAACGAACGCCGGCCATGCTTAACCTGCCCTGGGACCGGCGTTTTCACGGACTTGTTCTGCCCGCCGGTCCCGGCATCCCATGCCGCTACACAACCGCCACTTGACGGCGGAACCGGATTGTGCGCCATACCGGGGCCGGATGGAACAAACGCCCAGGTGGGGCGAAGGAGAGACAGCATGCGCCATCGGTTGAAGACCATGACCCGTCAGGCGGGAAAACCCTTGGACGCCCTGGAATATACCGGCGACGCCCCGGCCGTGGCGGCCACGGTCGCCACCATGGTGTACGGGGCGCAGGGGGTGGTGACGACCGGGCCGGACAGCGGCGGCACGCTTCCCTCCCTGCCGGCGAAAGACGGCGACACGCTGTGGATCGACGTGGCCGGGCTGCGTCAGCCCGAGATGATCCGCCAGGTGGGCGGGCTTTTCGGAGTGCATCCGCTCATCCTGGAGGACATCGTGCAGGTGGGGCAGCGTCCCAAGATCGAGGATATGGAGGATTACCTGTTCCTCGTGACCAAGGCCTGGCGGTACGATCCCCAGTCCAAGACCCTGGGCGAAACCCAGATCAGCTTTGTCCTGGGGCGGCAGGCCCTGGCCACCTTCCGCGAGGGCGAGGCCCCCGCCTTCGACGCCGTGCGGGCCCGCATTGCTGCGGGCCGGGGCCGGATTCGGGGGATGGGCGCGGATTACCTGCTCTATGCCCTGCTCGACGCCGTGGTGGACGAGCATTTCGTGTGCCTGGAGAAGGTGGGCGAGGATATCGAGGATCTGGGGGACAAGCTCCTGGCCGATCCCGAACCGGCCGACCTGGAGGTCATCCACAAGCTCAAACGGGAAACCATCTATCTGCGCAAAAGCATCTGGCCCCTGCGCGAGGTGGTTTCCCGGCTGGCCGAGGGCGAAAGCGAGCTGCTCTCCCCCCAGACGCGGCTGTACTACCGCGATCTCTACGAGCACGTGATCCAGATCATGGACACGGTGGAGGGGCTTTTGGACATTGTCGGCGGCATGGTGGATATCTACCTGTCCACCATCAGCTTCCGCCTGAACGCCATCATGAAGGTCTTAACCCTCATCTCCACGCTTTTTATGCCCATGACCTTTGTGGCCGGGGTCTACGGCATGAATTTCCAATTCATGCCGGAACTCGCCTGGCCCCTGGGCTATCCCATGGCCCTCGGGATCATGCTGTGCATGTCCGGCGGGCTTTTCGGGTTTTTCAAATGGAAGAAGTGGATCTGATCACTTGCCGCCCCGCTGTATCTGGTCGATGAATGCGCCGTAGCCCTCCCGTTCCATGTCCTCCAGGGGGATGAAGCGCAGGGCCGCCGAATTGATGCAATACCGCTGCCCGGTCGGACGCGGGTCGTCGTCGAACACGTGCCCCAGGTGGGAGTCGGCCAGGGAACTGCGCACCTCGGTGCGGGTCATGCCGTGGCTGGCGTCGGAGGCGGCGGCCACGGCCCCCGGGGCGATGGGCCGGGTGAAGCTCGGCCAGCCCGTGCCGGAGTCGAACTTGTCGGAGGAGCTGAAAAGCGGCTCCCCGGATACCACGTCCACATAGATGCCCGGCCGTTTTTCGTTCCAGTAGGGATTGCCGAAGGGCGGTTCCGTGGCGTCTTTTCGGGTGACCTCGAAGGCCAGGGGCGACAGGCGTTTCTCCAGTTCGGCGTCGTCCGGCCGGACGTAGCCCGTGGGTGGCGCGGCCGATTCCTGGGCGGGGGCGTCCGGCTTTCCCGGCGCGCCGGGAGACATCGTCTCGCCCGGCCCGTCCGCCCCGTCCGCCCCGTCCGCCTTGTCCGGCGCGTCCCGGCCCCAGACCGACTCCAGGTACGGCCCGCGCCCGGAATAGCGGTGGTAGTTCTCGTAGCGCACGGCATGCTTGGCGTAATAGTTCTGGTGCTCCTCCTCGGCCGGATAAAACGGAACCAGGGGCAGGATGGGCACGTTCAGGGGCTTTGCGAAGCGGTCCGAGGCGGCCATGGCATCGCGGACCTTTTCGGCGACCCGCCGTTGGGCCTCGTCGGCATAAAAAATGGCCGTGCGGTATTGCGACCCCCGGTCGGCGAACTGCCCGCCCGGGTCCGTGGGGTCGATGTTTTTGAAAAAGATCCGGACCAGCTCCTCATAGCTGATTGCCGCCGGGTCGTAGACCACGCGAACCGCCTCCGTGTGGCCGGTTTCCCCCGTGGTGACGGCGGCGTAGGTGGGGGCGGGGTCGTGGCCGCCGGTATAGCCGGACACGGCCTCGATGACGCCGGGCTTTTTTTCCATGGCCGCTTCCAGGCACCAGAAACAGCCTCCGGCGAAGACGGCGCTCTCGGTCTTGTCTGTCGTTTTCATGGGGCCATCCGTTTGGGCATGGGTGGAGGGGCTGGCGTAAAATAACAGGGCAGCCGCACAAATGACAATGAAACATCGTGTTTTTCGCATGGGCGTGTCCGGGGTAAAGCGGGTTGGAGAAGGGGTTGCCGGGTCGAAGGGCCTGTAAACCAGACCGGATTGCTAGGAGAATAAAACGAGACGGAGGAATGTCAAAGGGCCCGGATCGGGAAGCCGGGTCCGCCAGGCGGTCCTGCCCGGGGACGAGGCTGCGGCGGTGTTGCGCCGTGTGTTGCGCCGTGCTGTGGACAACAGCCTGGAATGACGCTAACTTCCATAAAAAGAGAGCGGCTTGGCCCATGCGCTCCGGCATGTCGCGCCGTCCCGTCCGGTGCCGCGCCCAATGCGCCCAATGCGCCCAATGCCCCGATGTGCCCGATGCGACGCATGCGACCATGCGTGTGGGGCGGCCGCCCTTGCAAGCCCAGGTGACGACAATTCCCATGACCGTCAGCCAGAACATCAAAGTCCTCAACGCCTTCCCGGCCGACTACGCCGGGGAGTTCCTGGTCCGCTTCGGCCATGTCCCCATCCCCGCCGACATCGATCCCCGGATGGTGCATGACATCCCCAGCCCTTCCCCGGAAGCGGCGGCGGACATCGCGGCCACTCCCCTGGACATGCTCAAGGGCGTGGCGTTCCTGGTCGATGCCGCCTGTCCCGGCCTGGACATGGACGCCGTGACCGATGTGCAGGTGGAATATCTCTACCGGTATTACAAGGGCGTCATCCTGCCCAACAGCTCGCCCCTGGCCCCGGCGGCCGACGGCGTCCGCCCCCAGCCGGCCCCCGAAATCGTCCGTATCGTCAACAAGCTTCGCAACATGCCGTACCTTTTGCGCTATCCCCTGGCGCAGAAACTTTCGGCCCGGGACGTCCGCCTGCCGGTTGTGGTGCTATTGCCCGGGCCGTCGCTGCCCGGGATCGGCCCGAGGCTGCCGGAACTGGCCCGAGGCCACCTGGTCGTGGCGGTCTCGCGCACCCTGGAGTTCTGCCTGGAGCACGGGGTGGAGCCGGATTTCGTAGTGCAACTGGACACCTATTTCATCCAGCGCAAATACTACGAGAAGTTGCCGCCCCTGCCGAACACAACCCTGGTGGCCCTGTCCCTGTGCCCGGTCCACGGCATCGCCGACAGGTTCAAGGGCGTGTTCTTCATGGACAGCTTCGATACGGCCGTCCTGAAAAACCCCTACCGCATGCGTGAGAACGGCCTGAGCACCCTCATGGGCTGCATGGGGCTGGCCGAATGCCTGGGCTCCCCCTATGCGCTTCTGTCCGGCGCGGACCTGAGCTTTCCCGGCGACAACCGCGCCGGTGAATATTTCAACAGTCCCGGCGCCGGGAAGGCCGTCCGGGAGGCCCCGCCCGAATGCATCCAGGTCAAGGACGGCCTTTTGGTGATGAAAAACCGCGCCGGGCACCGGGTTTCCACGACCCTGATGTATCTGGCCGTGGCCCGGGAGGCCGCGGGATACGCTCGGGATATCGAGAACGCGGCAGGGGTTCGGTTCTACGTCGGCAATGACCAGGGCATCCTGGCCGCGGCCATCCCGACCCTGCGCCCGGAGGAACTGGCCGCCGCGCCCCCCCTGGACCGCCGCGCCCTGGGGGCGGCAATCGATGACGCGCTCTCCACGCCGGAACACGTGGAGATGATACGGCTCAAAGTGGACTGCGTGAAGACGATCCAGACCCTGGACCAGAACCTCCTGTTTCTCGAGGCCTGCCGGGTGCGGAAGGAATACGGCGATCTGGCGCGGCACCCCATCGCCCTGTTCGCGGAGCAGGAGCGGGACTTCAATCTCCCGGAGGATCCGGAGATACGGCTGGGGTTTTCCCTGCGTATCGCCCGGCAGTGGCGGCAGGCCCTCGTCCAGGCCCGCAACCTCGCCCTGGCGCATATGATCGCGCGGCATGACGGCCAGATCCCCCTGGTCTGCCTGCCCCACGAGGCCGCCCGGCCCTTTCCGGGGCTCAAGCGGCTGTATCCCGGTTTCACCTGGGACGTCAGGCCCCTGCTGAGTCCCGCCGACGCGCCGCTGCCGGATTTCCCGCGGGCCATATCGTATATCGCCCTGCATCGGACCCTGGCGTCCTGGCAGGTGGCCTTCGTCACGGCCGCCGCCCGGGACGCCTACCGCTACCATTTCGACGTCTACGGCGGGGACAACCTCTATTATCCGGGGCCGGAGCCCACGGAGTAAGACATGGCCGGGAAGACATACGCGATCATCTTGGCGGGAGGGGCGGGGGAGCGCATGGACTCGCCGACCCCCAAGCAGTTCCTCAAGCTGGCCGGGCGCACCGTCATCGAGCACACCCTGCAGGCCTTCGAGAACCATCCGCGCATCGACGGCATCTTCGTGGTCTGCAACCCCAAGTACCGCCTGCTGATGGAGGAGTTGCTGCTGCGCAGCCCGCTGAAAAAGGTCGCCAAGGTGCTCGGCGGCGGCGCAAGCCGGATGGAGAGCTCCCGGGCCGGGGTCCTGGCCGTGCCCGAGGACGACGCCAAGGTGCTCCTGCACGACGCCGTGCGGCCCTTCGTGTCGGCCCGCATCATCGACGACTGCATCGACGCCCTGGACCGTTTCGCGGCCGTGGACGTGGCCATTCCGGCCACGGACACCATCATCGAGGTCAACGACATGGCCTGCATCGCCTCGATCCCCTCGCGCAGCCGCCTGCAGCAGGGCCAGACCCCCCAGGGATTCCGGGCCGGGGTCATCAAGAAGGCCCACCGCCTGGCCGCCGAGGACCGCACCATCTCCGTCACCGACGACTGCGGGCTCATCCTGCGCTACGGCCTGGGCGACATCTACGTGGTGCGCGGCGAAAACAAAAACATCAAGATCACCCATACCGAGGATCTCTTCCTGGCCGACAAGATCTTTCAGATCAACACCGCCAAGGCCGATACCCGCATCGACCTTTCCCTGCTCAAGGGCAAATCCGTGGTGGTCTTCGGGGCCTCCCAGGGCATCGGGGCGGCCGTCGCCTACATGGCCCGGGCCCACGAGGCCAGGGTGCACGGCTTCTCCCGGACAAGCGGCGTGGACGTGGCGGACGCCGCCGCCGTGGAGGCCGCCCTGTCCGAGGCGGCGGAGGCCGAGGGCCGCATCGACTACGTGATCAACACCGCCGCCGTGCTGCGCTTCGGACGGCTCATGGACCGGCGCATGGCGGACGTGCGGGCCGAGATCGACACCAATTTCGTGGGCAACCTCAACGTGGTGCGGGCGGCCCTGCCGCATCTGGTGTCCACCCGGGGCAGCGTGGCTCTTTTCACCTCCAGTTCGTTCACCCGGGGCCGGGCCCTGTATTCGGTCTATTCCTCGTCCAAGGCCGCCACGGTGAACCTGGTCCAGGGCATCGCCGAGGAGATGGCCGTTGCCGGCGTGCGCATCAACGCCATCAATCCCGAGCGCACGGCCACGCCCATGCGCACGGAGAATTTCGGCCAGGAGCCGCCAGAGACCCTGCTCGATCCGAAGACCGTGGCCGCCGCCACCCTGCGCACCCTGCTGTCGCCGTTTTCGGGCATGGTGGTGGACGTGCGCCTGGCCGACAGGCCGCGCGAGGCCTAGCGGCGCGATAATTCGCCGTGTTTCGTTGGATGGGAAACGACCGTTTGGAATCGTACGGACCAGGGCGTCACGCAGCCTGCGGGGACGCCGCACGAGCATGGAACCAGACCAGATCAGAACCATAGCCCGCTTCCTCGCCGAGCGGCCGCGTCAGGCGGAAAACATCGCCTTCGTCAGCGGGGCTGACGGCCAGTTTGCCGGGAACGTCAAGTACCTGTTCCTGCATTTCGCCAGGCACGTCCCCCAGTGCACAAGCGTCTTCGTGACCACCAGCCCTGACGTGCACAGGGCCCTTCGGGGCCAGGGCCTTGCGGCGGCCTGCTTCCCCTCCCAGGACGCCCTGGAGGTCCTGGCCAGGGCCTCGGTGCTGGTGGCCGACGGCTTCCAGTACCGGGAAAGGGGCATGGCGGTGTTCGCCATCGGCGCGAAGACCGTGCAGTTGTGGCATGGCGTGGGATTCAAGAAGATCGGGTTCGTGGAGGCCGAAACCTCCCTGGACCTGCCGCCGGAACGGCGGGCCTACCTGCGGGAGATGTATTCCGGCTACGACGCGGTGGTGTCCACCTCGCCGTTTTATACGGAGCATCTTTTCAAGACTTCGTTCGGGGCCAGGGAGATATGGGAGACGGGCTATCCGAGAAACGACGCCCTGGTGCGCCCGGGCACCAAGGACGACCTCGTCGGTTGCGACCTGGAGGGCTACGCCCGGGTCCGGGCCCTGGGCAGGCGCTTCCGGCTGTGCCTGTATGCCCCCACGTTTCGGGACGATTGCGGGGAGTTTTTCCTGCGCGGCCCGCTATGCTTCGTGTCCCTGTCGCGGTTCCTCGAACGCGAGGGCATGGTGCTCTTTCTCAAGATGCACGCCTTCACCGAGGCCCGTCTCGGCAGCGAGTTCACGAATATCCAGGTCATCGACCACGCCAGCGACGTCTATCCGCTGCTGCCGCATTTCTCCTGCCTGATCACGGATTATTCCTCGATCTACATGGACTATCTGCACCTCGACCGTCCCGTGGTGTTTTTTCCCTTCGACCGGGCCGACTACGCCTCCCGGATGCGGGAGTTCCAGTTCGACTACGACGCCATGACCCCGGGCCCCAAATGCCTCACCCAGGACGAACTGGAACGGGCCCTGGTCCGGGCCGCCACCGACCCCGAGGCGGATCGCGCCCGGCGGCGCGAGGTGCGCGATCTGGCCTTCTCCCACCACGACGGACAGGCCTGCCGGCGCGTGGCCGAACATATCCTGCGCCTGGCGGCCACGATCTGAATCCCGCCGCGCGTTTCTCCCGTCACCCGGTTCCCCGGTCCCCGGTCCCCCGG
>LNQE01000940.1_pt1 | contig 10469 bp, 9 predicted proteins | sample 603111 | NCBI WGS metagenome assembly LNQE01 (sample SAMN04260313, study PRJNA301899) | hydrocarbon metagenome | isolation source: hydrocarbon-contaminated ditch | place: Germany: Bremen | collected 1998
GGGTCAGGGACTGGCCAATGCGGTGGGTATGGCGATTGCCGAAGCACATTTTGCAGCGCGGTTCAACGGGGGAGATAAAAAAATAGTCGATCATTTCACCTATGTTATGGCCGGAGACGGCGATATGATGGAAGGTGTGACCGCCGAATCGTGCGCTCTGGCCGGCCATCTACGCCTTGGAAAACTGATTGTTTTGTATGACGATAATAAAGTGACTCTGGCAGGATCCGCGGCTCTTTCCTCCACGGAAAACATCGAACAGCGTTTCAAAGCCTACGGCTGGCAGGTGATGAAAGTCGCCGACGGCAACGACGTTGCCGCCATTGACAAAGCCATCAAAAAAGCCAAACGCGAAACCGAAAAGCCTTCATTGATTTGCATTGCATCAACGATCGGCTACGGCGCGCCCTGTAAACAGGGAAGTTGCGATGCGCACGGCTCACCGCTTGGTGCCGACGAACTGAAGAAAGCCAAAGATGCTCTCTGTTGGCTGGCCGATTCTCCTTTTTCTGTTCCCGAAAATGTTTATAAATTCTTCCGCAAAGCTGTGTCGCGCGGCAAGAACTACGAAAAACAATGGCATGAATCTTTCAACAACATCAGACAAAAAGATCTCGCTTTGGCGGCCGAATTTGAACGCATCATGAAAGGCGACCTGCCCGAAGGCTGGGAATCGGCTTTGAGCGAATTCCCCAACGGATCAAAAGACGTGGCCACACGCAAAGCGGGCGAAATCGTGATGCAGTCCATCGCCGGAAAAATTCCCGAACTTATGGGCGGGTCGGCGGATCTTAATCCTTCCTGTTTTACCTGGCTCAAGGGCATGGGTGACTTTCAGAATTCTCAATTATCCAAAGAAGGATTGCACGGTATGGTCGGCGGTGCCTGGGATTATTCAGGACGCAATATTCATTTCGGCGTGCGCGAACACGCGATGGGTTCGATTGCCGTGGGCATGGCCCTGCACGACGGCATCATTCCCTATACAGCAACGTTTCTGACCTTTGCCGATTATATGCGTCCGCCCATGCGACTGGCGGCAATGATGGGCCTGCGCGCTGTATTCGTCTTTACGCATGACAGCATCGGCGTCGGAGAAGACGGTCCGACACATCAGCCTGTGGAGCAGATTATGAATCTGCGTCAGGTGCCGAACATGACGGTGATCCGTCCGGCGGATGCCAATGAAACACTGGAAGCCTGGCGCATGGCACTGAATAATACGCAGGGTCCGACCACGCTCATCTTCAGCAGACAAAATCTTCCCGTGCTCGATAGAAGTGTTTGCGCGTCTGCGTCCGGTACCAGACGGGGCGGTTATGTTCTGTGGGAATCTGTCCCCGATCCCGAAGTGATTCTGATTGCCACCGGTTCGGAAGTCCCTCTGACACTGGCTTCCGCCCGGAAGCTGTCGGAAACCGGCATGAAAGTCAGGGTCGTGTCATTGCCCAGCTGGGAAATATTCGATCGTCAGCCGCGTGACTACCGCGATAAGGTTCTTCCGCCGCAGGTTTCCGCCCGCATTGCCGTGGAAGCAGGTATCAAATTGGGGTGGGAACACTACGTGGGTTTGAACGGAAAAATCATTGGAATGGAAACATTCGGCGCATCCGCGCCCGGACCGGTTCTTTACGAAAAATTCGGTTTCACCGTTGAAAAAATTATGGCGGCAGCAGAAGAATTACTACATCGTATGTAACGGGAGAAAAATAAATGGATAATGAATATATTTCTTTTTCTCTGGGAATATATCAGGATTCAATCATAGGTGCTTTGGACGCAATACGCCGTGACGATATTATCGGCCGTATTTGGGCAAAAGATCATACCGTCTGGAAATCATCACCTGTTGAAATCGCCGACCGGTTGGACTGGCTTGACGCTCCGCAGGAAACATTAGAAAAAGTAACTTACATTCGTCAATCTCTTGAACCATTCTTCAATGGCAGTATCAACGATGCTGTTTTACTGGGAATGGGCGGATCGATTCTGGCTGCTGAAGTATTCAATAAAATATTCGGCAGCGAAGCCGGTTATCCTAACTTGCATATTGTCGATACGACAGACCCGATTCTAATATCCCGCATTACGAAACGCCTGAATCTGGAAAAGACTCTTTTCCTTGTTTCTTCAAAATCCGGGAAAACGATGGAAGTAACGTCCCTCTTTCATTATTTCTATAACTTAGTCCTTAACAAACTGGGCGATATCGCCGCTAGTCACTTTATTATTATTACCGACAAGGGCAGCGCTTTGGAGGATTTGAGCAGAAAACTGTCCATCCATCAGGTATTTTCAAGTAATTCAAATATTGGAGGACGTTATTCCGCTCTTTCCGTAACGGGAATAGTCCCCGCTGCAATAATCGGTATTGATGTGGAAATACTTTTACTGTCAGCAATAGACGCACTGCAACGGGAAAAACCGGAAAATTTTTCAGGCGAGTTTTCCGCTACAGGGACGGTATTAGGCGCTACTATGGGAACATTGGCGCGGGAAGGACGGAATAAAATTACCTTTATTATGTCACCGCAGTGGGCTTCTTTTGGCATGTGGCTGGAACAACTTATCGCAGAAAGCACCGGCAAAGAAGGAAAAGGAATCCTGCCTGTTTTGGACGAACCGTTAGCAGACCCTTGTTTTTACGGTAATGATCGCTTATTTGTTTTCATTCAAAATGCTTCAGGTGATAATTCGGAAAAAATCGAAGGCCTTATCGAAGCCGGACATCCCGTAATTACCATTACTACCAATAATCGTTACAACCTGGGCGGTCTAATGTTTCTTTGGGAAATGGCTACAGCCATAGCCGGGCACTTTTTAGGCATTAATCCCTTCGATCAACCGGATGTGGAAATAACAAAAGCGCACACCCGCCGAATGATTGCTCTTTATCGCGAACATAAAGAGCTCCCTTATGAGTTACCTTCGTTAAGTACTCCTGAATGCGTTATTTATGGCGGACCGCAAGTTACAAATATGGCCGATAAATTAAAACTTTTTATTTCGGAAGCAAATAAAGACGATTATGTTTGTTTACAGGTTTACTTAAACCAGTCGCCGGAAATTGATGAAACTCTAAAAAATCTGCGAGAGACGATTTTTATCAAATATGGGCTCGCTGTAACAATAGGTTACGGGCCAAGGTATTTGCATTCAACCGGACAATTACACAAGGGTGATTCCGGAAATGGTTTATTTATTCAGCTGACACAGGAAAATTTCTGGGATGTTGATATTCCCGATGAAATCGGCAAGAATAAATCTTCTCTTACCTTTGGCACACTTCAAGCCGCTCAGGCGCAGGGCGACTGGCAGGCACTTAAAGAGGAGGGAAGAAGAATTATTCGTTTTCACTTCAGGACAAATTCCGTTGCCGGGCTAAAAAATCTTACCGAAATTCTTTAATGAACTTTGAAAATAATTAAGTTGTGTCATTGCCCGGCTCCCGGACCGGCGAATGCCTGGGAGACCTGGCAATCCAGTTTTATAAGTACCTGGTTCCCCGCTTACGCGGGGACGACGCCTGGATTCTCTTGTCCCGCCCATGCTCGCACGAGAATAACAGAGGTGGAGGAACATTTTTATTTTAACTGATTACTCTGAGAATTTGCGGAGCGTGCCGTTCGGACACTACGGGTATTTCTTTGGGATAGCCGATAATTATCGGCGCTATAATGCGACAGCCATCGGGAATTCCCAGCAGTGCTTTTGATTTTGGATCACGTATTTGCGAACCCAATGCGATCCAGCAGGTACCTAATCCCCTTGATGCCGCCGAAAACATGATATAACTCGCCATAAGCGCGCAATCCACTTCCAGAGAATACACCGCGCTGGAGCCGCTAATAAAAATCACACAGGGTGCATTATAAAAAACATTGAAGTTTTTATCTTTCAGCACCTCTACATAGGCCGGATTAGAAGATGCTTTATTTTGGGCAAAATCAGCGAGAAGGTTTGCTTTGCTTTCATCGGAAAGAGCTTTAATAGTATTTTTGCAATTAACGACAGAAAACCGACAGGGTTGATTGTTACTGGCTGAAGGCGCCAGAGTAGCGTCCCGTAGAATTTCCTCCACAATCTTTAAGGGCACTTCTTTATCTTGAAAATCACGAATTGATCTTCTGTTTTTTAATAATTCTGTAAATGTTACCATATTAAAATCCTCCTACAAGTAATGATTTCAATTTGTCACTTTGCATGATTATTTATCATGTATCATGGCAAAAAAACAGATATCACCGTCAGGATTATATGTTGAAGTAAGTTTATTACCGGATTGAGAAGTCCCGAAATGAGCAGGCCGATAACGATAAATAATCCAAAAGGTTCAATTTGATTAAGAACCCTGGTTACAGAATCCGGAGCAAATCCCATCAGTATTTTAGAGCCGTCGAGCGGGGGAATTGGAATTAAATTAAATGCGGCTAATATGATGTTAATATGAGCCAGTAGAAACAGGATTTGTCCAGCCATTCCGGAATGATCGGGAGAAATTAAACGGAACAGTAAAATCGCTATAAAAGCAAAGATAATGTTTGCCGTAATACCTGCTGCCGATACTAAAATAAGTCCCTTTCGTCTTTGATTACCGGGAATATTTTCCAGATTGACGGGAACTGGTTTCGCCCAGCCGAATCCCACCACCAAAAGCATCAACGTTCCGATAGGATCAAGATGCTTTAGCGGATTGAGCGTCAGCCTACCCAGCCATTTAGCCGTGGGATCCCCCATTTTATTGGCAACCCACCCGTGAGCCAATTCATGAAATATCACTGAATATAACAGGAGAACCGACAATATTACAAAAGCTGCCGGATCTTTTATTAATAGCTGTATTAGTCCCATCTTAACATCCTTATGCCAATTTGCTTTCTTTGGCTAACTTTGTTGGTCCCGATTTATCGGGATCGGCTTCCTCGACGTATTAGTAATACGCCTGCGGAGCCTACTCCTTGCCGCCGCGTTATCCTTCGACCGGATGCGCAACCGAAGGGCGCGCAATCAGATAATAACTTTTTTACTCTACCGGGAAGTGACGCCGTGCAGGCGGCATCTTCCAATCAAAATGGCATTTATCTGCAATTTTTGTTTTGCTCTTTACAAATCTGCATCTGCTTTCGATTTCTCTAACATAGACACCTCTGGCCAATCATTTACCCGCCCTGTAAAATATCCATATCTTAAACCTATAAGCAATGCAATAATACCCATAAAAAGTTCAACGGCTGTCAGCAGGATACGCGTCGCAATAGGTAAAAGCAGTGCAGCTTCAATGCCGGAAAATTGTCGCAGCATAAAAAACATTGTTCCCTCACGGACACCAAGCCCGCCCATACTGAAAAAAGCAACATAACCGGTTATCGCCGATACGGAAATTGTTGCCATAATAGCGGTTATACTGGTTAAAGGCATTTTCATGTTGAGTCCACTGGCAAGAAAGTACATTGCCACTCCCAAAAGAATATAAGAAATAAAATAGAATATTTGAGTGTAAACAAAAACTATCTTCTTTGTCTTCAATGGTTTTATTCCAACCTTAAACAGACGATTTACAGGAACTATCAGAAAATTTATTATAGACTCGTTCCAGATAATAAAAATAAAATCCAGAACAATCAATAAAGTAAATGTCACAACGGAAATTTCCCACGTTGTAATCCGCACGCAGAAAAGATAATAATAAAACGCAAACATGGCCGATACAAACGCCAGACAAAGAAAACTTACCATATTGATGTAAATGAGGACTAATTTAGAAATCCTTTTCGATGACATTAATGTTATTTGCGCCGCGTAAGTCCAGATTTTCCCGGGAATGTATTTAAACATTGCCGAAGTGCAGTAAAGAGAGTAACTTTCGGAATAATTCAGTTTCTCATGGATATAATTATTCACATAAATCCTCCATACTAAAGGTCCCGATAGCAAAGCGATACTTCCGAGAACAATTGATACAAAAATATAATAAGGATTGATATTAAAATCATACGCGCTTATCAAATCCGCGTTCTTCTCGAATTGCAGATAGAAAAAATATACCGCCGCGATCATCACTGCCAGAGTAAAGCTGTACCGCAGAATTTTTCTAAGACCCACTTCATTAGTCTCCGCATTAAATTGTCGGCGCATATTTCCCAGTATATCAGAAATTCATCATGAAACTTTCGAGCCACACCAACAGTGTAAGGATATATGATAATTGATATTTTGTGTCAAAATAATTCTGGGAATAAAGCATGTTTGAAATATCTGAGCTAAAAATACTTGACAAAAACAAGAAATATTCATACAGTCGTTTAAAACAATTGTTTGAAATATATTTATGGAAGACAGAAAAGCAAGTTCAAAAACAAGCGCCGCCATAATGGAAGCGGCTGGTAAAATCTTCGCCGAAGAAGGTTATTCCAAGGCAACGGTCCGGGATATCTGCCGGGAAGCCGGAGCAAATATTGCCGCCATAAATTATCACTTCGGGGATAAGAAGGGTTTATACCTGACAGTCCTGAAACATTATCAGGAAATTGCTTTTCAAACTCGTCCGCCTAATCTTGGCATAAAAGAAACACAAAAACCCGAAGAAAAACTGCGTGCGTATATCAGGTCTTTCCTGACACGGATTATGGATGACGGCCATCCCGCGTGGTTCGGCAGACTTTTGGCGAGAGAATTCACCCAACCAACATGGGCATTCGATATTCTGGTGGAGGAAACGATTCGTCCTTCCTTTCAACTGCTCACCGAAATTATAGCTGCTATTCTGGAAAAAAACTCTAAAGAAAGGAAGGTACGACTTTGCTCCATGAGTATAGTCGGACAATGTCTCTACTTTCGTCATTCGCATCCGGTTATCTCCAGACTTTTCCCGGGAGAAGTTTTCGGCGCCAGACAAATTGACGAACTGACAGAACATATTACTCTTTTTTCTTTGCGCGGACTTTTAAAAGAAAAAAACAAAAAGAACTTACAGGTGAAAACATGCAAAAAAAGATAATCCTTATTATAATTTTTACATTTTTACTTCCCTTAGTTTCAACGGCTGTCGAGTCCGCTGCAAAAAACACAACATATAACCTCGATCAATGTATATCAATTGCTCTGGAAAAACACCCGAGCCTCAAGGCTTCCGCGGGCACCATTAAGGTAAATGAAAGCAAAGTCGGGCAGGCTAAGGCCAACTACTACCCCCAGATCAACTTGTCCACGAGCTATCAGCGGATCGGCCCTACTTCCCCGCCCGGCAGCAATCTGGATTCTTATGATAACTATTCAACCGATGTCAACGTCGGAATGACCCTTTTCGATTTCGGCAAAACATCCACTCAGGTGAAGATTCAGAATTTGAATGTCAATGCCTCCCGGGCTGACTACGACGACGTCATGACCATGGTCGTCCTGAACGTGAAAAATGCCTACTATAATCTTCTACAGAACCAACGGAATCTGGTTGTTGCTATCGATACTATGCAGCAGTTCCAACAGCATCTGGATCAGGCCAACGCTTTTTTCCGTATCGGCACCAAGCCAAAATTCGATGTGACCAAAGCGGAAGTTGATTTCGGTAATGCCCGGCTCAATGTCCTGAAAGCGGAAAACGCTGTGCGCGCCGCCCGGATAATATTGAAGGATGTAATGGGCATTCCGGGTAACGCCGACTTTAATATTGTGGACAATCTGACTTTTCAGAAAAGTAAACTGCAATTAAACGATGTCTTGAACAAAGCTAATTCCGCCCGTCCCGATCTTCGTTCCGTGATTGCCAAACGAGAAGCTACGGAGAAATCAATTGATCTGGCCCAAAAGGGATACTATCCCACGTTTTCTGGAAGCGCAGGTTACGGATATTCCGGAACAGATTTCCCTCTTGGCAGCGGCTGGAACGCCGGGGCCGCGCTGAGTTTCCCCATCTTTACCGGGCTTTCGACTAAATATCAGGTTGATGAAGCCAGAGCTAATCTTGAAGTTCTTAAAGCAAATGAAGATTCCATCCGTCAGGCAATCATCCTTGATGTAAAGCAGTCCTACCTTAATCTTCAGGACACGGCCCAACAAATATCCATGGCCGAAATGACAGTGCTTCAGGCGAAGGCAAACTATGATCTGGCCTCCGGACGCTACCGCACAGGAGTGGGCAGTCCCATTGAAGTAGCGGATGCAACCATAACACTCAACAACTCCAGAGCAAATCTGAACACGGCTCTCTATAATTACAAGATTGCGCAAGCTGCCCTGGAAAAATCCATAGGAGCAACGCCATGAAGAAAAAAACCATCATTATATCGGCATTCACCATAGCGATAATCGTATTGGGGTTATTTTTTTATTTCAAAGGAAGCGGAAGGAGTGCCGCCTATAAAACAGAAAAAATCTCCCTTGGTGAAATAAAAGCTGTCGTAACAGCAACCGGCACAGTAAACGCTGTCACAACCGTTTCCGTTGGTACACAGGTATCCGGAACTATCAAGAGGCTTATGGTCGATTACAATTCACCGGTGAAGAAAGGTCAGTTACTGGCACAGATAGATCCTTCCACCGTTCAGGCACAGGTCGATCAGGCAAGCGCCAATCTGTGGTCGGCTAAAGCAACCATGGAAAAAGCGGCCGTTGCCGTTATTGACGCCCGGCGGACATTCCAGAGAAACAAGGAACTTTTTGCCCAAAACTTTATTGCCAAAAGCGACTTGGATACAGCGGAAACAAATTTACATTCCGCGGAAGCCCAGCAGAAAGTAACGCATGCCCAGGTAGGACAGGCTCAAGCCGCCCTGAAAATAGCTCAAACGAATCTGCAATATACGAATATTCTTTCTCCCGTTGACGGAACCGTCATTTCCCGCAGTGTGGATGTCGGACAAACGGTCGCCGCCAGTTTTCAGACACCGACACTTTTCAGTATAGCCCAGGATCTGACTAAAATGCAGATAAATACCAGCGTGGACGAGGCTGATATCGGCAGGGTACAAGCAGGGCAGGAAGTATCTTTCACGGTTGACGCCTATCCTGATACGGCCTTTGCAGGGAAAGTATCTGAAGTGCGCAACTCACCGACTACGGTTTCTAATGTAGTCACCTACGATGTCATTATCAAGGTGGATAATCCCCAATTGAAATTAAAACCGGGAATGACCGCCAATGTTTCCATTACCATTGAAATGCGCCCCAACGTTTTACGGGTTCCCAATGCCGCCCTGCGCTTCAAACCTGCAGAAACGAGCGGCAGGGAAGGAATAAGGACAGAACAACGGGAAATGAAAGGAACAAAAGTCTGGATTCTGGAACAGGACAAACCGCGACCTGTTCAGGTAACAATCGGACTCAGCGACGGTAACTACACGGAGATAAGTTCAGGTCAACTTCTCGCGGGTCAGGAAGTTATCACGGACAATCTGAACAATAAAACAGGAAACAGCAGCACCCAACGTCCGCCGCCGAGGTTTATGTAATGGCTCTCATTGAAACCAAGAAGCTCGTCAAAACGTATGATGTCGGAGACGAAGGTGTGCGCGCGCTGGAAAATGTTTCCGTCAGGATTGAAAAGGGTGAGTTTGTCGCCATCATGGGACCTTCGGGTTCCGGCAAATCTACTTTCATGAATATCATCGGTTGTCTCGATCAGCCGACGGCCGGCGAATATGCGCTGGATGGCCAGCAAATCAGCGGCTTGTCACGCGATGAACTGGCGGCCATCCGCAACCGCAAGATCGGTTTTGTCTTTCAGGGATTCAATTTGCTTTCCCGGACATCGGCTCTGGAAAATGTGGAGCTCCCTCTTTTATATAATCATGTTCAGTCCGGCGAAAGAAAAATGAAAGCCCTTGCCGCTTTAAAAATGCTTGGACTTGAAGGAAGAGAATATCATCACTCCAATCAACTCTCCGGCGGTCAGCAACAGCGGGTAGCGATTGCCCGGGCGCTGGTCAACGACGCCCCCATTCTGATGGCCGACGAGCCGACGGGAAACCTCGACACAAAAACAAGCATTGAGATCATGGAACTTCTGGTGCAGTTGAACCGCAATTCCGGAACGACGATTATTCTTGTTACGCATGAACCGGACATTGCCACTTTCAGCAGACGTAACATCCGCTTTGTGGACGGACATATCGTCAGCGATGAAGAGTTGAAAAAATCATGATCAGTATCCTTTCCACTCTCAAAATCGCGCTCAGGGCATTATGGGTCAACAAAATGCGCTCGGCCCTGACCATGCTGGGAATCATAATCGGCGTCAGCGCCGTGATTATCATGCTGGCTGTGGGCACGGGTGTCAGCCGGAAGGTTTCCGCACAAATCTCCAGTATCGGCAGCAACTTGATCATCGTCATGCCGGGCAGTACCTCGCAGGGCGGTGTCAGGATGGGAGGAGGCAGCCAGTCCACATTAACAACCGCCGACGCGGATGCCATCGAGAGAGAATGTTCGGCTGTGGCCGCCGTTGCTCCCATGCAATACGGTACTGCTCAGGG
>LNQE01000372.1_pt1 | contig 10464 bp, 7 predicted proteins | sample 603111 | NCBI WGS metagenome assembly LNQE01 (sample SAMN04260313, study PRJNA301899) | hydrocarbon metagenome | isolation source: hydrocarbon-contaminated ditch | place: Germany: Bremen | collected 1998
TCTCCAATTATTAATATCTTATGTATGATCAAGTCATTGATTAATGCTTTCTTTTTTACATAATTTAGTATGGCTTGTAATTTGGGGTGTGAATAGTCTGAATTACACCAGGCTGATAGTCCTGTAATATAATTCATGAAAGGTTCAGATTGCTCAATACAAAACACAAGACTTTGATAATCATTTTCGGAAATATCTTTTAGGTTTTCTTTTATAACATTTAGATCAGTAATTACTCTGTATTTGTTTTTGGCTATTACCTCAATCCATTTGTTATTTTTCATTTCTTGAATGACATCTTTCCACTTTAAGCCAACCTTCTTAATTTTTTCTTCAGTTATTGTATACTCTTCGGCAAAGCCAGAAGTTATGTTTCCACCATATTTTTCAAAATCGCCAGCTAAATATTGTAAACTATCACAAAGAGGATGACTTTCTGGTTTACTACCCGATTTACTCGCTGACCCTTCAGTAGCTGGAATAATTGTGGTTGCATCATGCTTCTTGTCAGCAATAAGATTTGCCTTAATAAAATTTCCTTCACCATCTATTGTAACCTCAATGTGAGCCTGTGCGGTGATATGACAAAAGGGAAGAAGTGGTCTTTTGCTTTCATCGGAAGAATAACCAACCATTCCCTCGCAATTATTATATGTCTCATAAAGTTTTTGCATCCAGCTCATTTGCTTGCCTCCTCTTCGTTATATCCTTCCAAGATCCCTTCTTCATCCAGACCGATTGTTTGTATTTCCTGTGCATGCATTGACCTTACGAATTTGCTAATTGAACACTCGCTAGGTTGAGGGAATTCTACCACCCCCTTATTCATTCTTGCATGCCAAAATCGTACTTTTAGCTTTCTATCTTCACCTTCGTCGGGATAATCGAATCCATGAAACATTAAACCGAAGGCAAGTTCCGGGATTTCGTCATAGTGTCCCTTACCTTCACCGAATGAACATGGTTCAACATATCCTTGACATTCTCTTGCTCCAAGAAAGATATCCCTCCTGCCACCTCTTTCAATCATTCTGCGTGCAACGTACCAATGCTTGTGTTCATTCTGATCATTTACCAAATCTTCACGTTTTTTATTCCATTCAAAATGCGCTTGGACTTGGTATTCGACTTCAGAAAGATAAGTGTAGATTGATAGTGAATTACCTCCTCCGTAAACAATTGGCTTAGTGCTTTTTGTCTGTGTTTTAATTGGCTTCATTATGCGTACTTTGTCAATGAACCAAATAATGGTTGGTTTCCAATAAACCGAACAAATAATTCCTTTTAGTGCTTCGTATGTCGGTATCTGGTATGTACATTTCTCTCCGCCAATTTTGGTAAGAGGATCAGTGAAAAGAGCATACTTTCCAAATACCTTGAACTCAACTTTGTTTTCGTATTTCATCATTCCTCCTGTTATCAATGATATAATTTTCCATTTCACTAATAATTTCTTTACTCCATCCAAACTCATTACTGTAATATTGCTTATCCATGTAGTATATACCGGTATCTTTTTGAACCTCCCGAATTGCTCTTTTTTCAGCACTTATCATATTTTCAAAATCAAAGGGATAAAGATTAACTGTATATCTCTGCGCAGCTTTTAATAGTTTGTATTGCTTTTCAATCATATCAGTGCCGCATAACTGATTTATAATCTCATTTCCTTCCACAGCATAAGGTACTACTACACCTATTGTAGGGGAATCAATTGCATAAAATGCTTTAGCAGCGCTTTGAAATGATTGTTTTAATAACAATGAAGGTGAATTGTTTTTGTGAGTTCTTTGAAATGCTTGAATAGAAAGGAGATTTGTCGACAATAGGTTGAATAAATTATCTTCTCTACCTATTTGCGTATTTTCTGCTCTAACCGGATAATTCATTTCCTTGCTTCTGTTATAAAAGTAATATTTATAAAATCTTTCCATAGCTTTTGGACTTAGCAAGTCATTATCAAACTCTTCCGGGGTTTTCAAAAATTCTCTTAAAACACGCTCCGCATCGTCTGCACCAATCTTTATGTCTTTTAAATTATCCAGACTTTCGTCTTCTGGATTAACAATGTAAACATTACCGATATCTCGTATTCCGTTTCTATTACATCTTCCTGCAGCCTGTGTAATTGAATCTAGTCCCGCCATGTAACGAATAACTGTTCCAAAATCTACATCTACACCAGCCTCAATTAATTGTGTGCTTACACAAATAACAGGTTTTTTTGTATCAAGTCGTTCATTAACTTGTTTTAAAACATCAAGCCTATGGGCTGGGCACATATTTGTACTAAGGTGAAAAACTTCTCCTGCATTATTTTCTGTAAGCTTTTGATAGAGTTTTCTAGCACTATTCTTTTTATTAACAATTATTAACACACTTCCTGTTTTTTCTAGCTCTCCAAAAGCTAACTCTGTTACTTCATCTTCAGTCCAGCCCTCGACTTTTTTTCTTTTATCAATAATATTAACGCGCTTTAACTTTTTGAACAATTCTGTTTCATTCTGAATAATTTTTTGACTTTTTGAGATACTTAATGCTCTCTGAATGGGCTCTATTTTATCAAGTAAAGGTTGAGTTGCCGTACAGAGGACAGCTGTTGAATTACAATTATTCACAAGAAAACGTAATGCAACATTGAACATGTGAACGCAGCGCACAGGTATTGTCTGTACCTCATCAAATATAATTACCGAGTTTGCCAACTGGTGCATTCTTCTGACACTTCTTGTTCCACTTCCAAATAATGTTTCAAGAAATTGTACTTGTGTCGTAAATACAATAGGTGCATCCCAGTTTTCGGCTAGTAAGTTTTGTCTTCTTGTTTCTTCCTCGGGTGTTAAGTTTGAGTGATGTTCTAAAACAATTCTATCTGAATATTTCCCTTGCTCATCTTTATCTTCCAAAATTTTTCTTACTTCATTTGCATTTTGGTCTATAATTGAAGTGAATGGGATGATATAGAAAACTCTGTCCATTTTATGGTGTTTAGCATGATTTAAGGCAAAGCGTAAACTTGCTAATGTTTTGCCGCCGCCTGTCGGAACTGTTAGCTGGTAAATACCACGTGGTTTTTCAGCGAAGTCAAAGCACCGTATTGAAATAATGTTTCTTAACTTGTCAACTTTGTTCTTTTTTTGTTTGCATTCAAATTCTTTTATCTTGTTATCTAAACGATGAACTAATTCTTCCCAAGAAACGTACTTACCATAATTTCTTATTCTACTGTTACTTGGAAATTCAAAGTCAGCCGTATTTAATCTATCGGCGTCAATTAAGCAGCTGAATAGAAAACGAACAAGTAATCCGTTCTTAAATAATACTGAGCTAAGGTCATCATTTTCTTCTTTTAGCGATTTTATTTTCTCAATAACCTCGTTTGTGATTTTATTATTTGTTATTGTTTTTAATATTATTTGTTTTTCTTCAACACCTAGATAAGATAACGCTTCGTCCAAATGCGTTTTGTTTTTTTCTTTACTTATTCTTCTTGTAAAATTATCTTCACCTGAAGGTAAAAGACAATCAATTAAACCTGAATGATGAGAAGCTATGCAGAGTGATAATAATTGTGCAGCAATCTTACCCTCTGTTCCTTTTTGAGATAAAGTATTGTATACTAATTGAGCCCCTGCACTTGAGTGATCTATTTTTCCCTTAAATTCTTTTGCATCAACATATCCATCAGCATCAGGATCAATTTTTCCAGTAACAGAATTAATATAGTTCTGAAATTCTTCTGATGCTTTACCGAGGTCATGTAGCAAACCAATTACTCTGCCAGCATCTTTCAGTCCTATTTTACTTGCAAACTGTCCTGTGTACACAGCAGTTCTTACAAGATGGTTTTTGAGCGATTGAGCTTCACCATCTTTTTCTCGTCGATGCGCAATAAACTCTTTCTTCATTTTATTTCCCTGCATAAAAATTATTTACGAATATTTAACTTTCTTTTCTTTGATAGAAAATCCAATCTTACGGGCGGGTTTTCCGGGTGGCGTTAGTAATTGATTGATTGCATCAAATATTGCGGTTATCTGTTCATCGTGCGATTCGATTTTTAATTCAAGCTCCTTTAATTTTTGTGCGAGTTCTTTGTGAGTTGATAAAATTTCTCTAATTTTAACAAACGCCCTCATAATAGAAATATTTACCTTTATGGCTCTCCCACTTCTAAGAACCGATGAAAGCATAGCAACTCCTTGTTCTGTAAAAGCATAGGGGAGTTTTCTTGTTCCTCCCCAACCTGCCTTGCCGTTAGGCTGGCTTGATGTTCCAAAATGGAACTTCAAGTTGTTAAACTCTTTACGATTCAGTTGGAACATGAAGTCATTGGGAAACCTATCAATATTTCTGGATACTGCTTTATTTAATTCCCTGGTAGCAACTCCATAAAGCTCTGCTAAATCTTTATCAAGCATAATCCTTTGACCGCGGATCATGAGTATTTTATTTTCAATTGTTTCCACAGTAATAAATTCTTTTTTACTCATATTTTTCTTCCTATTTGTGTTTAACAAAAATCTATGAAAAGAGCTCGCTCCTTAAAAAAAGGAAGTATTAAACAAATTGAACCGGTCACAATTTGTGACCAGTTCGGACTTCTCTTTTGGAGTAAGTCTAAACATAAATTCTGCTGGGAATCGTCTTCTGTTTCTTTTTACTTGTTCATTCAATCTTTTAGTCGAAACTCCGTATAAATCTGCTAGATCTCGATCTATCATTACTCGCTGACCGCGTTTGTGTAATATTTTACTTTCTGTCGCTTCGAGTCGGACAATTTCTTTTGTGCTCATTTTGTAACCTACTTTTTATTTAGAATATATGGTTTCCATTTTCTTTCACATGAGCAATAAACTTTTTCTTCATTTTTTATTTTTCCATTTCACCACAACATCCTTAAAATCGAGTGTAATGGTTTTAAAGAAAGCTGATCGTTCCTCGTGAGTCATATTATCTATATCTCGTGAGCGCGGGGATACAAATTGGTTCCAGCCGTTCATAATAATTCCGATGACATCTTTAGCTTCTTCCTCCTTGATGAATTCATCCCGCCGGACAAGGGAATAATAACGATTTAGATGAATCCCTTGGAAATGATATAGCTCGTCGAATACGGGAGAAGGTGCTTTCGGTTCGCCGTATTCATTTATCTTTTCTTCCAAAGCTTCTTTTGCATTAGTACAGTCCGGATTTATTTCTAAAGCAAGTTTCCAATTAGCTATTGCGTCATCTCTATTACTTTGCCCCCAGAGAGACTCGGCAAGATAAAAATGAAGCATAGCCGTTTCTTCTTCATCAGCTTCGGAAGCATTTTCAATAGCTAAGTTATAATGCTTTTCGGCTTCGGTTAATCTGTTAAGATGCCCGTAAATGTGTCCCATGATTTCATGAAGTCTCCATTCTTTTGGAAATTTTACCAATGCGTTGGAAATCACTCTGCGGCTTTTGTCATATTTCTTATCATTCATTAGTGCAAGACCTAATAAAAGATGCGCGTCCATATCGTCCGGAAATTGATTTAGTAACAACCTTGCAATTTTCGCTGCTTCTTTATTGTGCTCTTCCTCTAACAAACTTATTATTACTGAATGGATATCTTTGTTGTTTTGATTTTCCATATTTGTCCCTTTATTTTGATTTTTTTCTGCACCTTCGGCACGTAACTCACACAATATATTGATCCATCGACTTTTCCCAATTAATCGGAGCATAACTTTAGTTTAAAATAAAAATATTCCCTTAAAATTCCATCTATTTTCAGTGTATCTATTTAAAATCAATATCCTAAATTAAATCGCCTCCTTAAATCACACTAAAATTATTTTCAATTAATTCTGCATTGTCAATAATACTTAAGAATAGCTATGCGCTTTGGAGTTTCGATAGTTGCTGCTACTAGAGCCGCTGCTTCATTTAATAGTTGCTGTGGCGCAAAACTAATTTGTTTAGCCGCAAAGAAGTTTAGTAATTTTAGTTTTTGATGCATGGGTTATTTAATAGCTGCATAATAAAAGCAATCGCCCGGATAGTTTTTCAAGAAGTAATTCTTAGAAAAATATATTATTTTGAAAAGGAATGTTCCTTATGACAATTAATATAGAGTTCATCAAGTATGCTTAAAGAACTTTTGAACAATTACATTTTCAGAAAATATTTTAATCATTTTGTTGTTTTTCTCTTAGCAGTATTAATTGTAACCCTTTCTTATACGATATATAAAATTTACAATATCACACTTGATGAAGCCAAGAGGATGCACCAGAGACAACAGATGGAACTTGCAAAGTCTGCTTCTAACGGAATCCGGTTCTATATGGAGCACTTAGCCCGCGATATTAAATATGCTTCACTTCATGCAGCCAACCCGGGTGAATTGGAAAATCTTTTTTATAATCAAACTGAAAGACATATTGTTAAATCAATTTTTGTAGCTTCGGAAACCGAAGAATTAATCACAATTGTAGGCGATAAACTACCGCCAATTTTAAATAGCATTTTTTCCGATACTAATTATGATCTTTCCCGGCGAGCTAGTTCGGGGTTATTTTATTCCGAGATATACTCATTCAACCCGGATGAAGATCCCGGTCCGCTTTTTTTTATTATGCTTACCGAAAACCCGGAGACGGTCTCACGGCAAACAACATATACGGGTTTCATAATAAGTTTTGATTGGTTAATGCAGCAGTTCATAGCACCTTTAAAATTGAGTGATAGTGACTTTGCCTGGGTACTCGATGAAACAGGTAGATTAATTTATCATCCCCGCCATGAAGAGATGCTCTTCCGCAGTATTTATGATTACTCCGAAGACTGCGCAAAATGTCATAATTCTTTTGATGTGCAAAGAAGAATGCTTGTTAATATTAACGGGCTGGACGAATATATTATTGGTGATGAGCCAACTAAAATTATGGCATATCAAACAATACAAATTGCTAATACGAAATGGATTCTCGCTATTTCGACATATCTGCCGGCAATTATTGACAGCATCAAAAGTAATTTCATTTTAGTATTTATTTCGGCGGGAATTGCAATAGTAATAATTATCTTCTTCGGCACTGCATTGTATGTAACAAACCTAAGGAGAATTAAAGCTGAGGAAACCGAGAAATATTTGGAACAAACAAGAGATTTCCAGGAAAAACTTCATCATGCAGCAAAACTTGCTTCTATCGGTGAACTTGTAGATTCGGTCGCGCATGAAATCAACACTCCAACCGGAATTATCTCAGCCGAAATTGATACTCTTTCTTTACACGATTGCGATCCGAAAAATTGCATGGAAGAATTACGTATAATAAAAGATCAAACAAGAAGAATCGGGAATTACACGAAGAGTTTGCTTAGTTATTCAAGGCGTATGCCCTTCCAACCTAGACTAGACAATATTGTTGAGCTAGTTGAGGAATGTTTATTTCTACTTAGACCGAAGATCAAAGCAAAAAAAATTATAATCGACAAACAATTCGAAAATGATATTCCATCGTTTATTTTCGACAGGGGAAGAATTGAACAAGTAATAGTAAACATAGTCAATAACGCAATTGATTTTATTACCGACGATCCGGTGATTACTATTACAATCAAAAAAATAGTTAATGAGAATGATGAACCGGAAAGTAATTTTATTTTTATTGGAATTAAAGATAACGGTAAAGGAATACCGGAATCAGATTACGATTCAATTTTTGAACCTTTCTTCAGTACGAAATCACTAAGTAACGGAACCGGTTTAGGATTGTCTATATCAAAAGCTATCGTAAACAGGCATAAGGGAAAGATAGAAGTTGAAAGCAAAGTAGGCTCAGGAACTACATTTAATGTTTACCTGCCAATGATTATTAATTAATCGAATTTTGTATGAATACAAATAACAAAATATTAGTAATTGATGATGAAGCCGAAATGCTTCACAGCAGCAGTAAGGTTTTAAAGATGTCGGGTTATACGACCTATCCACTACAGGATTCAACTCAAATCGAAAAAGTACTGCGAACCGAAACATTCGATCTGATATTGTGTGATTTGCTTATGCCGAAAATGGACGGTTACCAGATTTTAACATTTGTAAAAAAGATGCACCCCGAAACACCGGTTATAATTTTTACCGCTTACGGAACTATCGACCGTGCCGTAGAATGTATGAAAGCAGGAGCTTTTGATTTTATAGAGAAACCTTACGAAGCTGAGCATCTAAAAGTTGTAGTAGAGCGCGCATTGCAATACTCGAATCTCTACAAAGAAAGAAATAATCTAATCAAGCAGCTTGAAGAGAAATATAAATTTGATAATATCATCGGTAAAAGTAAAGCAATACGGTCTATTTTTGAAGTGATTAAAAGCGCCGCCCAATCGGATGCTAATGTTTTTATTACAGGTGAAAGCGGCACAGGTAAAGAATTGATAGCCAGAAGTATTCACGCAAGAAGTAAAAGCCAAACAAAACCTTTTGTACCAATCAATTGCGGTGCTTTCCCCGAAACACTGTTCGAATCCGAAATTTTTGGTCATGAAAAAGGATCATTTACCGGTGCATCCGAAAAAAAAATCGGGCTTTTGGAATTTGCAAACACCGGTACGTTTTTTCTAGATGAAGTTTGTGAACTCCCGTTAAATCTGCAAACTAAATTACTGCGTGTTATTCAAGATAAAAAATTGCGTAGGATTGGCGGGCATGACTTAATTTCCGTAGATGTTAGATTTATATCGGCAACAAATAAAGATGCAAAGGAATTATTATCACAAAAAAAATTGCGTGAAGATTTTTATTACCGCCTCAATGTAATTAATATACATATTCCCCCGTTACGAGAAAGGATTGAGGATGTAAGAGTTCTTGCCGAATATTTCTTACCAATTTATGCTGAGAAAGCGGGTAAAAATATCACCGGGTTTTCGGCAGATGTGTTTGATGCATTACAAAAATATAAATGGCCCGGCAATGTTAGAGAATTGGAAAATGTTATAGAAAGAGCAGTTGCTTTTACAGACGGCAATGAAATTAAACTTTCGAATCTACCCGAGCAGTTTAATTCAAAAGAAAAAGTATTTTATTTTTTTAACGATTCATCGCTTAAGCAGGTTCGTCAGCAGGCTATAGAGGAATCGGAAAAACAATACCTCCATTTTCTTCTAAACAAACATAACGGCAATATCACTAAAGTAGCTGATGAAGCCGGTGTAACAACTAGGAACGTATACCGGCTTATTAGTCAATATCACATCGATCTATCACTTTGGCGATCGGAGTAATACCCGCTATCTCTTGAGGGTGACTAAAAAGTAATGTTTTTTATAAGAATGGCACGCAGATGCCACTGATTTAGACTGTCGTCAGACTACGCCGAACTCTGGCGAGATTTTCGCAGATTATTTATTGAAAATTACTTTTTAGATACCCTCAGAATGAATTATCATTTCACAATGAAATAATAATTCACACACCGGCTAATCTGTTACTTCATATCGACTTAACCACTTTCACGGTTTTAATAGTGAATTAATATTGCAAAGATTATCCTGTTTTTCGCATAAAAAAGGACTTTTGCTCCGGTTAATAATTATAAAAAGATGCTGAAATCGATATTATTTTTTCGTTTTATCGTTACCGATAAAAGTGGTATATCAATTGCATATTGCGGTTCGATTGGGGGACTTAACATAATCAAGAACTAAAAAGGGAGTAATATCTATGAGTCATGAAAATGAACAATTGAATAACCCGCAAATCATAGATTACCTAAAAAATCTTGATAACAGGATAACCCGAATTGAATCCAAGCTGGATATAGAACCTTATGCTTCATCCCTCGGTAATAGTGCGGATGCCGCTTCTCAGAAATCATCGGATTCCAGTATTGCTGATATGAATATTGGCGAGTATTGGTTTGCAAATTTGGGTATTCTTGTTCTTGTAATCTTCTTCTCGTTTCTTCTTTTTAAACCTTACCCGGATATCAATCAGTTTTTACCAACGGTTTTAGGATTTACTGTTACAGGATGCCTATTGTTTTTATCTAAGTTATGGAAGAATTCTTATTCTAATATATCAAATTATCTTTTCGGATCGGGTTTATTCCTGTTCTATATTTCCGCAATGCGGTTATTTTATTTCACACCGGAACCTGCTCTTGAAAACAAAGTAATTGAGGGTATCTTATTACTTGCAATCCCTGTAGTTATTATTAGTCTTTCGGTTAAGAAACAGTCGGTACCACTTAATAGTCTCGGTTTCGCTTTGCTAACCTTCACGGGACTAAGAATCGGTGAACCGGTATTGCTCTTCATCTTACTAACTTGCTGTTCTGCCGGTTTTGTAATCATGTACAGGTATAAAAATTTTGATAAACTTTTCTATCTACTTCTAGGTATAATAATAACATACCTAACACACCTGATATGGTTTTTGAATACACCGCTTTTCGGTAATGATATTGCAATTGTAAGCGAGCCCGG
>LNQE01000980.1_pt1 | contig 10454 bp, 5 predicted proteins | sample 603111 | NCBI WGS metagenome assembly LNQE01 (sample SAMN04260313, study PRJNA301899) | hydrocarbon metagenome | isolation source: hydrocarbon-contaminated ditch | place: Germany: Bremen | collected 1998
GCATTAAGGATGGCATCTTCATCATCAACTACTAATATGGAATGTTTATGTTTTAAAGTCTTTACCAGTTCAGAATCCTTTCTATCACGCAATCCTGTAAAATATTTTAAGGACTTTATTTTTTGCTATACTTATTAAGTAATATAGTTCTTATTTATGTGAATTAAATATCATTTTTATGATTATGTCAAGAAATTATTCATTAAGAAAAATTTTTTTTGAAAAATATTCTCTTTTTTTCATGAATACGGAGTAAACGAAAAGGCATTTATAGATTAACAGCAGGGATAATGTTTGTTTGCAGGTATATCTAATAAAAAATTTCAGAAAAATTTTTCAGGAAGAAATAATTTTTTGTAAAAACTGTCCTGTTGCTGATTTTTCTTCCTGTGCAATTTTTTCGACTGTACCGGAAGCGATAATTCTACCGCCGCCGGAACCACCTTCCGGACCAAGATCAATAATGTAATCCGCGCACTTGATTATATCCAGATTATGTTCGATTACGACCATGGTATTACCCATATCCACAAGGCGGGTTAAAACATCCAGTAATTTTTGAATATCCGCAAAATGCAATCCGATAGTAGGTTCATCCAGAATGTAAAGAGTATTGCTGTTGACTTTTTTACCCAGTTCCCTTGCCAGTTTTATTCTTTGCGCTTCCCCTCCGGAAAGAGTGGTTGCCGACTGCCCCAGATGAATATATCCCAACCCTACATCATTAAGTAATTGCAGGTGAGATCTGATCGAAGGAATATTCGAGAAAAAAGTCAATGCCTGATTAACCGTCATATCCAGAATATCGGCAATATTTTTATCTTTGTATCTTATATCCAGCGTATCCTGATTGAATCGCTTACCATGGCAGACATCGCAAGTCACGTAAACATCCGGCAGAAAATGCATCTCTATTTTAATCAGACCGTTGCCCTCACATGCTTCGCATCGTCCGCCCTTCACGTTAAAGCTGAATCGACCTGGTTTATAACCGCGCATTCGCGCTTCGGGAAGATTGGTAAAAAGATCACGGATAAAAGAAAATATTCCCGTATAAGTTACCGGATTAGATCGCGGTGTCCGTCCTATGGGCTGCTGATTAATCATGATGACCCGTTCAATATCGCCCAAATCCACCACTTTTTTGATTTTCCCCATTGATCCGTGATGCTGATTCAAACGGCGTGCCATTACTTTGTAAAGAGTTTCGATTATCATTGTACTTTTTCCGGAACCTGAGACGCCGGTTACCGCGGTAAACACTCCTACCGGTATTTTAATATCAATATTCTGTAGATTGTTTTCAGTGGCTCCCTCTAAAATAATATATCTGCCGGTTAGCGGGCGCCTTGTTGACGGCAGCGCAATAGATTCTTTACCCGAGAGGTATCTGCCGGTCAGCGATTCATTGCTTTGCAAAACTTCCACGGGAGTTCCCTGAAAGACTACTTTACCTCCCTGCGTTCCCGCACCGGGCCCCATATCTATAATATGATCGCAGGTAAGAATCATATCGGCGTCATGTTCCACAACCAGCACGGTATTGCCCATATCGCGCAGTTTTTTCAAAGTATCAATCAGTCGTAAATTATCTCTCTGGTGCAGTCCCACTGTCGGCTCATCAAGCACATATAAAACTCCCATTAAGCCTGAACCGATTTGTGTGGCCAGCCTGATGCGTTGACTTTCCCCTCCCGATAACGACAGGGTCGATCTCTCCATACTTAAATAATCCATGCCGACATTAAGCAGGAACTGAAGGCGATTTTTAATTTCTTTTATTATTCTTTCGGTAATATTTTTTTCCTGAGGAGTCAGTAACAGTTGCTCGAAATAATTATAACATTCACGGATGGACATCCGACAAAGCTCATAAATATTCTTACCGCCAACTGTAACGGCAAGTACTTCTTTTTTTAAACGGGCACCATGACAGGTATCGCACGCGCTGGAATCAATGTAACGAATCAAGTCATTACGAACCGCCGTCGACGTAGTTTCCTTCCAGCGGCGCTCTAATTGATTAATCGCTCCTTCAAAGGGGCGGTGGTAAAAGTATCTTTTATTCGAACGATCATGATAAAATTTAATACTTTCCTTTCCTGATCCATAAAGAAGAACGGTTTGAATCTTTTCCGGCAATTTATTAAAAGGAGTGTCGATATCGAAACCGTAATGAGAACTCAACGCATCCAAGATATTATGGTAGTAAAGAGAACTTCTGCCTGCCCATGGTGCAATTGCCCCATCTCTTAAAGATAATCCGGCATCAGGCACAACGAGATACGCCGAAAAGTGCATGCGGGAACCAAGGCCATTGCAATCAGGACACGCACCGTACGGGCTATTGAAAGAAAACATGCGGGGGGTAAGCTCAGGCATACTTATTCCGCAATCGGGGCAAGCGTATTTTTCGCTGCAAAGTATTTCCGGACCAGTGGTTGGAACTATGCGCACAAGTCCATCTGCCCGGCTGACCGCAATTTCGAGAGAATCGCGCAACCTCTTTCTCAGGCCTTCTTTCAAAACCAGCCGATCAACAATAAGATCGATATCATGACGCTTATTCTTTTCCAGAACAATTTCTTCTGCCAGATCCCGCACCACTCCATCAATGCGGACGCGCGCAAATCCTTCTTTCTGAAGCTTTCTAAGTTCTTTCTGGAATTCACCTTTCTTCCCGCGCACCAGTGGCGCCATAACGCTGAAATTAGTATTAGCCGGAAGAGAAAGAACACTCTCCAGAATACTGTCAATTGTTTGTGATTTAATCTCCCGCCCACAACAATAACAATGACAAACACCTATACCGGCGTAAAGCAACCGCATGTAATCATAGATTTCGGTTACTGTACCTACCGTCGAACGCGGATTATGGCTGGCTGTGCGCTGCTCAATGGCTATAGCCGGCGATAAACCTTCAATGGATTCCACATCCGGTTTATCCATTTGCCCGATAAACTGACGCGCGTAAGTGGAAAGAGATTCCACGTATCGCCTTTGACCTTCAGCATAAATTGTGTCGAACGCGAGTGATGATTTGCCTGAACCGCTCACACCGGTAATAACGACAAACTTATCGCGAGGTATATCTAAACTGATATTCTTTAAGTTATGCTGGGACGCACCTTTGATTCTTATTGCATCCATATTATTATTGTATAATTTTTTTTACATCTTAACTTCAATGTGTGATTTAGTCCGGACGGAAGCAATCCATTCTTCATACTTTTTATCCAATTTCTCATCCTCAAGTTTTGTTCTTATCTCCTCCCGCACAGCGACGATCGGCTTCAATCCGGCTCCTTTTTTATCCACGACCTGAATTATATGAAATCCTACACTGGATTCGATTACTTCACTTACCTGACCCAGCGGAATGTTAAATGCGACCTTCTCTACTTCCGGAATAATCGTACCTTTCCCGACATAACCCACATCACCGCCCTGTGCGGCCGCCGGTCCCTGAGAATATTTAATAATTAACAAATCAAAAGATTCACCACCCATAACACGTTTATGTAATTGCATGGCCTCGTTTTTCACTTTATCTATTGCAGTTTTATCCGCGTTGGAAGGAATCAACAACAAAAGCTGTTTAATTCTGACAGTTTCCTGACCTTCATAATCCTGGCGGTTTTTGTTGTAATATTCTCCTATTTCCTCATCAGTGACAATTACTTTGGATTTGATTTCCCGTCTTAACAAGCGGGCACGCATCATCTGCATCCTTATTTCTTTCTTAACGGATTCAAGTGAGTTTCCTTCTTTTGCAAGATTTTTCAGAAAATCCTGCATGCTCAACTTTTGTTTAGCCATTATGTCCCGAATCACATCCATAACTTCCTCATCTTTAACGATACTTCCGGCACCTGATTTTTTCGCCTCTTGTTCAATTAGTATATTATCAATAAGTCGATGTAAGAAAGCAGTCCTCGTCTGTTTAATGACTCCTTCCTTATCATTGCCTTTATAACTGTTTTCGATATTTTTCAGATAAGGTTCAAACGCGGCATTAAATTCATAAAGGGTTATGACCTCATCATTAACTACGGCAATAATTCTATCTACAACCTCAGCATAGACCGGCGTACATAAAAGCATTACACCACCTAAGATCAAGAATAATTTTCTATAAAATTTCACGGTGTTTCCTCCATTTTGTAATTTTATTTATTCTTTTCCCAGCATATTATTTTCTTTTTTAATAACCGCTTTCGTTTTTAATGCCTTAAGCCAGTTTTCAAAAGCGGCATCTTCTTTTTGCGACCGGATATCGAAAATAATTTTTTCCTTACTATCCTTAAATTTTCTAATTCCGGCAGGTTGAACTTCCAGAACTTTAAAAATATGAAATCCATAAGAACTCTGAACAATCGGACTTATCCGATTAACGGGCAGGCTGAAAATAGTTTTATCTAAAGGTTCCGGCATGATTTGTCTGGTGATAAACCCCAAATCTCCGCCACGGTTGGCTTCGGGTCCGACAGATACTTCCGCAGCTACGGCAGAAAAATCCTCACCGGTATTTAATCGTGCCTCCACTTGTTTAGCCAAAGCTAAATCCCGGACAACTATCTGTGAGACTCTTACACGGGATTCCGTTTTATAATTGTTGCGGTGTTCATTAAAATATTTTTCGGCTTCATCATCCGTTATTTTGATTTTTGAATTTACATCTATTGCAACAAGTTTTTGTAAAAGTATCTCTTTTTTAAAATCTTCTTTCCACTGCTCATATTTTACATTTTCCTGCGCCAGCAAATCTAAAAAATCTTTTCCATAATCGTTTTTAAATTCTTTAATTTTTTCTTCCAGTTCGGTATCGGTAACGTAAATATTCAGTTCCTGCGCGCGCAGAAACATTATTTTTTCTGTGATCATGCCATCCAGAACTTCTTCTTCAAAGCGTTTCCTGTAGTCAGGTTGATTTAAGAAATCTTTGGGCAACATGTGTATTTTACGATCCAGTTGCGATCGATAATCTTCCTTGTAGATTTTGGAACCGTTGACTATCGCAATATAAGGTTTATTGTCGCACGCAAGAACAGCTAAGCAAAAAGCAAAGCAACAAAGCGATAATGTCACTTTGAATTCATTAACAGAGGAAGAAACATCAGAGTACGGTTTTGTGTTAACCATAATATTTCTTTATATCTTGATTGAGGCTATTGAGCAAGCATCTTTAATAATAAATCAGCCTGTTCCAATATCTGGGTTTCATTAAGGTTTGGGACGGGCACAAACAATTTATAATCCGGCGTAAAACGTAAGTCTTTAATTTTCTTACGGTAAAGAGAAATAATCTTTGCCGGATCGACCGGAGAGTTATCCCGGAAGAAAATATACAGATATTTCCCGTCATAACCCATTTTTTTACCTTTGATCGGTTTAAGATAATTTCTTATGCCGATTACCCGAAGTAAATTATCCACTGATTTCGGTAAATTACCATAACAATCCTGAAATTCATTTCTGATTTGATTGAGGTCTTCTTCGTTTTCTGCCAAAGATATTCTTTTATATAAAACCAGCCGTTGATGAACATCCTGCACATATTCTTCCGGAATAAACGCTGAAATGCCCAATTGAATTTCAGGCAGCGATTCTTCTTCAACGATTATTTCTCCTTTGATCTCCCGAACCGTCTTTTCCATCAATTCCGTATAAAGCTCATAACCGACCGCCGAAATATGTCCCGATTGGGAAATACCCAACAGATTTCCCCCACCCCGGATTTCCAAATCATTGTATGCTATTCTGAATCCGGAACCAGGCTCTGAAAATTCCTTTATTACTTGCAATCTCTTCATTGCTTCGCGTGAAAGTAGCGCTCCCTTCGGCAGCAACAGATAAGCAAATGCCTCCCGATTGGAACGTCCCACGCGGCCACGAATCTGATAAAGCTGCGCCAATCCGAATTTCTCGGCACGATTGATAATTATAGTATTGGCTGTAGGGATATCCAGACCGGAACCGATAATAGTGGTGCAAACAAGAACATCGAATTCCTGCCTCACAAATTTAGCCATTGCCTTTTCAATTTCCGCAGATTTCATCTGACCATGCACAACTCCGACTCTCGAGAGCGGCACCAGACGTTGAACCAGACGTGCGATGGAATAAATCGACCGCACCCGGTCATGGACAAAGAACACCTGACCACCGCGTGCCAGCTCTTTTTCGACGGCCGCTTTAATCGCATCCTCATCGAATTCCAGAACATAAGTTTTTATGGACACACGGTCTTCCGGCGGCGTGTTGATAATGGATAAATCCCTGATACCGATCAGCGATAAATGAAGCGTCCGTGGAATCGGCGTTGCCGAAAGCGTCAGTACATCGACCAGCGTGCGCATCTTTTTTAATTTTTCCTTGTGTGAAACGCCAAAACGCTGTTCTTCATCGATTATCACCAATCCTAAATCTTTAAACTCCACGTCTTTTTGCAGCAGGCGATGCGTCCCAACGACAATATCCACCTTTTGACTTTGTAGCTCTTGTACAATTTTTTTTTGTTCGCTAGTGCTTTTAAAACGGTTCAATACTTCCACGCGAACGGGAAAATCATTGAAACGGCGGGAAAAAGTCTGATAATGCTGTTCCGCCAGAATAGTCGTGGGCACTAAAACTGCAACCTGCTTACCGTCCATGACAGCGCGAAAAGCCGAACGAATCGCAATTTCTGTTTTTCCAAAACCGGCATCGCCGCAAACAAGACGATCCATGGGTTTGCCGTCATCCATGTCCAGATGAACATCTTCAATTGCTTTGACTTGATCCGGCGTTTCTTCAAATTCAAATGTAGAGCAGAATTCCTCGTAAATTCTGTCCGGCGGAGCAAATGATTTTCTTTCCAACGCTTCGCGGGCGGCATAAATAGCGACAAGTTCTTCGGCGTATTCCCTGACTGATTTTTTAACTTTTTCTTTAATTGCTTCCCAGGAAGTGCCGCCCATTTTGTCTATTTTCGGCACATATCCTTCCGGGCCAAGATAGCGTTGAATTCTCTCGAGAGAATTAACAGGAATGTAGAGCTTATCGCCGTCTGCATATTCAATAACCAGAAAATCATTCTCGATTTTTTTCACCGTAATTTTTTTCAAGCCGCGATAAACGCCAATGCCGAAATCTGTATGAACGACAAAATCGCCTTCTTTCAAATCTCCGAACGATTTTAAAAAATAACCTTCGCGTGTCGGCCTAACCCTTCGGCGGGGCGCTTTTTTAACAAATATTTCTTCCTCGCTCAAACAAACCAGATTCATCGCCGGAATAATAAAACTGGTGGAAATTTCTCCCTCCAGTAACATCAATTGAGAGTTTCCTTCCCACCGGGAAATAATCTCCAGAGCCGATTTGTGTTCAGATAAAGTCTGCACCGGCATGTCATAAGATAAAAGCATATGCCTCATCCGCTGCAAAGCTTCCTTATCCGGACAGAAAAACAAAATTATCATCCCATTGGATAACCATGATTTAATCTTTTCTACTGTCCAGCGCAGAAAAGCGTCTTCCCTGATCTCCCCGGCAAGCAGTTCTCCCTCGCATCGATACTGATAAGTTTCAAAATTAACAGCAGATGAAGCCACGTCCTTTTCCTGATCCAGATCAAGTCCTTCCAGAAAAATATGTTCGACCCTGCCCATATTGAGTAAGATACTGCCCGGATCAACATAAGCGTTTTCCTTTTCCAGATAGAACTTGCCGCTGTTTTTAGTCTTGAATAACAATTTGTCGACACTCAGTTCCGCGTTCTGAATAGACTGATTTATGGCCAGCGGATTATCCAAAATCATTAAAGTATTTTTCGGTAAATAATCAAAAAGGCTGGATAGTTTATCATGTGAAAATCCGTTATCGTCATATGCTTCATAAAACAGCGGTAGAAATATCGGGTTGATGGAAATGGCCAGATTGTTCTGTAGCGTATCTACCAGACTGTTACGAATCTCACGTGAAAGGGAAAGGTCGGCGGCGCGCCGCCGGATATTGCGAACAGCCAACTCCAGCGACTGCGGGTTGACCAATACCTCACCTGCCGGCGACACGACAAAGGCAGATATCTGCCCCGTAGAGCGCTGAGAGGAAGGGTTGAAATTTCTGATAGATTCGATCTCGTCACCCAGCATTTCCAGTCTTAGAGGATTTTTTTCAGCAGGAGGGAAAATGTCAATAATGTTTCCCCGGATACTGAACTCTCCTTTTTCCTCCACCAGACTCACTCTTTTGTAATTACCGGACAACAGATGCGAGCAGAATTCGTCTCTGATAATTATATCGCCAGCGGAAATTATTTGCAGATATTGATTAAATTGGGCAAAGGGCATTACTTTCTGCATTAAGGCGGCCACAGAAGTAACCACAACTATTTTTGTTTTTATTTGCAGACCGGCAAGTGCTTCCAGACGAGTCAATTCTTCTTCTTTTTGGAGAGCAAACATGTCAACTGTCAGAAAATCGAGCGGCGGATAATAAAATACAACCTCTCCTTCCAGAAATAATGCTAAATCCCGCGCAAACACCGCGGCTTCTTTCTCTTCCGGACAAACAACAAACAGAGACTTATCCAAACGATTAAAAAGAAGCGATACCAGAAAAGGACGAGCAGCACCTTTTAGTCCGCTTATATCAATCTTTGTTAATCCCTGTTCAGTCTGCTGTAGCAGATTACGTAAAGGTCCGATGTCTTCCTTATTTTGTTTTGTGATAATTTTCCGCACTGATGTAATCCCAAACATTCTTTGTTAAAATTCAATCAACACCAAAACCCATTCTGGATCAGAAATAGAACTTCAATCCAGAATGGGTACGTTTAGGTATTTTTCTAATCTTCTTTTCCGGATAATTCAATTAAAATATTTTTTCTTAGAAATTACATTTATAACTGATTTTCCAATACCTGTTGACAACTGCCCGGTCTTTGATAAACTGTTTATATAAATTTGTTGGAGATTAGACATGATTTCTGTGGAAGAAGCCTTAAAGACAATTCTTACTAACTTCAAACCGCTGGGTTTGGAGAAAATAAACATTTTGGATGGGCGCGGACGGGTCATCGGCTCAGACATTTTTGCGCCGCGTAATATACCTTCCGCTAATAATTCAGCGATGGACGGCTATGCAGTGCGCTATACCGATACCAAAGGCGCAACAAAAAATAAATCTGCTAAGTTAAAAATAATCGAAGACATACCTGCGGGTAAAGTCGCCAAAAAAAAAATAAATAAAGGCGAAGCAGCCCGCATCATGACCGGTGCGGTAATCCCTGAAGGCGCTGATGCGGTTGTTCGCCAGGAAGATACACTTAAAGAAAGCAAAACTGTTATCATCTACACTTCGGCAAAAAAAGGAGACAATATCCGTTTTGCCGGGGAAGATGTACATAAAGGTGAGCTCGTTATTAAAAAAGGAAATGTTTTACGTCCCGCTGATATCGGAATGCTTGCCGCTTTAGGCAAGGCTTTTGTCAGTGTTTATCAGAAACCGAGCGTGGCGATTATGTCCACCGGTGATGAACTTGTGGATATCGAAACAGATCCTCCTCCGGGTAAAATAGTCAACAGCAACAGTTATTCACTGGCAGCGCAGGTACTGGAATGCGGAGCTATTCCGGTAATGCTGGGAATTTCCAAAGATAAAAAAACCGACCTGCAGGAAAAATTCAAGACCGCCCTGCATTCCGACGTCATCATTTCTTCAGGGGGTGTTTCCGTCGGCGATTTCGATTTTGTTAAAAACGTCATGGGAGAAATCGGCAATGCCATGCACTTCTGGCAGGTAGCCATGCGGCCGGGCAAACCGCTTGCGTTCGGAGCTATTGAAGGCGTTCCGCTATTCGGTCTGCCGGGTAATCCTGTATCCGCAATGGTTTCTTTCGAACAGTTTGTACGCCCTTCTCTTTTAAAAATGCAGGGGTATAAAAATATTTTTAGACAGACTATAAAAGCGATTTGTACAGAAGACTTCCAAAAACAGGCGGGCTTCAGGCATTTTATACGCGCCACAGTTAAGAAGGAAAAAGATAAATACATTGTCGCCACAACCGGCGATCAGGGTTCCGGTATTCTTAAATCGATGGTCACCGCCAACGGTCTTATTGTCATGGGAGAAAAAGAAACCAGAATTAAGAAGGGCTCAGAGGTAACCGTGCAGTTACTGGATAACTCTTTATTTCAATCCGATTCTCTCCAATTTTAGCTTATTGCGTTCAGAACAAAAAATATCGCTGATATTTTTTGCATGTGTAAGAAGCAAATAATATGTCCGGTTTGTAGCACATAAACTGTCCGGTTTATAATAGTCACTATTGGGGGTGACAGATGAGACGGACAGCGATACTACAGGAGAACCGGAAGATGCGATTTGAGGAAGTCTATGGTGGATGGCAGAAGAGGAGATTAAGCCAGGAAGAAGCAGCCCAGATATTGGGGATATGTAGCCGTACCTTTCGG
>LNQE01001582.1_pt1 | contig 10452 bp, 9 predicted proteins | sample 603111 | NCBI WGS metagenome assembly LNQE01 (sample SAMN04260313, study PRJNA301899) | hydrocarbon metagenome | isolation source: hydrocarbon-contaminated ditch | place: Germany: Bremen | collected 1998
CTGATGGGGTCGTCACCCGTGATATGGGTGGTACGGCGGGTACCTCAGATGTCGGCGGTTATGTCGCCCGGGTAATACTGGAGAAATAGGGGGCAGTGTTCAGGCAGGGAGGGGCTCTGCCCGGCACCTCCCGTTGGCTGAACCAGGGTAGTAGTCTGTGATCCGCCGGTTCCTTGCAACCGGGTTGTCTCTGCGGGGTGGCAGCGCTGCGACTGAGGCGGACCGCTGCCGGGAGCCAAGGACACCAGAGAGGGCATCGAGGGCGAGCGTGAACCGCTCTCCGTTCCAGAGCTCGATATTCAGTGCTTTTCCCGACTTCGAGACCTGTGCCTGGCCCGCAACTCCTCCGGTATACGCCATCCAGTTCCACCGGATCTTCTCCACCCGGACAGCTATCCCTGTACGCAGTGCATCGCGGAGTTCCCGGACCCGGATCCCAAGCCGCGTACCATAGAGGTGCAGTTCGATGATATCCAGGGGGAGACCGTCCTCATCAAGCACCGGCCGATGGTTCAATTGGAGATATCCAGCCTGCTTCATCATGCGTCTCGTCACTTCCTGATACAACCATCGGGAGCATCTGGTTATAAGGGTTCAATCTGCGCGGTGTGAAAGTGAGCAGAAAGCCCGGCCTGCGGGAGATCAAACGGTGAATGGAGCAATCCGGATTCTGCAGCACCTGCTATCCATACCTTCCCTTCACCATCAGGGAAACCAGCAGGATGAAAAAAATGGACTGACCCCGACGACATCAACCACCAGGACGACCCGGGGCATGATCTCTGCAGGCATTGAGGACATCCTCCATCAGGCCGAGGAGTCCCTGTGATCCGATGAGGGGACGCGCCCGGAGACGGACCATGCCCCGGAGGGGGTACGTGAACGGGACGAATGCTGCAGCCGGGCAGAGCCTCTGCTCAAATGAGGATCCGAGTACCAGATCGGGGGGATCCCGGGCCAGGAGATCTTCAACGACTGGCAGCGAGGATGCTTCTGCAGTCCTGAATTTTGAGGATCCAGCCCTGTTTCGGGATCCGACAACGGTAATCGCTGCATCGAGGTAGTCGTGGAGCATCCGGGCTGCGAATTCGGCATACCCTGACCAGGAGAAGATTGCGACCGAGGGGGGTTCGTACCGGTTCAGGTATTTCCCGCATGCAACGGTGATAGCTTCCCGGACCGTCTCCATCTCCCGCTCGAACACGCCGGGATCAACCCCGGGAAAACGGCGATCCAGTGCCGCGAGAGTATCCTGTGTCGCACGAAGCCCGAGCAGCGATCCTGCGGCCTCTCCCCAGCCCGAACAAAGGTCAGGGTTCGTCCCAACCCTGACAGAGGAGGCCCGGGACAGATCCTCAAGCTTGCCCGAGCAGAACGTTGCAGAGACCATGACTCCGGCATCCGAGAGAATACGGCGTGCCTCGATAACGTTGCCAGGGGAGAAGGGATCGAGGAGGTTCACACCATCGAGGTTTACCCCCGTGGGATAAGGATCGATCTTCACCGGGAGCATGTCCACTGCGGCCCGGTACCCGTCCTCAAAGGTTCCGAGAAATCCGGGACTGTCGACCATCAGGACATCGGGGGGGATAAGGGCCGAGAAGTCCTCCCCGATGATGGCCGGTGTGCAGGTGTTCACTACTGCCAGGAGCGGGTAGCGGGGACGGATTTTTGTTACCAGGTCACGGAGTTGTTCCCCGGTCCCGCAGATGATGTCTTCCTCGATGAGGGATGTGCAGTGGATCTCGCGGTGGAGGATGGTTGCCGGATAGTAGTAACACCCGCTCGGGCCGTGGATGACCGTCCCGATGCCATCAATTCCTGCCAGGCAGGAGACAGCCCCGGTCATGGAACAGGGCCAGAGAGCATTCTCGCAGTCACGCACGGCAGAGTCTCCTCCACCGGTGGAGCATCCGCGAGAGCCCTGCCGTCCCGACCGGGAGCGGGTCCGGGATCTGGGGCGCTGGGCCGTTGTCCTGGAGATCAAAACAGAAGAGTTCTTCGAGCTCGGCGAGGACCGGACCACGAGCGGATCCGGGCTCCCGTATCCTGACAGACATACCCTGCAGGTCAGCAAAACGCCTGATAACCTGCTGCTGGTAGGCCTCCTCGGAAGCGATGGCCCCTGCACTATCGATCCCGAGTTTACGGCCTGCCGCTTCGAGAAATGCGAGCGTCCCTTCAAACCCGACCGGAAATGCTGGCAGCGACGGCGTCCCGAACCGGTCGGAGAGGGCTGCCCCGACACCGGAGAGCGATGCATCGCGCAGGATATTGAGTGATGCACTCCCGAGTTTCCTGATATCAGCAAGAGAACAATTGCGCACGAACCTGAGCTGGACGTGCACCCCAAGGAGTGCGAGGAGGCGGCTGACCTCGTGAAAATTTGCATCGGCCTCGTACTCCAGGTTTTTCTCCCCGACAAGGTTCACCATGCCAGAGGGGGACCCGGTGCTGCCGAGGTATGAGAGCGATACGAGAGCGGAGATCACGCCATCATGGAACCCTCCGCCGAGGAAGCCCCCGGTCGGGATGACCATGACCGGGATGTCCCTGACCTCCCCACAGACAGCGCTGACATCATCGCCGATTGCTGCGGCCACGCAGGAGGTGAGGACGAAGATGGCCCCGGGGTGCCGCTCCTGCGCCCGCCCGATCACCCTGGCGAGTGCTTCTTCTCCTCCGAATACGATATCGGTCTCCCGCAGCGATGACGAGATGATCGAGGGGAGGACGAGCTGGTCATTCTCGTACTGGAGTGCATGGAGGAGTGAGAAGTTATGGTGTGCACACCCGTCAGGGCCATGGATGATCGAGACAGCATCCCTGACCGCTGTCGTGACCGAGAGTGCTCCCGTAAGGGTGCACCCCTCATTCCGCAATGAACTCATAGGCGAGGGTTTCAAGTTCCCCGATCTCAAGGGGTTCAGGGATATCGAGACGGCTGTTCGTAAGAATTCTCTCGGCAAGGAGCCGGTATGCATCCGCCTGGGTGGAGTCAGGGGCATACTCGATCACGGTTGCCCGGTTGAGTTCTGCCCGCTGGACAACCGGGTCACGCGGGATAAACTGGATGAGCGTGCTCCCGATCCGGTCGGCAAACGTCGCGACAAGCTCCTCTTCGCGAGGCAGGTTCTTTGCATTGCAGATTACACCGGCGAGACGGCACTGCCCCCGCGACCGGTTTGAGAGTCGCTTTATTGCCTTACAGATGTTGTTGGCTGCATACAGCGACATCAGCTCCCCTGAGGTGACCAGGTAGACCTCCTGTGCGTACCCCTCCCGCATCGGCATGGCAAAACCGCCACAGACAACATCCCCGAGTACATCGTAGACCACCACATCCGCATGGAGTGCTCCCAGCCGCTCGAGGACCTGGAAGGTAGCAATGATCCCCCTGCCGGCACACCCCACCCCGGGTTCCGGTCCGCCGGCCTCCACGCACCGGACACCGCCAAAACCCGTGTACACGACATCAGGGAGGGTTATCGCCCTATCTCCCCGCTCCCGTACCTGGTCCATCACGGTAGGAATGAGCCTGCCCTGCATCAGCATCCGCGTGCTGTCGCGCTTGGGGTCACATCCGATCTGGAGGATATCGAGCCCCCGAAGGGAGAGCGCTGCGGAGATGTTCGTTGAGGTGGTGGACTTCCCGATGCCGCCTTTCCCATACAGGGCGATCTGCTTCATCACCAGATCTTGGACGGGATTTTATATTAGGTATTCTGAAGTTTACACTATTTTACTTGTGCCAGATCACGGGGAGCCCCTGAAGATTCCCATGAAGAGGACGATGACCGGGATAACCTCGAGCCTCCCGATCCACATCACGAGGATGAAGACCCACTTGGAGGCGAGCGGCATCCCGGCCGAGACATACCCGGCAGAGAGGCCGCAGGAGCTCATCGCGGATACGATATCGAAGATGAGAGCGGTGACATCCGGGTAGAACATGTTGAACTGGAGAGCCACGATGGTTGCCAGGCAGACCGTGAGGAACGAGAGGATGATAACAAGCATATTCTTGGATATCTCCTGCTCTGCGACACTCGCGGGCACGTTCTCCCCTGCATAGGTGAACGGTACGAGGACTTTGGACCGGGCAAACATCCGTTTGAACCACCATACTATTCCCCGATACCCGATGGTAATGCGTGCGAGTTTGATACCCCCTGCGGTGCTCTCGGACGATCCTCCGATAAACATCAGCAGCGTGAGCAGGATGAGGGTCACTGCAGGTAAATGGGAGAGGCCGGCAATGGGGAAACCGGTGGTGCTGATGGCAGCGGTGGTGATAAACAGCCCCTGGCCGACTGCATCGGTGATGGCCATCCCCCCCAGGGAGGAGAGGTCGAGAGCGACCAGTGAGGCTCCCCCGATGAGGAAGATGACGAGGAGCAGGACCTGCCGGTTCCCGAATATTGAGAGTTTCCTTCTCCGGTAGGAGATATAGTAGAGCGTGAATGGTGTCGATCCCACAATCATGATCGGGATCAGGAGGTACATGAGGAGCGGGGTGGTGTAGGCAGCAAATCCCAGGGGGTTGGGCAGGAAACCCCCTGTGGAGATGGTGGTGATCGAGAGGACGACTGCCTCGTAGAGCGGGATTCCGGAGACGAGGATCACCCCCGCACCAATGATTGTCAGGAACAGGTAGACCGCCCAGATCTCTTTTCCCGTTGTGATCACACCCGGCAGGATCCGCTCGCTCCGGCTGTCGGCATGAAAGAATGGAGACTGGATGATCCCTCCCCTGCTCGCAATGGTGATGGAGAGCGCAATCACCCCCAGGCCCCCGATCCATTGCATGAATGTCCGCCAGAAGAGGATGGTCTCGGGAACCGCGGGTCCTGACCAGAGGAGGGTAAACCCGGTTCCCGTCCACCCGGCCATCGTCTCAAACAGGGCATCGGTAAATGACATTTTGAGAACCAGGATGAACGGGATGGTGCTGACCAGCGCAAAGACCAGCCAGACCAGGGCAACCGAACAGAACGCTGATGAGAGCCGGATATCTTCCTTTCTCCGGGGAAGGCGGTTCAGCAGGACCCCCAGGAGAAAGAGGATGACCGGTATCGCGGCCATGGGAGCGATGAGTGAAAATTCCCGGAACACAACCGCGATCGCGAGAGGAACGGCAGTCAGGGGACTGATGGTGACAAGCATGCCCCCGACTTCGGCAAGAACTGTTGAAAAATACCGTATCCGCCCCATTACCAGAGAATTGATCTGTAGAAAGAGATTATCTTTTCCCGTCTGCCTCCCCCTCTCCCGAAGGCATCTCAGGGTGCAATGATATCCTGGATGATCCTCCAGGCGAGCAGCACCTTCACGATGTCAGGAGGTGTCAGGAGAGACCTGCTGCCAGGCAGACGGGGCAGACATATCCTCGCATCCCCGGAAAAGAGCCCCATGAGCCCTGATATGAAATGGCAGTCATATTCTCCGTCAAAGGTAAGTGCCGCCATCTCACGCTCCCCGGTTGTCTCGCGGGCGAACGACACCGAGAACCGGTCAGCTTCAAGGGAGAGGAGGGGCACGAGATCGAGCGTGAGCCCGGCATCCGGGTGGCTTTTCCTGACGGGTATCTGTGAGAGCGTGGTCCGGTATATATTCTTCAGCCAGCCGAGGTCCCTGCCATACTGGGAGAACTCGATGCGGATCACCGCATCGGCATACTCTTTCTGGGGTGCAATGTAGCGTTCGTAATCCTGCTGCCTCCGGCGAATCTCCTCCATCACCTCCCGCTCAGAGTATCCGCGCTTCTGCATGTCCCGTTTCAGTTTCCACTCCTTCTTGACATCATCGGCAGGATCAACGTACAGGGAAAAATCGAGGGATTCCCTGATCCGGGGAGAAAATAACGTATGGAGCCCCTCGAGAATCACAATCTTTGCAGGGGTGAACCTGACGGGGCCGGTAAGAATGCCCCGGGAATGGTCATAGACCATCTTCTCGATTGGCTTTCCCTGCCTGATGGCAACGAGATCCTCCGCGAGCCCGGCGAGGTCGTTGGCTTCCGGGGCGAGCGGGGTGATATCTTTTTCCTTTCGCTGTTTGCGGTCGAGGATATGGTAATCATCGAGCGTGATGGTCGAGACCAGCCGGTCACCAAAGAGGTGCCGGATCGATTCCGTGAAACTGGTCTTGCCCGAACCTGAGTCCCCGGCAACACCGATGACATAGACTCCGCTTCGCGCAGCGACGGTATCCCGGAATAGTTCAGATCCGTTCATGGCCAAGGTACCCGATAACCAGGTAAATATCCCCGGTCTCCTGCATTTCCTGGCAGATCATCGGTACTTCCGGATACGATCATCCCATGAGTCCGGCTTCCCGGTGTTTTGCGGCAATCCGGTCGGCGAGCGCTTCAAGTTCCCGGAGCGAGGCTGCATCGGGAGCACCCTTGATATAGACCGGGTCCAGTATCTCCACCGAGAGACGGGGGAGCATCCCCTTCAGGATCTCGACCGTATTTCCTCCCCAGCCATACGACCCGATGACGGTCGCGAACTTTGTTTTCGGCCGCACCAGGTTGGTGATGTAGGCTGCATTTGCCACGAGCGGGTGCGGGCCAAAGAGCAGGGTCGGGGTGCCGATCACGATGGTCGCCGCGTCAACGAGTGCCATGGCGAGCTCGCCGAGATCTGTTGCTGCGAGGTTGAACGGCTTCACCGTGATGTTCTGCTCCATGAGCGCCCCGGCAAGGTGGGTCACCATCCTGGAAGTACTCCCGTGCATGCTCGCATAGGGTATCACGACCTCGTTTTTGACCTCATCGGATACCCAGTCGGCATAGGCCTGGAGGATGGGGTCGGGGGGACGGTACAGGGGCCCGTGGCTCGGTGCGATGACCGCAATATCGAGTGCTGCCACCCGCTCCATGTGCCCCTTGATCTGGGAGCGGAATGGCATCATGATCTCTGCATAGTACCGCTTTGCCGACCGGTACAGGGATGCCGGATCTGATGCGAAGAGGTCGCTCGTGGCGATGTGGGAGCCGAAGAGGTCACAGGAGAAGAGGATCCGGTCTTCGGGGATATAGGTCAGCATCGTCTCGGGCCAGTGGACCCAGGGGGCCATGATGAACTGCAGCGTCCTGTTGCCAAGCGGGATTGTATCGTTATCTTTGACGACAAGGCAGCGTTCCGGTGGGATCTCGAGGAGGTGGACGATGAGATCCTTGCACTTCTCGCTCGTCACGATCTGTGCGGTAGGGAAGAGCTCGGCCGCCATCGGCAGAGATCCCGAATGGTCCTGCTCGGCATGGTTCACGATGATGTAGTCGACCTTCTCAACCCCGAGCCGTACAAGGTTGCAGACGTACTCAAACTCCTTTGACGGGTCGACCGTGTCGATGAGCGCGGTCTTCTCGCTCCCTTTCACGCAGTATGCATTGTAACTTGTCCCTTCAGGCAGCGGGATCAGGGCATCAAAGAGCCGGCGATCCCAGTCAATCGCCCCGACCCAGTGGATATCGGGGAGCACTTCACGCAGAGTCATTGTCGGTATCTCCTCTCATAGTTCCCGGGTAATCCCGGATCGCCGGCCGTCATCAGGAAGTACGGCCGGGATGCTGGTACCATGATAACGCAGCCTGGAGCCACACCCTGTCCAATACCCGGGGGGTCTGGCACGTCCGCATAATCCGTGTTCATCCGGGCAGGATAACGGTTTCTATAGACGGGCATGTGGCAATATTTCACGAGAGAGAATGTCCCGTTCTCCCATGGACATCCCCCCGGGCCCTGAAATGAAATCCAGGGGCCGCAGAGCACGCTCTATCTCCCTGCGTGTGGGGAGTCTGCATGGTTCTTTCGAAATGTGCACCCTTCCGACCTGTAACGGTGACGAGGTTTCCCAGGGAGGAACAGGGTATATTCTTCGCAGAAGCGGGGATTGGACGGGAGTCTCTCAGGGGTTGTCGAGAGTATCCATCTCCCTGTTGTATCGGGGATTCGGGTCTGCCGCCGGTTACCGGTTCCGTTCCGGATGGAGCAGCTGATCATTATCTCACCCGGACCAGCGGGCACCAATCATTTTTTCCCTGCACCAGTACCTGTTCCTGTATGCAGGATAAACGGGAAGCGGTGCTCGTTGCAGTCCACCTGATGGCGATTGCTGCCCGCACCGCACCAAAAGGGAAGGGGAAGGATTCGCTCGTGACCAGGGTCGTGGAGGGCGGGGAGCTCACGTTGCTTGCCGACGAGATGCGGATATTTGGCGAGAAAAACGACCTGCCATTCTTCACCAGGGATGCAGGGAACGTCGCCGCATCGGCAGCATGCCTCATTCTCGGCATCAGGGGACAGGAGACCCTCGGCCTCAACTGCCAGGGCTGCGGGTATCCCTCCTGTACTGTCATGAAAGAGGCATTTCCCATAACCCATGATCAGGGATCGCCATTTATCGGACCGAACTGCGTGATAAAGATGGCGGACCTCGGGATCGCGGTAGGGTCCGCGGTAAAGGCGGCCTCGCTCCACAACCTCGACAACCGGGTGATGTACACCGCTGGTGTTGCTGCACGCTCGCTCGGCTGGCTGCCAGGGTGCACCGTGGCGTACGGCATCCCGGTCAGCATCACCGGCAAGAACATATTCTTCGATAGAACATCATAGGTCAGAACAACAGGTGACAGAGAATGGCTACCATGAAGATCAGGGGGGGGGACCTTGACCTCGTTGAATACGAGTTCCTCTCGTTTCATCCTGGTGAGAACATCAGGACACTCGGGCTTGAGAAGGCATACCCGCTTACCCCGGTTCGGGGGACGGTTACGGTCCGTGCACCGGCACGGATCCACCTCACCGTGCTCGACATGAACCGGTTTGCACCGGCGCGACCGGGCGGGGGCGGGTTGGGATTTGCAATCCAGCTCTACTGCAGCGTGGAGGTCGCGTGCACCACATCCGGCCTTGAGATCGAGTACTCCCGCCCGGGTATCATCCGGCATTTCGTGGAGGTCTTCAAGGCGATCACCGGATATGCCGGAGGCTTTTCCATCCGTGCCCGGGATCACCAGCACCAGCACGTAGGCCTTGGGTCGACGAGCACCATCATGATCTCACTTGCCCATGCCCTCAACTATGCGGTCGGGTCACCCCTCACAGCGGACCAGCTCCGGAAGATCATCGGGAACAACTATGTCGAAGAGACGGCAGACGACACGATCGCATTCGGGTTTGAGACCGGAGTGGGACCCGCGGTCAGCACCTATGGCGGGATGGCAGTCATGGGCGATGAACTGACACTGGTGTACCACCACCCCTTTGCCAGGGGAAAGAATGTTTTTGTGGTTATCCCGTCAAGCGATATCTCATCGGCAGGTGCACGCGAGTTCGACCTCCTGATGAACAAGGCACGGACCCTCGATTACCGGGACCGGGAACTGAAGGCCTATTTCATGCTGATGGACCTGATCCCTGCTCTTGAAGCGGATGATCTCACGCGGATGGGTAAAATCATCTGGGAGATCGAGTTCCGCGGCTCAAAGCGTGCCGAGGTCGAGCACCATAGCTTCGAGATTTACCACTACATGAGCCGGCTCCGGGAGGCAGGCCTTGAGTTTGTCGGGATGAGCTCCGTCGGCCCGTCCATCGCAATCATCACCGCGCGGGACCGGGACTATGTTGAGGGAGTGGTCAGGAAACTCGGGCTGTCCATTGCGGTGGAGACCCTGATCGATAACGAAGGACTCACCCTGAACCACACCTGCTGACCTGCCTGCCGCGAAAAGAGCCAGGATCATTGATGATACCGGGATGGTGTCATGGCTCCTGCCCGTCCCCTTCCCGGGATGAAAGGATACGGGGGTCCGGATTCGGCTGTCGTCAGGAGGATGGCCGGCTCCGTCTCCCGTGCACCCGGTGTCGCCCGGTTCCAGGGACCGGCCGGGCATCCATCATTGTCGTCATTTCCGTCCCCCTCTCTGCCTTCAAACCTGGTATGCTGATGCGAGGCAGTCAGGAACCCACTACCTTTCCCGGTCAGGCAGAACCCCGGATCAGTTTCTTCTTCCAGGTGCCATGCACGAGTGCCGCGAGGATCACCATGAGGGTGACCAGGGTGAAGACCAGGACAACGAAGAGGATCAGGGCGATGTATTCCTGGATCCAGGGGAGCTTCCCCAGGAGATACCCTGCACCGGTTACCAGGAGAGCCCAGCATGCCGCCGAGAGGATGTTATAGGTTGCAAATGCCCGCCGCTCCATCCTGCCGACCCCGGCAAGCAGCGGGACGAATGTCCGGATGACCGGGATAAACCGCCCGATAAAGACGGTCTTCTTTCCGAACCGCGCAAAGTAGCGGGAGGTGCGTTCGATGTGCTCGGTCCTGACGATCTCCGGAAACCGCTCCCGGAGCACCCGCAAGCCGATGTGGTGCCCGATCGCGTAGCCCAGGATATCTCCGCAAACACCCGCGAGAAAGAAAACGAGGACGAGCCAGGAG
>LNQE01001311.1_pt1 | contig 10446 bp, 8 predicted proteins | sample 603111 | NCBI WGS metagenome assembly LNQE01 (sample SAMN04260313, study PRJNA301899) | hydrocarbon metagenome | isolation source: hydrocarbon-contaminated ditch | place: Germany: Bremen | collected 1998
CTACGGGATGCGGTGGAAGAGCGAAGCGTGCTTCTCTGCTCTGAAACGGATCTTCGGCGAAGGCGTCCAGGCTACCTCCCAGGAGGGGATGTTCCGCGAGATCTGGATGAAAGTGAACGGCTACAATAAGCTGGTTGCTATGGTGGCCTGAGCAAAGGCACGACAGGAATACCGGCAGGGGAGTCCCGGGAGATATTATGCAACACAGTAGCAGTATCCCATCCCGCTGAGGGGCATCGCCGAAGAGATCGATCTCTTTTCAGCATTGCGACCCCCTTCCGGCCGTTGGGGCAGGAGACGGCATCCTTATTTCGCACCAGCCCAAGCTTCTATACCAGCCATGGACGACTCTCTGGAGAAAGCCGGAGCATTCGCCACACCGATAGAGCGTGCGGCACTTCCGACACCCGGGGAAGAGCGGATGAGCGCCGCCCTCATCCTTCTGTTCGAGGACGTCTCAAAGATTTACCGGCTGCCGGCAGGAGACGTCGTCGCGCTGGATCACGTCACCCTCGAGGTGGCGCCGGGCGACTTTATCGCCGTCATGGGACCATCGGGCTCCGGGAAATCCACCCTCTTAAACATGATGGGCTGCCTTGACGTCCCCACCTCCGGCAGGATCTCTCTTGCCGGCAGGGACACCTCCCGGATGTCGGACGACGAGCTCACCGAGGTCCGCCGGGATACTATCGGCTTTATCTTCCAGCAGTTCAACTTAATCCCGCTCCTCTCCGCGGTCGAGAATGTGGAGTTCCCGATGCTGATGACAGAGAACCGGAAGAAGAGCAGGGCGAGGGCGGAGGCACTGCTCCGTGCGGTGGGTTTTGAGGAGACGCATTTCGGCCACAGGCCCGGCGAACTCTCCGGCGGCCAGCAGCAACGGGTGGCGATCGCCCGGGCGCTCATGAATGCCCCGGCGCTCCTCCTCTGCGACGAGCCGACGGGAAATCTGGATACAAAGACCGGCAGGGCGATCATGGACCTGATCGCGGAGAAGAACCGGGAAGGCATGACGGTGATCATGGTCACGCACGACCGCGAGATTGCCGCATACGCCCACCGGATCATACGGATTGCCGACGGGAGGCTCGCATGATCTTCTTTGAGTTTGCGGTCAGGAATCTCAGGAGGCACTGGATCCGCTCCCTGCTCTCGATCATCGGGATCGTCATCGGGGTCGTCGCCATCGCAAGCCTGGGGATTATGGGCAACAGCATCAACATTCTGGTCGCAAACGTCATCACCGACGTCGGAGACACCATCGTGATCACACCGCATTCTCCCGTCGGCGAGACCATCGCCGGCGATCCCCGGGTGGCGGTCGATGCCGCCCTCTCCGGCACGACCGTCGAAGATATCAGTCGGGCGGTACCGTCACAGAGGGTGATTCCCATGCTTCAGAATGCCGACGAGATCGGCTTTGGAGGTGGGGAGAGCGGGCATGCACAGGTCATCGGGCTGGATGCCGAGGATATGGCTACCCTGCTCGATCTCGAAGGAGGGCAGTATCCCCGGCAGAACCAGCCGGGCGCCCTCGTCGGGACGTATCTGGCCAGGGAGTACGATATTTTGCCGGGGTCGCGGATCACCGTCGGGGGCGAGCGGGTCAGGGTTACGGGGGTGATCCGGGAGCGCGGATTTGCCTTTGATATCAACCCTGACTATGCGATTGTGGTACCCGCACCCTGGTACGGCAGCCATTTCGGGAGCGCGGACGAGTACTCCATGATCATCATACGGGTCGCCGATCCCGCCGATATCGATGCGGTGAAGGAGGCGGTGGATGACCGGTTGAACCGCCGCGAAACCACGGTGGATATCGCCGATTCCCGGGATCTCCTCGGGCAGTACGAGGAGATCTACCAGCAGATCACGATATTCCTGCTCGGAATCGGTGCAATCTCCCTCTTTATCGCCGCGGTGAATATCCTAAACGTCATGTACATCTCGGTCACCGAGCGGATTGCCGAGATCGGGATCATGCGCAGCATCGGTGCCTACCGGCGGCAGGTTCTCGCCATGTTCCTGTACGAGGCCATGATCCTTGGGGTGATCGGGAGCGCCATCGGGGGCGTCCTCAGTGCCATCGGCGGCTACCTGATCAGCGTGGTTGCGATCGAGGTCTTTACGGCGGGCACGACATTCGGAGAAGACGTATCAGTCTTCAACCTTGCCGCCGTCGGCTTTATCATCTTCGGGATGGCTTTCGGCGTTTTCGTGAGCGCCCTCTCCGGGTTCTACCCTGCCTGGAAGGCATCGCGGCAGGTTCCAATCGAGGCGCTGCGGCATGAGTGATGGGAGGTGACAGCATGATCTTTCTTGACATGGCGATCCGGAACATCCGGCGGCACCGCGTCCGCTCCCTGCTTGCCATGACCGGGATCGTCATCGGCGTCATCGCGATCGCCAGCCTTGGGATCATGGGCAACAGCATCACCCTCCTCTTCAGCGGCATGGTATCGGATGTAAGCGATACCGTCCTCGTGATGCCTCATCTGGCGATATCCACCGGCGATCCCTTCGATCCCCGAAACATACTCGCCTCGACTATCTCGGAAAGAGACGTCGCCGCCATTGAGCGGGTGGCCGGGAGGCACCGGGTCATCCCCATGAGACGCTCCTCAACGCAGATCCGGGTGGGCGATACCTCCGGGCACGTGATGCTGTTTGCGCTTCAGGGCGACGATATTCCGTTCCTGCTCGAGGCGGAGTCAGGGGTCTATCCGAGGGCGGGATCGTCGGGCGTGCTGGTGGGGGCGCTGCTCGCCGACCAGCTCGATCTCAGGCCGGGCAGCCGGATCGAGGTCGGCGGCGAGTCCGTGCGGGTCGTCGGGATCGTCGCAGAGCGGGGAATGGGGATCGATATCAACCCCGATTACGCGGTGATCGTCACGGAGGACTGGTATACCCGGCGGTACGGCGAGCAGGCCTACAGCCAGGTCGTGGTGAAGGTCGCAAGCCTCGATGAGATCGAGGACGTGAAGGCCGCGATAGACCAGCAGCTCAACCGGAGGAGCGTGACCGTCGACATCCTTGATTCGCGCGAGATCCTCGAGATCTACTACGATACGATGGATGCCGTCAACATCTTCCTCCTCGGCATCGGTGCGGTATCACTCTTCGTGGCCAGTGTCAGCATCTTAAACGTGATGATCATCTCGGTGACGGAGCGGACGCGCGAGATCGGGATCATGCGCAGCATCGGTGCCAGGAAGCGCGAGGTGCTGCTCATGTTCCTCATGGAGGCCGCCGTTCTCGGCGCGATCGGGAGCGTGATTGGCGGCATCATCAGCGCGGGCGTCGGCTACGCCGTGAGCGAGGCCGTCTCGGGGTTCATACCGGGATTCGGGGTTTCTGGAGAGTTAAGTGTTCTCGATCCGGTCTCCATCGGATACATCCTCTTCGGGATCGCCTTCGGCTGTGCAGCCAGCGTCATCGCCGGGCTCTATCCCGCATGGCGGGGCGCGCAGCTGCACCCGATCGAGGCGCTCCGGCACCGGTAGAGGGGCGCCGGAGCGCCGTTGCCCGGGACGCGCGGATCAGTACCTCCCCTCGAGCACGCCGGTTGCGTAGCTGAAGAGCGCCATCTCGACATCGGCGGCCGCCCAGATGCCGTCCGCACGCAGCCCCGCACGGGTGAGCCGTTCAGGGTGCGGGCAGCGGACCTCGTTCTGGTTCAAGGCATCCGCGATTGCGCGGAGGATCGCGATCCAGGTCGCGTACTCTTTCGGCCAGGAGCGCTGGGATGCAAGGACTGCCCAGCGGGTGTCGAACCGGGTTGCCTCCAGATCGAGCAGCCGGTACCGCTGCATCCCGGGATCGCCGCTCCCGAAGACCCTGACAAGCCGTGTGTCGATCGCTCCGTAGACCTGCGGCACGGCAAAGCGAAGGAATTTGCTGGAATAGGTCGGCCCGAATCCGCGTACCCAGGTTTCAAGGATGTGAACGATCTCATCCGCCTTACTCATCAGCCAGGGAGCAGGCTTTCCGTCGATATAGAGGATGATCCGGATCGGCTCGCTGCACCGGATCCGGGTTCTGTCCCGGATGCCGCCCCATTCGGCAACGTCGAGCGCTTGGGAGAGGGAGAGGCGTCCGTTCCGTGCCGCCTCTGATACTTCATGCTCCAGCCGGGCGATATCGGGAAAGCCGTCCTCCCAGAGATCGCTCCCCCAGCGATACGAGCGGTACAGCCCGGCGAGGTCGTTGTCGTAGAGCAGCCGGACGATCTGGCGGCGCACATACTCCGGGATCGGCATGTTCCCCCCGATCCTGCCGACCATGCCCATAACTACCATTTACCGCCCTCCCGGCGTACTCCAATGCCCCTGCCGGCACCTGGCGGCGCGGCCGGTTCGGACGCCGGGCGCGCGCTTCTGGCAGACCGCAGCGGGCCTCACCCTCCCCCCTGCATGCGTATGAAGATATATCGGCACGATATACTACCTCCTGTAACGGCATAGCGTATACCGGGGGCAAATCTTTAATATATTCACGTGAATTAAGTGAATAATGTGATAATTGTGACATCCGTGAACAATACGCATACCCCCAGCGGCCTGCAGGACATGGTGCATGTCATACCGCTCGGCCACGAGATCGATCGCGCCGTCGCTCCGTTCATCAGGAACAGGGCAGATAGAGCATACATCCTCGCCGTTCCGCCCGATGCCGAACACGCCGTCGTGATGACGAGAAAACAGCACTACTTCGTCAGGAAGGTGACAGAGAAACTGGAAGATCTCGGGATCGCCACGAAGTACGTCCCGGTCGACATGTTCGATTTCCTGCAGGTGCTCACTGTCGTCTCCTATATCGTCCGGACCGAGAAGGAGGCCGGCAATACCGTGTACGTGAACATGTCCTCCTGCGGGCGGAAGACCTCGGTCGCGGTCACCCTGGCCGCGATGGTCCACGAGGTGGGGCTCTACTACGTCAATGCCGACCGCTATGCGACCGGAGGGGGGCAGGAAGAGTGCGAGCACGGCCTCTCCGTCATCGAGACCGTCCGGACTGAACAGTTCCAGAACTTCCGGATCATGATGCCGAAGGAGGACAACGTAAAACTGCTGGTCGAGCTCTACCGTAAAAAAGAGCAGGGGCCGAATGGGATGGAGAGCGAGGAGATCATCGAGTTCTTCCACCGCGAACGCGTCCACGGCTACGAGGAGGAGAACCTCCACACACGGGAGCGGGACGCCTACCGGCGGGGCAGGAAGAAGCGGGCGCTCCTGAATCGTACGAACCGGGGGTTTCTCAGGGAGCTCGAGGAGCAGGGATACGTCGAACGCACCTGGCGGGGGAGGCAGTTCTCCATCCGGATCACGAAGGCCGGAGAGCACATCGCCTGCGTGAGCGGGCTTATCGCGTGGCCGTCAGCCATAGCATGGGGGGAAGCTGCCCGCGGCTGATGGTGCGGGCATCCAGCACCGGCATCGCCTCGCAGGATGCGGCAAAACGCCGGATTGGTATGATGAAGGCGGGAGGTCTTCCGGATGCCCCGTCCCCACCCCCATGAAGATGCTTCTTGCGGTCCACCGGAACGGGACAGCGAAGAGAGACCGGATCCGGGATACCTGTACTCAGTTCATGAATTTTTCATTTCCTGGATTTTTCAGCAGCCGTGCCTGCAGTCTGCAGAGCAGCATGCGATTTCATCGTTTCCGTGCACGGGAGGCATCCCGGCACGCCTGCTCGACGGGATTATGGCAGTGTTCAGGCGATCCGGTACCAGACTGCCGACCAGATCTCCTTTGCTATCCTCTCCCCCACATCCCTGCCGGGCTTTGCGTCGATCCGCCTGTATGAGATGCGCCTTCCGGATCGCACCTGATCCTGCGCGATATTCTCTGCCAGCGCGAGGTTGCCGCAGAGCACGATCTCCTCTGCGATTGCTCCGGCTTCTCTGGCGAGTTCGTTGAAGGCGGCCCTCGCCCGATCGGCATGCTGTTGTACGTCCTCCTCGCGGAGCCTTTCAAACCGCTTCTGCGACCATCCTCCCTTGCTGTGCTTCTCCTTGACCTCCGTCTCCACGTACCTGCCGGCAAGCAGGCCTTCCTCGGAGGCCATGCCGACAAACGTGCTCCCGGCATGGGCGGAGACGAACAGCACGTTCCTCTGCCCGGCGAGAACCTCGCGAAACCGCTCTATGCATTCCGGAGAGGATGACGGCACTTCCTCCGTACAGGGAAACGGAGGAACAGCGGCGAAGGCAAAGAGGCGCGGCACTCCGGCGTCGTATGTGAGGAAGACACCGGTATCGGTCTTCAGCGACTCGAGAAAGCGCCTGGCAGCCTCGCCGGGATGGACAACCCCGGCACCGTCGCCTCCCTGAGGGATATAGAAGGATCGCACCGTGCAGCACTCGCCGAACCGGGAGATCCTGTCCAGAAGGAGAAGCGACTCGCTCCCTGAGAGGAGAATCCGCTCAAACGGATCCCCGGCCTCTCCGGCCCGGGCTTCCTTTAAGAGCGAGAGTTCATGCTCGAGGCCCTGAATCCTCGTCTCCGCCTTGCGGAGCGCCCGGAAGAGCGCCTGCCGCTCTGCCGGATCCTCTTCCGCCTTCTCATTTCTCTTCTGAAGCCGCTTTCTTAAGCGTTCATTCTCTCCCACAAGGCCGTCAACCTCCGACTCCAGCGCCTCGATCTTCTGCCGGCAGTCCTTTCCCAGGAATCTCTCAAGCATTATCGATCAGTACCAGGGGTATCGCGCTCCATAACCATTTCCCATCCGGAGGCCTCGCTCATGGGCGGCGGCCGGGTTGAGGAGAGCCCCGGGAAGATTTCCGGTGTTGTTTCACCCGATTTTTCATGGGCGGGCGGGCTTCAGTCCTTCTTCCCTCCGTAGTATAGCGCCCCTTCCACCGGGCAGACTTCGAGGCACCTCCGGCAGAGGTAGCACTCGCTCCTGAGATCTCCTGCCTTCGCCTCGTCTGTCGGGCAGGCCTTCTCGCACCGCCCGCAGCGGATGCAGGCGTCGGTCCGGCGTATCTTCCAGCGTGCGCCGAGGGCTGCGATCTGGAGGATGACCGCCACCGGGCAGATGAGCCTGCAGAAGGGGCGGTAGAAGACCGCTCCCACCGCGAGGATCAACAGGAAGGCGAAGAGCGGGGCAGAGAGGGTGAGCCCGAAGAAATCCTGGAATCCGGAGAGATCAAGCACCGCTATCTTATAGACGACCGCAGCAAAGACGATGACGAGGAATACCGCTCCCCTGATCCCGCTCATGACCGGATTTCCGGGGAGCCTGATCTTTCTGACCGGGATCAGGTAGGCAGCCTCCTGGACGGCGCCGATCGGGCAGAGGTATCCGCAGAAATGGCGTCCGAAGAGGAATGCCAGAAGGGCGAAGAGAGAAAGCCCCGCCAGACCTGCAAAGAGGATGGTGCCCGCAGGCGTGCCGAGTCCGATCAATAATGCCTGGAACTGGTGCGGAATCATCGGCGAGAAGGTCGCAAAGCCGAGGATGACCGTTGATGCCAGGAGGACGCCGCGTATCCGCGCGGTGAACCGGCCCGTCTTCCAGAGAAAGGCGGCGACGAACGTGAGCATGATCGCATAGACGATCCCTATCACCGGGGTTGGAGGGGATCCGGCACCGAACATGAGTACATATCTTGCATGCGCGAGCATAAAATCTAGCCTGTTTCCGTCACCCAGTAATCCGCAGGATGCAGGGATTCTCGTCTCCCTGCCGTTTTCACGGGCGCCGGGGCAGCACCCCGGCCGCCTGATTCCCGGATATTCATCGGTTGCACCCGGGCGGCCTGCGGGCTATTTGTGCGGTTGGGATATCCCCCGTCATGGATACGCCCCCGCTTCCGGAGATCGCCGGGGCTGCTGCTGTTTTTTGCACCGATCACTCCCCTCTCCCCGGGCATGTGAGGCATGTGGGGCGACCGTTCTCCCTTATTTCAGCCACCACCCCTCCTCTCGGGATATAGCGCTTCCCGGGCGATAGTTCCGGCACCAGCCGGCAGGAAAGCCCGCCGCCCTGGCAGCGATTCCTTTATCGGTAAGATGCGGTCACTATTGAGCATGGCACCTGACGGAGTGCCGGCACAGCGTATGAGCATCCTCTACGTCGACGACGATCCCGATTTCCTCGATATCGGCCGGGAGTTCCTCGAGCGTCTGGGAGGGTTCACCGTCACCACGGCGCAGAGCGCAACCGATGCAATCCGGCTTCTTGCCGGGCAGGCCTTTGATGCGATCGTCTCCGACTACCTGATGCCGGGGATGGACGGCATCGAGTTCCTCAGGTACGTCCGGAAAGAGCACGGCAGCCTCCCGTTCATCCTCTTCACCGGGAGAGGCCGTGAGCAGGTTGTTATTGAGGCGCTCAACTTCGGCGCGGACTTCTACCTCCAGAAAGGCCATGACGCCAGATCCCAGTTCACCGAGCTGGGGCATATGATCTGCCAGGCCGTCTCCCGGAGTCGGGCGGAGGAAGAGATCAGGCGTCGACTCCTTTTCGAAAAGACCGTCGCCGCGTTATCGGCACGTTTCGTCGGGTGCACCGATTTCGATGAAGCCGTGAATGCATCGCTGCGTGATATCGGCATATTGAGCGGGGCGAGCCGAGCCTACCTCTTTCTGATGCGTGACGGCGAACCGGTCCTGGACAATACGCATGAGTGGTGCGCAGACGGCGTTTCGCCGCAGATCGAAAACCTGCAGAACCAGCCCGACGATATGGCTCCCTGGTGGATGGGGAAACTCCGGAGAGGGGAGATCATCCATATCGCAGATGTCACTCTGCTGCCCCTCGAGGCACGGGCAGAGAAGGAGTTCCTGCAGGCACAGGAGATCCGGTCGCTCATCGTGCTGCCCCTGCACCTGAAGCGAAAGCTCGCAGGGTTCATCGGATTCGACAACGTCACAAAGACCGGGCACTGGTCGGGCGAAGACGTCGAGCTCCTCCTGATCACCGCCGACATCATCGGGAGCGCGCTGGAGAGGAGGAGAGCGGAAGAGGCGCTGCGCCGTTCCAGGCGGGAGCTCTCGCTGATTCTTGACTCCATGCCGCTGCACCTCGTCTACCACGATACCGATCTCCGGATCCGCTATGCAAACGTTGCGGCAGCCGATTCGGTGGGAGAGAGACCGGCTGCCCTGAACGGGCGATACTGCCATGAGGTATGGCATGGCAGGGCCGATCCCTGTCCTGACTGCCCGGTCACCAGGGCGAGAGAGACCGGCTGCCTGCAGGAAGGAGAGATCACCAACCCGGACGGCAGGGTCTTTCAGATCAGGGGCTGCCCGGTGTGCGACGACGAAGGGACACTGATCGGCCTGATGGAGTATGCGCAGGATGTCACCGAACAGAAGCAGGCAGAGAAAGGCCTGCAGGCCGCAAACGCCTACAACCGTACCCTGATCGAGTCGAGCATCGATCCTCTCGTCACCATCAGCCCGGGCGGCAGGATCACCGACGTCAACGCCGCCACCGAGGAGATCACCGGCCTCTCCCGGGGGGAGCTGATAGGCACCGACTTCTGCGGCGTCTTCACCAATCCGGAGAAGGCCCGAGCCGGCTACCGCAGGGCATTTAGCGAGGGAAATGTGCGCAACTACCCGCTCGAGATCCGCCATGCCGGGGGCGGTGCAGCTCCCGTCCTCTGCAATGCCACCGTTTACCGGGACGAGCACGGAGAGGCTGTCGGTGTATTTGCAGCTGCGCGGGATGTTGCGGAGCTGAAACTGGCCGAGGATGCATTGAGGCTTGCAAACAGGAAACTGCACCTCCTATCGAGTATCACCCGCCACGACATCCTGAACACGATGATGGTCCATCTCGGGTACCTCACCCTCGCCCGTGACCTGAGCCGCGACCCGACGCTGAGCGAGTACCTGCAGCGGCTGGAGACATCCGCAAGGACGGTCCAGCGGCTCATCGAGTTCACCCGTGAGTATGAGCGGCTCGGTGCCGAGGAGGCCGCGTGGCATTCGATCTCCGGCGTGCTCGCGCGGGTGAGCGGGCAGCAGGATCTCCCCGTACTGGACTGCTGTGCCGGCCTCTCGGTGTACGCCGATCCGATGATCGAGAAGGCGTTCTACACCCTGATGGACAATACAGTCCGGCACGGCGGACCGGCTACCGGAGTCAGGGTGACCTTTCACGCCTCCCGGGACGGCGGCAGCATCATCTGGGAAGACGACGGCGTCGGCATTCCGGAAGATCTCAAGCAGACCATATTTGAACGGGGATTTGGCAGGAATACCGGGCTCGGGCTGTTTCTCGCACGGGAGATCCTCGCGATCACCGGCATGGCAATCCGCGAGACCGGGATCTGCGGGGAGGGGGCCCGGTTCGAGATTCACGTCCCGCAGGGAGGATACCGCTCCGAAGGAGAGGAGGACGGCCGGGAGCGGTAGGGCCGCTCACACCAATCGCCTGGCCCGGTACCTCTTTATCGGGCAGCGGTGCTGCAGCAGGCAGGTGCCG
>LNQE01000558.1_pt1 | contig 10423 bp, 6 predicted proteins | sample 603111 | NCBI WGS metagenome assembly LNQE01 (sample SAMN04260313, study PRJNA301899) | hydrocarbon metagenome | isolation source: hydrocarbon-contaminated ditch | place: Germany: Bremen | collected 1998
TTGTTGCAGTTATCTCTGCATACGTTTTCGCACGCATTATTAATATGAGCAACGAGTTTTTAAGCGAAGGATTTTACACTTACAATCCATTGCTTACCGGACTCGCAATCGGTTACCTTTTTAGATTCAACGAACTTACAATTCTATTTATGGTGATTGCGGGAGTGCTTACATTTATTGTTACTGTAATAATGTACAGCGTTTTTATTTATTATCTAAAACTTCCCGTTTTAAGTTTACCCTTTGTAATTGTATCATCAATTGCTTACTTGGCGTCAACACAGTATTCAAATTTATTTGTAACGGGACTCTATCCACGCGTTATTTATGATTTTGAAATAATTATTCCTTTTTGGGTTGAAGGCTACTTTAGAGCCTTCGGTGCAATCTTTTTTATGACGGATGTTATTTCCGGGATTGTAATTGCGTTTATCTTTTTGATGATGTCTCGCATTATGTTTCTTCTTTCAATTATTGGATATTTTTCCGGATCAATCATAGTTGGTTTAATGTTCGGATCATTCGAACAGTCGTTTGCAGATATCAATCACTTCAATTTTATTTTAATAGCAATTGCTGTCGGCGGTGTGTTTCTTGTTCCTTCGTTAAAAAGTTATCTGCTTGCTGTGATAGCTGTATGTACGTCAACTATTTTACTCGATTCTGTTTTGGTTTTTTGGTCAAACTTTGGAATCCCTGCATTTACTCTTCCCTTTAATGCTATCACACTTTCATTTATTTATTTGCTCGGATTAATTAAGTATCCACAAATTGCGTGGATAATAAAAAATACCCCCGAAGAAACTCTCGACTTATACTTGACAAATAAAAACCGATATCCCGGATTTGATACATTTATACAACTTCCCTTTTCAGGTAAGTGGACTGTTTACCAAGACTTTGACGGAAAGTGGACTCACAAAGGCAACTGGAAATACGCTTATGATTTTATCATTACCGATGAAGAAGGAAACAGTTACAAAAATAGCGGCGATTTATTAGAAGATTATTATTGCTATAGAAAGCCTGTGCTTTCACCTGTAAGCGGTAGAGTTGTAAAAGTTTTAAGCAACTTGAAAGATATGCCGATCAGTAAAGTTGATAGAGCAAACAATTGGGGAAACTTAGTAATCATAAAAGATGAACGAGGATTTTATGTTGAACTTTCACATTTTGCAGAAGATTCAATAAAAGTAAAAGAAGGTGATTGGGTTGAAAGAAGTTCAATGCTTGGGCTATGCGGCAACTCCGGTTACTCGCCGCAGCCGCATATTCATATTCAAGTTCAAGAAACCGAAGACGTCGGTTCTCATACAATTCCGTTCAGCTTCATTAATTATATAGAAGAAGGAATTTTTTATTCAAACGATTTACCCCGATTAAACAAAACCGTCGAACCTCTTCATATTGATAATGCTTATGATAATTTGATGACGTTTGTCCTTGATGACGAAGTAGAATTTGAAGTTTATAAAGAAAATCAAAAGATTGATGAGCTGAAGTTGAGAGTCGACATGGAAATTGACGGAACATTCTATTTCGATTCCGGCAAAGGTAAACTTTACTTCGAAAAGAAAGACGGGACGTTTTACTTTTACAGCACCGAAGGAAACGACAAATACCTAAATATGATGCTGCAAGCCGTTCCCCGTTTTCCGCTTGCTTATCGTGATAATTTGGTTTGGAACGATACTATACCCATTAGTTCTACAACCAACAAAATTAAAAAAGCCGCTGTTCTGTTTTTGAGTTCTTTCAATCATAACCTATTCAGGGTAGATGTAACCTCAAAGTTTGTTTCATCAAAGAAGATTGAATCTGAAATTGCTTCCTCTACATTAGGATTAAAAAAGAAAACCGAAATAGAACTTGACGAGTTCAAGGGTTTTTCTTCTTTTAAAATGGATGACATTGAATTAAGGAAGGTTAATAATGAATAAACTCTCAAGAATAATTTTGATACTAATATTTACTTCCGTTGTCGGTGCGCAGTCAGTGACAATTATGCCATACCACCTGCCGATTAATTATAAAGATTCCGGTGTGAGAGAAAACAGCTCATTGACCGGAGTTTACGGAGCTTTTCAATCCGACTTAAATAATAAATTCGAACTAGCTTTTGATTACTCTTACTTTAATTACATTTCCAATTTCAAAATAAAACAGTTTGATTTTACCTTTGCATATACAAACGAATCTAGCCCCGAAGAAAAGTTTAGATTAGGTGGACATTATATAGTTTCCGATGATGTCTTAACCGATCAATCTTATGTTCTTTTTGCCGGTGTAAGCAAGTATCGTTTTCGAAGTTGGGATGCGAACTTAGATGTTTACTATTCTAACTACGGCGACTACTCTTCTAAGTTTAATGCAATTCAATTGTCACCAACTTTTGGATTAACTTTTCCATTCGATAGAACACAAGGAGTTTATTTTAACACACAAGTTTATTTTATAAGGCTTAGCGAAAAAATTATCTTAGATAAGAAAAATTATTTTTCTGTTAAGGAAACAATAACCTATTACAATAATAATTTTTCCGTTTCAGCTTATGCTCTTTTCGGTGAACAAAGGTTTGCTGTTCGTCAAAACGGATTTTTAGTCTACAACTCTGCAGACTTGATGAAAACCGGCTTCGGAGGTTCGCTTACTTATTCTTTCACACAAAATATTTTTTTGAAAGGCGGGGTTGAATACGATAAATTTGACGAAGAAGCTTACGGTACTTCTGCAACTTCTACTAAATTTATAATTTTAGCCGGGTTTAATTTTTAAAGGAATTTAAATGAAAAAGCTGACAATGATATTTTTATTCGTTTTTGTTTCTTCACTTTTTGCAATTACTCCGGAAGAAATTCAAAAAGCATATCACAAATCATTTAACTATGAGCAGATTGAAGATTACGAAAATGCGATTCGTTCACTATCTTCGGTTTTAAGTGAATACCCAAATGGTTACACGGTTAACTTGAGACTTGGTTGGCTTTATTATTTACTTGGTAGATATGCAAATTCAATTGAACATTATCAAAAAGCTGTGCAGATAGTCCCAACATCACTTGAAGCAAAAAACGGATTGATGCTGCCGCAGCTTGCACAGAATAAATATAACGATGCAGCTTCAGTTGCTTATCAAGTTGTTTCAGTTGATCATTATAATTATTACGGTAATATGAGATTGGCGTATTCATTGCGATTGCAGAAAAAATACGACCAAGCCGAACAGATATTAAATAAGATGCTCGCGGTTTATCCAACCGACATTACATTTTTAACAGAGCTTGCTTTGGTTAAATACAATCAAAGCAACTCCGAAAAAGCGACAGAACTTATGTGGGATGTAAAGACATTAGACCCCGAGAATGAAACGGCAAGAAAATATTTTGAGGAATGATTTATTGAGATTCCATCTTTGTTAAAAAGATGGATTCTTTAAAAAAGACTATTTTATAAAATTCATTTTACCAGTTATAAAAGATTCGCCTACCGAAAGCCTGTAAAAATATATTCCGCTCGAAACTTTTAATTTGCTTTGATTGGTTGCATCCCATCTTGTAATATAATTTCCTGATGGAAGAATTTCATCGATGAGTATCTTAATCTCTCTGCCGGTAATATCAAAAATTTTCAGAATAGTGCGTGAGTTAGATAATTTGGAAGGGATCGAAAAGTTAATCAATGTCTGGCCATTAAATGGATTCGGGTAATTTTGTGCCAGCAAAGGAACATTCGGCAAGTTCTCTTGAGAATTATCTCCGCTAACTGAAGTAAGTAACGTAGTACCGTCTCCGCGTGATTCCCCTTCCGTGTTTGCTAAGTAGAGATTAACCCAATCCGGCCTGTTTGCCGTTTGAAGATACTCGCTCGCCCATTCATCATCAGTTAACCTTGTAAACTTATCCGTAGTTAATTCATAATAACTTAATACCGGTCCAACAAATACCGTAGGTTCACCGTCATGATTCTCCGCCGAAATGATAGCCATATCAACCGGCCCTGTGCCTGCATGGTTAACCCAGCCGACTATATTTCCATTTTTATCCGCCGGCGAGGTATGATAATCAACCACAATAAAATCCTTTTTGAATAATCCCTCAGATGTGACATATGGCTGATAAAAAAGTTCAGGATACCATCCGCTATAATCAGTTGTACATCCGTAAGTTATCGAAAGCATGCCGGATAAAAAATCAATTTCGTTTTGAGTTAATGCTTCGCCGGTTAATTCCTTTTGAGCGATAACCGCAAGTGTATCATATGTATTAATTGAACTTTGGTAATAATTTGTTATTTCATCTTTTGCATATGATCCAACAAACGGTACTTCTGCAAAATAATTGAAGCATTTTTCAGCAAGAATTTTCATAGCGAGGAAAAATTCCGGTATCGGTTCAACATAACTATACGGATAAGAGCAAACTGGAACTCCGGTATATGACTGCTTCGCATACAAAATAAAATCGTGGCGTAATTGAGACCAGGCGGCTAATTGTGTATTCAACTTTTCTTGCCACCAGGCGGCAGTCTGCATAAACTCCGGTAATTGAGATCTATCCTTCGGCGGATTCAATTCTCTAATAGAATTCAACCAGCCGTTGTAAATCGTTTCTTCCCAAAATTCTTCTTCATAAGCATCAATGAGATATCTTAAAGCGGCAAGATTACTTGAGTAGCCATATTTATTTAATTCTTCCTGCAATAGTTGAAGTGCTGCATCGTTTCCCAAAGAGAAAAGAATATCCAGAGTTTTCGGAAGCATCCTTCTTGCTGCTGTTTTGTCGAAAACAACATTACCGGTAACAAACGAATCAATTATAAATCTTTGTCCGAATAATAGAAATGCTGATGCCGGTACAATACCGTCGGGATCAGAAGGATCAGAGACTAAAATCTGAGATAATATTCGTTGAAAAGCATACGATTTTGTGCTCAATAAATTTTGAAATTGTTCGAAAACTTCTTCGTCTAGAATTGCGGAAGCATTTTCTATTGAAAGCTCTCCGGCAATTTTTCTAAGATTACCGATGGTTACATTATCCTGTTCACCGATTTGGAACAGCAAAAAGTCTTCAATCAAATAAAAATTTTCTTCGGAACCTGAGAATTCCAGCAGCTCTTCTATCAAGAACGAGATGATAGTTTGTCGCTTCAGATCGTTTGTCGCAACAGAATCTAAGCTTTGCGGAGCAATTAAGTAGAGTTCCATTCTCCCAAGCCAAATCATCGATTTAAAGTAGCGAGCTAATTCAGGATAGTGTTCGTCATCGTAATGTCCTCGTGGTTTAAATTGACTAAAATCGATTCTGCGAGGTGTTTCGGAAAAGAAGGGAATGCTTACAGCTTCTTCATCATTTATATAACTTATAAATTTGAAAACCTTAGAAAGGTTTTCGGAATAGTACGGTGCGGAAAAACCGTTTAATAAATTGCGCGCTACCGATAAATACAGATCGACATCTTTAAGATAACTAAGCATTTGGGGATTTTCATATTCTGTTTCAAGCCGGTTTAGATTTGTAACCATGTTATTTAATAATTCCTCTAAATTGGGTATAAGGACTTGAACTTCTATATCCTTTAAAATTCTATCGTAAGATGCGTGAAATGCATATAGAATTGCATCTGTTGAAACGAAGACGGGCAGGTCTTTATGATAGATGTCTTCAAATAAGCTTCCGAATGTTTTGTTGTTTAATCTTTCGGTAACCACAAAACCGTGCTTCTCGAGGAGACTCTCTTCGTAATCCGTTAAGCCATATTTGATTTTCACTGAATCATAGTAAATCGGATTTCCAAAAGAGCTTATCGCGGATTTAAATTTTCCTGCATCATGCATCTGCATTAATTCATCATAGGTCAAATTTTTATGCGACGCTAAAAAATCTTTGTAAGCATTAATATCAAAATCGGTTTGACCAAAACACGTAAGAAGTAATAATGAAAAGAGAAAGCTTCTGATAATGGTTTTCATCAGCGAACCCCCGACTTAATTAATTTGAATATATATAAAAATTTTTAAAAAAGATATATATATCTTTCTCCCACTCAGTCTTTTATTTTTGATAAATTTTTATCTTGACAAAACTATCTCGTTAAGATAATTTAATTTTGCATTTTAAATTATCTAATTCAAATAGCGGGGTAATCAATGAAAAAGTTGATCTTTGTTCTCTTCCTTCCTTTAACCTTAATTTTTGCACAAAGTAATGAAGAAGAAAAACCAATCGATCTCACAGGAAAATTTGCACTTATGTTTCAGATTGACCAGAATTTTGATTTGAATAGTTTTCAAGGAATGTCATTTGCGGGGAAATATTTTTTTAGTGATGATTGGGGTGTGCGATTAGTATTTGAAACCTATTATGGGGAATCTGATGAAAATTCCTCCTATCATCAGCATAGAAGTGGCTATTATCAGAACGATAGAGATGATAGAGATATTGTCAGCTATAAGGTGATTCCGAGCATAATGTATAAATTTCAAAACAATAATAATTTCAAATTCTATATTGGCGCGGGACCATTTGTGGCTTACTCAAATAATGAGTATGCAGAGGTTATGAATCGTAGTGAGGGGGAAACAAATAAAATTAATGAGAGATATAAAAACTATGCAATCGGTTTTACATTTTTTACAAATGTTGAATGGTTTGTATCAGACAATATTTCTTTAAGCGCCGAATATGGATTTGAATATTCTTACTTGGAAACAGAAGCTTGGAACGGTTACTTTAGTGATGACGTATTAATGGAGGAGAGGACTACCAATAACACCAAAAAGTTATTTCAAGACTTGCCTATTTCACTAGGTGTTTCAATTTATTTTTAATTCCGCATCTAAATGGAGCTCCCAACGGAGCTCTTTTTCTTTCCCGTCTTATTTTTGTTACCATAATTAAGCTCCTACAGAGCTTTTTTTCCGTTGGATTTCAACTCCTTTAGGAAACACTACAATAATTAATCTCCTACGGAGCTTTTCTAATATTTTCCAAATTTACTTTTCTGTTTTCCAACTCCGTTAGGAGTTGCATTATTGTAACAAAGAATCAAACCAGACCCAAAGAACACCGTAGGTGTTCAATTATTGTAGCAATGAACGACACCCAACAAAAACAGAACTTCATAAGAGTTCAACATTATTCCAATAAAATTGACTTGCCTTATCAAAATTATTTTCCTAACATACGGTATCGTATGTAAAATCACTTAACAAATGCCAAACATCAAAGTAAAATCAGAAGACTGGATCAAAAAAGGAATTGAGCTTTTCTCTCAAGGCGGAATTGATGCCCTGAATGTAGAGAAAATGGCGATAATCCTTAATTGCACAAAGGGCAGCTTCTATCACCATTTCAAATCCCGCGAAGATTATATTGACCAAATCCTTGAATATTATTACAAATCTCGCAAAAATATGCTTGAATCAATGGGGAAACTGTATAACTCACCTGTCGAGAAATTAAGTCGTGTTTTAATCGGCGTATTCAAAAATCCGCGCGGATTAGATTTTGAATTTCAAGTTCGCAAACTTGCGGAAACGAATGAAAAAGCACAAATCCACTTAAATAATCTAGAAAGAGAACGCATAACATACGTCAGCGTATTGTTGAGCGATTGCGGAGTTGAAAATGCTCAACTTCGCGCCGAAATGATCTACCACTATTATCTCGGCTGGTATCAACGGAATAAGTTCAAAATACTATCCGACCAAGCTCTATACGAGGAAGTGAGTAAGCTGTCTCTCATATCCGGAATAGATCTTATCTTGTGATTTTGTCGAACTATAATCACACTAAACCGTCTAAATTTTGCAATTATTTTTTCATTAAATAGGAATTTAAAATGCGTAAAGTCACTTCAGCTTTTCTTGTAATTTTTATCTCCACGTTTTTAATCCTTTCTTGTTCAACTTCTGACAAAGAAGAAATCAAAGGATTTGATTTAGTAAACTTGGATACGACTTACACACCACAAGAGGATTTTTATCATTATGCAATCGGTGGCTGGATTAAAGACAATCCTGTTCCGGATGATCAAAGTATTTGGAGTGGCTTTAACGAACTCCGCGAAACAACGCGCAAACAAGTGCAATCAATTATTGATGATGTATCTGCTAATCCCGGTGAAGATGTGAACAGCATTCGCTACAAAGTCGGGACATTCTATAATGTTGGAATGGACACCGCAAAAATTGAAAGCGAAAGCTGGTCTCCTTTGATGAAAGAGTTCGAAAGAATTGATGCGATTGCGAACAAAGATGATGTAATTAAAGAAATAGCACACATGCACATTTACACAGCCTCACCTCTTTTCTATTTTATGTCAACCACCGATGCAAAAAACAGCGAATACGAAATTGCCGGAATCTGGCAGGGCGGATTAGGGTTACCGGATAGAGATTATTATCTCGAAGATAGTGACCGCTCAAAAGAAATTAGAGAAAATTATGTTGAACATTTACAAAAGATGTTTCAGTTAATCGGTTCCGATTTAGAGTTAAGTGAAATTGAAGCAACACATGTAATGAATTTCGAAACACGTCTTGCAAAAGCATCAAACAGCAGGTTAGAAAACCGCGATCCGAATGCAACTTATAACAAACTTTCCACCGAAGAAATCAAATCTCGTTTCGGTGGTTTTAATTGGGATTTATATTTAACCGAAACCGGTGTCGGCGATCCGCAACATATTGATATTAGTCAGCCAAGATTTATTGAAGAAGTAAGTAAAATGGTTCAAGAAGAATCGATTGATACTTGGAAATCATATTTGCGATGGACACTTATCAATGCGATGGCTTCTTATTTAAGTTCCGATTTTGTTGCGCAGGATTTTGAATTCTACGGAAAATTTCTCGAAGGAAGAAAACAAAACGAACCGAGATGGAAAAGAGTGCAGGGAACAACAAATCGTGCATTGGGCGAAGCAGTCGGACAACTTTATGTTGAAAAATTCTTCCCGCCCGAAGCAAAAGAACGCGCTATGAATATTGTCCAAAGTGTTTTAGCATCGATGGAAGAAAGCATTAAAAATTTGGAATGGATGAGCGAGGAAACAAAAGTCGAAGCGTTGAAAAAATTACAAGGGTTCGGAGTTAAAATCGGTTATCCTGATAAATGGAAAGATTATACAGACTTAGTTGTTAAAGATGATTCTTTTGTTCAAAATATCATTCGGTCAAACTATTTCAGTCATCAAGAAATGTTAAAAGATATAAACCAACCGATCAAACCATGGGAATGGGGAATGACTCCGCAGACTGTTAACGCATATTACAGTCCCGTTAGAAATGAAATTGCTTTCCCTGCCGGAATACTTCAATTCCCGTTTTTTGATTATCGAGTTGACGATGCGATTAATTACGGTGCGATGGGTGCAGTTATTGGACATGAAATTACTCACGGTTTCGATGATCAAGGAAGACAATACGATGCCGAAGGAAACATCCGCGATTGGTGGTTAAAAGAAGATGCGGATCGATTCAACGAACGAGCTCAAGTTTTAGTTGATCAGTTTGATAATTATGTTGCAATAAATGATATGACAATTAACGGCGCAATGACATTAGGTGAAAATATCGGTGATCTCGGTGGCTTAACAATTTCTTACAATGCATTTACAAAAACCGAGCAATATAAAAACGGTGAAGAAATTGACGGTTTCACACCCGCACAAAGATTCTTCCTCGGTTGGGCTCAGGTTTGGAAGAACAATATCCGTGATGCAGAATTAATGCGCAGATTGAAAGTAGACGTTCACTCACCGGGACAGTGGCGAGTACTTGGACCGCTCAGCAATATGCCGGAATTCTTTGAAGCATTTAATGTTCAGCCCGGCGACCCGATGAGAAATGAGAAACTTGTTAAGATTTGGTAAGAATTTTTTCCGTAGGGGCAAGTCGCGACTTGTCCCTACTTAAAAATCATTTGATACTATTTGAGAAGTATCATCTTCCTGCTTTCCGAAAACTCTCCTGCATTTAATCTATAAATATAAACTCCGCTTGGTAGATAGCTTGCATCAAATTCAATTTCATAACTGCTGGGCTGCATGGGTTTGTTTAGTAGGGTTTTTATTTCTCGGCCAAGAATGTCATAAACTTTTAGAGTTACGAATTGAGAATGGAGAATTGAGAATTTAATTGTTGTGCTTGGGTTGAATGGATTTGGGTAGTTTTGGGATAAAGTAAAATCCGTGTAAGCTCCATCATCTTTAACAGAACTGATTGGGCTGTAAAAAAGACTTACTTTATTAAAGAGAAATCCTTCTGCATAATCTTCGGTAACACTTATAATAATTGGATCAATTTGGGCAGGTAACCATCCATCAACCGTTTTGAATTCGTTAAATACCTCAATTAGATTTCCCTCAGTATTATAAGAATATAGCAGTCTTGATTTTAATTCTTCGAATTGGTTACTCC
>LNQE01000317.1_pt1 | contig 10412 bp, 8 predicted proteins | sample 603111 | NCBI WGS metagenome assembly LNQE01 (sample SAMN04260313, study PRJNA301899) | hydrocarbon metagenome | isolation source: hydrocarbon-contaminated ditch | place: Germany: Bremen | collected 1998
GGGCCGGAGAGCGCGCTCTCCGGCCCATGCCGCTTTCCCGGCCGCCCGTTCGGGGGGTCCGGGGGGAATGATTCCCCCCGGCGGGAGAGGGTCCGGGAGAGGGCGGCGCCCTCTCCCGGTGGCTTTGTCTTACACGGCCGAGTTGCCGGTTTCGCCGGTGCGGATGCGCACCACTTCTTCGATGTGGGAGACGAAGATCTTGCCGTCTCCGACCTCGCCGGTCCGGGCGGCGTTCTGGATGGTCTTGATGACCTCGGCGGCCAGGGCGTCCTCGACCACCAGTTCGATTTTGACCTTGGGCACGAAATCGACCTGGTATTCCGCGCCGCGATAGACCTCGGTATGCCCGCGCTGGCGGCCGAAACCCTTGACCTCGGAGACGGTCATGCCCTTGATTCCGGCGGCCGTCAGGGCCTCCTTGACCTCGTCGAGCTTGTAGGGCCGGGTGATGACTTCTATCTTTTTCATGGGATGCTGCTCCTTGGCGGACCTAGAGTTGGTAACCCACTTCGCTGTGCTGGGAGACGTCGAGCCCCTTGTTTTCGTCCTCGGAGCTTACCCGAATGCCGCAGACCACGTCCACGATTTTAAGCAGGATCATGGTCATGACGAAGCAGAAGGCCCAGGTGGCCACCACGGACACGAACTGGATCCACAGCTGTCCGGGATTGCCGTAAAAAAGGCCGTTGCTGCCCGCCTCGTTGACGACGGTGGTGGCGAAAAGGCCGGTGGCCAGAGCGCCCCAGGTGCCGCCCAGGCCGTGGATGCCCACCACATCCAGGGAGTCGTCGTAGCCGAAGAGATGCTTGAGCAGGACGCCGCCGTAGCAGATGCCTCCGGCCAAAAGGCCGATGACAATGGCGGGCATGACGGTGACGAAGCCGGCGGCCGGGGTGATGGCCACAAGGCCGGCCACCGCGCCGGACACGAAGCCCAGGGTGGTGGGTTTGCCGCGATGGATCCATTCCACGACCATCCAGCCGATGGCCGCGGCCGCGGCGGCCATGTGGGTGGTGGTGAAGGCGCTGGCGGCCAGGCCGTTGGCGGCCAGGGCCGAACCGGCGTTGAAGCCGAACCAGCCGAACCACAGAATGGCTGCGCCGAGCACGGTCAGGGGCAGGTTGTGGGGCATGAACGGCTGCTTGCCGTAGCCGCTACGCTTGCCCAGGTAGATGGCGCAGGCCAGGGCCGAAGCGGCGGAGCTCATGTGCACCACGGCGCCTCCGGCGAAGTCCAGGGCGCCGAGTCCGGCCAGCCAGCCGCCGCCCCACACCCAGTGGCACATGGGGCTGTAGACGAAAATGACCCACAGGACGGTGAACAGCAAAAACCCGGTGAACTTGATGCGCTCGGCAAAGGCGCCGGTGATCAGCGCCGGGGTGATGACCGCGAACATGCACTGGAAGACCATAAACGCCAGGTGCGGCAGATTGTCCACGCCTTCCTTGGGCTCGAGGCCCACGCCGTTTAGGCCGAAAAAGTCCATGCCGCCGATGAGACCGCCGATGTCCGATCCGAACGACAGGGTGTAGCCGATGACGGCCCAGACGATGGAGACGACGCCCAGGATGACCATGCTGTGCATGACGGTCCCCAGGACGTTTTTGGCCCGGACCATGCCGCCGTAAAATAGGGCCAGCCCCGGGGTCATGAACATGACCAGGGCTGCGCAGATGAGGATGAAACCCGTATCCGCCGCGTTCATAGAAAACCCCCCTTGAAAGTTGAGGCCGCCGGGCGGCCGTTTGCCCCTGCGCCGGTTCCGGGAGTAACGGGCATCGTCTGCCGCGCCTGATCGTGAGGCGATGTCCGCGCCGCGCCCCCGGAGGCGTTCGGGTGGAGTTCGTGTAGGCATGTTTTGACATTTTTGCAATATAAATTTCTGCGATATGCCGAAATTCCGATAGAAACATTTTTGTCGCAATTCGAAGAGCCGTCGCCTGGCGGGCAGTTGATCCCGGCCGGCCGCCCCTTGCCGTTTCCCCGGCAACCCGGCATAACAGGCACAGGCCGCCCCCATTTTCACACCTCCACAAGGATGCCCGGCGCGCGTGAAAAGTCCGCTTGTCCTGATCGTCGACGACGACCCCACCTTGCGCGAAAGCGTGTCCCTGTGGCTTTCCCAGTCGGGGTACCGCACGGCCCAGGCCGAAGACGGCCGCAAGGCCCTGGGCGCCCTGAAAAAACACCGGCCGGATCTGATCCTGCTCGATCTGCGCATGCCCGTTCTGGACGGTTTCGGCTTCCTGACCGAACTGAGCCGTTTCTCCGATCCTCCTCCGGTGGTGGTCATCTCCGGGCGGGGCGAGGTCCGCGACGTGGTGGAGAGCTTCCGGCGCGGGGCCACGGATTTCATCGTCAAACCCGTGGAAAGCTATGAACTGCTGGAACATGCCGCCCGGGCCGCCATCACGGCCGCCGAGACCCGGCGGCGCATGCTGCGGGCCGAGGCCCGCTATTTCGAACTGGTCCAGAACCTGCCGCTTCTGGTCTTCGCCCTGCGTCCGGACCTGACCCTGGAATTCATCAATAAAAGCTGCCGGGCCATGTTCGGGCAGTCCCGGGCCACGGCCCTGGCGGTTCCCGGCTGGCTCGTGGAGCAGGCCCACGCCGACGACCGCCAGGCCGTCCGCGACGTCATCGAGCGGGCCTTTTCCGGAATTTCCCGCCCCCTGTCCCTGGACTGCCGTTTCCTGCGCCCGGACGGAACCGTCACCCACGGCATCCTCAAGGTCATGCCGGCCACGCCGGCCCCGGACGGCGACGGCATGCTGGTGGAAGGCCTGCTCATCGACATCACCGACCGGGTGGAACTGGAACGGCTCATGGTGCAGCAGGAGAAGCTCAAGACTCTGGGAGCCATATCCGCCGAGGTGGCCCACGAGATCCGAAACCCCCTGTTCTCCATCGCCGGATTTGCCAAAAGGCTTCGCGACCGCCACCCCGAGGCCCGCGAGCCCGGGATCATCCTGGCCGAGGCGGCCCGCCTGGAGGCCCTGGTGGACCGCATCCGGACCTATCTGCATCCGGCCGAGCACCATCCGGTGTGCCTGGGACTGGGCGGGGTGATCGGACAGGTTCTGGAGTCCCTGGCCTCCGAGCTCGCCGGAAGCGAAGTCGTCTGCCGCACGGACGTCTCCCGGGCCACCGCCGCCGTGGAAGAAGACCCGGTGCTTTTGGGGAAGGTGGTGACGGCCATGATCCGCCACGGCGCGGCCCGGACGCCTCGGGAAGGGGCCATGGAACTGACGGCCTGGTCCGACGACACCTTTTCCCGGCTGTCCGTGGCCTACCCCGAGTCCGAACCGATCCGGGAACCCGAACGGCTGTTTCTGCCCTTCGAGGAGAGCGGGGCCGTTCCCGGGCTGGCCCTGGCCAGACGGCTGGCCCAGGACATGGGCGGCTCCCTGGCCTATGCCCACGATGCGGGACGTGGCGTTATGACCCTGGCCCTGCCCCTTTTTCCCCATGTCCATACCGGAAACCAACCCGGGAACGCCTCCTGACCGGCCTCGCCATGCCGCAGCCCGCAGGCCACGACGTCGACCCCGCCCTGGTGCGCGGCATACCTCCCCTTGACCGGCTGGCCGGGTTGTGCCCCGTCACTGATCCCGTGATCGTGGACGGCGGGGCCAACAAGGGCCGCATCACGGACAGGTTCCTGGAGCTTTTTCCGGCCGGCCGCGTTCTGGCCTTCGAGCCCCTGCCGGAGTTGGCCCGCAAGCTTGCAAAGCGCTTTTCCGGCGACGCCCGGGTCGCCGTCCACGCCAGCGCCCTGGGACCGCGGGCGGGAACGGCCGAACTGACGGTCTTCAGCCGGCGCACCCTCTCCTCCATGCTCCCGCCCACAGGCATCCATGAGAAATACGTCGGCCAGGACATCCGCGAAACCGGCCGGGTGACGGTGCCGATGGTCCGGCTGGACGCGTTTCTTCCCGGCGGGGCGGACATCATCAAGCTCGACCTGCAGGGTTTTGAACTGGCCGCCCTGGAAGGGGCCGTGGGCATCCTGCCCCGGGCGGGGCTCATCCTGGCCGAGACGGCCTTCTATCCCCTCTATGACGGCCAGCCCCTTTTTCCCGCCCTTCGCGCCTTCCTGGCCGGTCACGGCTTTGCCTTCGAGGGCCTCTACGATCCCTATTACGACGGGGACGGCCGCCTGGCCTCGGGCGACGCCCTGTTCTTGGGCCCTGGGTTTTTTCCCGGCCGGTGAGCCGCCGGTCTTCAGTCCGGTGCCACAGGGCCGGGTTCATGCGGGCATTGACCAAATCTCGCCGCAATGCGTAAGAAAACCCGAGGGTCGCCAAGCCGTGCCCCGCACCCGTGGCGAATACCTACGGTCAGGGCCGTCATGGCCTTGCCCAAGGAGGCGTCTGCTCCATGCCGCGAGCATCCGCTTTGTTGCTCATCCTCCTTTTTCATGCGCTCCCGGTCCTGTCCGTGTTCCCGGCAGGCGCCGCCGAAGGCGACGGTGCGCTTCCCCCTGCGGCGTCCCGGGGCGGCGATCGGCATAAAATCGCCATCCTTGAGTTCGAACCGGTCACGGCCACGGCCCGCAAAAACGAAAAGGGCCGCCTGGTCTCGGAGATGCTGACCACGGCGGCGGTCACCTCCGGCCGCTTCGAGGTGGTGGAGCGCCGGATCATCAGCCGTCTCCTGGAAGAGCTGGAATTCGGGGAGCGGGGCCTGACCTATACCTCGGCGGCCCTCAAGGTGGGGGCCATGGCCGGCGCCACGGCCATTTTGAGCGGTTCCGTGGCCGAGGAGGGCGGCAAGACCCGCATCGACGCCCGGTTCATCGACGTGGAGACCGGGCGCATCCTGTGGGCCGGGGTGGTCATGGGCGGCACCAGCCTGCAGGGGGTTTCCGATGCGGCCAGGCGCATCTTCCGCGATCTCGACGCCTATGCGGCCGCCCAGGGCGATCTTCCGGCCCGGGGCCAGCCGGAAACCGCCCATGCGCCAGACCAGGCCGCCCTTCGGCCGGACAGGCCAGACAGGCCAGCCGCCGGTGCGGATATCCTGAAAGGCGGCGATAACGCCGCCCAGCCGTCGGGAGCTCCTTCGGCTGATCCTTCACAGGCCGGAAACGTGGAGGCGGGCGGCGGGGCCGCCGCGCCGGGCATGGCCACGACCGATCCGGAGAGCGTCCGAAAGGCTGCCGTCCATCATCAGGCGGCCAAGGAGCACGGCCGGGCCAAACGGTACGCCAAGGCCGCCCGGGAGATGGACATGGCCCTGGCCCTGGACCCCGGCCGGGCCGAATACCATGCCGCCCGGGGGCATGCCCGGTATTTCCTTGGCCGATACGCCGAGGCCCTGGCCGATTACGACCACTCCCTGGCCCTGGACGCCCATACGGCCGCCGTACATTCCATGCGCGCCCTGTGCCTGGTGGCGTTGGGACGCCGCGACGACGCCGTCGCGGCCTACGACATGGCCGTGGGCCTCGCACCGGACAACCCCGATTTCCTGATCCGGCGCGGCAGGCTGCGGGGCACGTCGGGCCTTTCCCAGGACATGTGCCGGGATTTCGAGGCGGCCTGCGGCCTGGGCCAGTGCCAACCCCTGGAAAACGCCCGCAAGGAGGGATCATGCCCGTCCGCTCCCTGACGCTTCGAGTGGCCCTGCTTATGGCCTGCGCCTGCCTGCCCGCCTGCTCCGTGAGCATCGGGACGAAACCCGCCCCGGCCCCGGAGCCGTCTGCGGCCGCCGCGCCGGTGCGCGTCGAACGGGTGACCATCCAGGGCTTGAACCTGCGCCAGGGGCCGTCGTCAAAAAACGCCGTGATCGGCAGCCTGGATCGGGACGAAATGGTGACGGTTTTCGACCGGCAGGGGAACTGGATCAGGGTCCGCACCGCGGATGGCCGGGAAGGGTTCGCCTACGGGGCCTATCTCACTGGCTTCGACATTCGCCCAGCCAAGCCCCGCACGGGCAAGGGGTCCGCCGCCCCGGGCGGCCAGGACACATCAGGGGCCCTGACCGAGGAGGAAGAACAGGAACTCTGGAACTGATGCGGCCGTTGGCCGCATGGCCTTTTTTTTCGCATATTCCGGGGGAATGTGGCCTGCCGCACCCGTGGGAGTGCACATCCTCCGCATTTTTCCGCTGTTTCCCGCGCCTGTCCGAGCGATCCCATCTTCCTGAAACAGGTGCAGATGCATCGATTATATGCCTTGCGATATCGCCCATAGGCCGTTATGTTTCCTTCTGAAGCCTGCTTTTTCTCCATCATGGAGAAAAATAACATCCGGGTATTGAAATAAACCCCGGGTTGCCGTAAAAAGCTATTATAAAGTCTCTTTTTTTCGTATGAAACAGCGCTTCCGGGTCCGTTCCGCCCGTGCGCCAACCTTGCCTGCAAGGAGCGGACTCGCATGTTCAAAAAAATGGGGATCGGAATCAAGCTGTCGGTGTGTGTGGGGCTGGTGGTGACGCTTATCCTGGCGGGCATCACCCTGTATTTCGCCAGAACCCTGAACGACTCGGCCAAACTGCGCGTGGAGGAGGCTGTCAGGATGGAGGCCGCCGCCAGCGCGGCCATCATCAAGGCCGAGTTCGATGAGGGATTGAACGCGGCCCGGGGGGTGGCCCAGGCCCTGGCCTTTGTGGACGACCTGCCGCCGGAGGTGCGCCGGGCCCGGGTGAGCAACATGCTGCGCGGCCTTTTGGAGCACAACCCCGATTTTCTGGGGGTGTGGACCGTGTTCGAGCCCAACGCCCTGGACGGTCTGGACGCGGACAACGCGGGCGCGGACGGCAGCGACGCCAAGGGGCGTTTCGTGCCCTACTGGAACCGGGTGGGCGGCGTCCATTTGGAGCCCTGCGCGGACTACGACACGCCTGGGAAAAACGACTATTATGTCAAACCGCTGCGCTCGGGCAAGGACGTGGTCATGGACCCGGTGGAATATACCGTGGGCGGTCAGAAGACCATGCTCGTCAGCCTGTGCGCGCCCATCCGCCAGAACGGCAAGATCGTGGGCGTGGCCGGGGTGGACATCGGCACCGAGCTCATCAAGAAAATGGTTCTGGGGATCAAGCCCTTCGGCACGGGCTATGCTTTCCTTTTCTCCAACGACACCACCTACGTGGCCCACCCCAAGGCCGAATTCGTGGGCAAGAAGATCCTGGACGTGCGCAGCGACGCCACGGCCCGCGACAAGGACGTCCGGGCCGGAAAGCACCGGGTGGAGGAAAACGTCTCCCTGGCCACCGGCGAGACGTCCTATTATTATTTCTCGCCCTTCACCATCGGCGAGACCGAAACGCCCTGGAGCATGGCCCTGACCGTGTCCCTGGACGCCCTTTTGGCCGACGCCAAGCGCAGCGTCTATACGAGCATCGGAGCCGGGGGCGCGGGCCTTGTGGTACTCCTGGCCCTGGTCTTCATCCTGTCCCGGGTCATCGTCACCAAGCCCCTGGCCCGCATCGTCGAAGCGGCCAGACGCTTCGCGGCCGGGGACTTCAACGCCCGTCTGGCCGTGACCTCGGGAGACGAGGTGGGACAGGCGGCCCAAAACCTGAACACCGCCTTCGACATCGTGGTGGACAAGGCCTTCTGGTACGAATCCATCCTGGACTCCATTCCCTTCCCCGTCTCGGTTACGGACATGAACCAGAACTGGACCTTCATCAACAAACCGGCGGAAAACGCCACCGGCAGAAAGCGGGCCGACATCGTCGGACGTCACTGTAAGGAATGGGGGGCACCCATCTGCGGCACGGACCAATGCGGCGTGGAATGCCTGCGTCGCGGCAACCCCGTGACCTCCTTCTCCCAGCCGGGCATCGAGAAGGATTTCCAGGTCAACTCCTCCTTCCTTTTCAACACCAAGGGCGAAAAGACCGGGCATATCGAGGTGGTCCAGGACGTGACCGAGGCCAACGCCCTGCGTCGCAAGGCCGAGCAGGCCCTGCACGAGGGCATGCTGGCCGCGGCCGGGAAGCTCGAGGGCATCGTGGACCGGGTGACCGTATCCTCTGAAGAAATCTCGGCCCAGATCGACGAGATCAACCGGGGCACGGAACTGCAGAAAGAGCGCATGGGCGAGACGGCCACGGCCATGGAGGAGATGAACGCCACGGTCATGGAAGTTGCCAAGAACGCCGGACAGGCGGCCGAGTCCGCCGACAAGGCCAAGGCCAAGGCCGGCGAGGGCTCCAAGGTGGTGGAGGAGGCCATCGCGGCCATCTCCGAGGTGCGGCGTATGACCCAGGCCATGAACGCCAACCTGGCCGACCTGGGTCGACAGGCCGAGTCCATCGGGCAGGTCATGAACGTCATCAACGACATCGCCGACCAGACCAACCTCCTGGCGCTCAATGCCGCCATCGAGGCCGCCCGGGCCGGAGAGGCCGGACGCGGCTTCGCCGTGGTGGCCGACGAGGTGCGCAAGCTGGCCGAAAAGACCATGGGCGCGACCAAGGAGGTGGGCGACAACATCCGCTCCATCCAGTCCGCCACGCGGAAAAACATCGAGGACATGAACCAGGTCGGGGCCATGGTGGAAAAGGCCACGGACCTGTCCACCACCTCCGGCACGTCCCTGGCCGAGATCGTGTCCTTTTCCGATGAAAGCTCCTCCCAGGTGCAGAGCATCGCCTCGGCCGCCGAGGAACAGTCGGCGGCCTCGGAGGAGATCAACCGCTCCATCGAGGAGGTCAACCGGGTGGCCATGGAGACGGCGGATTCCATGGAGCAGTCGGCCCATGCCGTCAGCGAACTGGCGGCCATGGCCGGGGAACTGCGGCGGCTCATCGAGGAACTGAAAGGGGATACGGGCGGCGGATCAGGTCCGCGCCAGCTCGGCAGTTAACATCGGGACGGGTTTTTCCCCGTATATCGCGATAACCGGCCAGCCGGCCCTCGAAGCGCCATGGGCGCTTCGAGGGCCGGCTTTTTGGCCGGGCATCCGCGAAGCCGGGGGGGGCCGGATTATGAAAACGACACGCTGAAAAAACCGTTCCTCCTTGAAATACGGGCGTATCGATCAAGGAACCAAACGCTAGAAATGGGCCATGATCTTGGTGAGCATCTGCGGAAAGCGTTCGGCCTCTTCCGGGGTGAGGGCCCCGGCGATGTCCTGGGACAGTTGCAGATGCAGCAGGTGGTGGCCCTCGAAGTGCTTCTGCCCCTCGGGGGTCAGGCCCACCCGGATGGAGCGGCGGTCCTTTTCGTCGGGCTTGCGCTCAACCAGCCCGGCCCGAACCAACCGGTCCACCAGGACCGTGAGCGAGCCCGTGGTCACGCCCATCTTCTCGGCCAGCTCCTTCATGCGCAGATCCCCCGTGGCCCCGATGATCTCCAGGGTGTGCATCTGAGGCAGGGTCAGGCCCGTCTCGCGCACCACGCCCTGCTCCCAGGAGGAGAAGCGCTCGTAGAACTCGATGAGAAGCCGGGTCAGTTCCTCGATGTTGTCCATTGGCCCTCCGCCGTCTACGCGTTTCCGGCAATGGATGGCCCGCGTACAGGCCACCCGCACCCCCGTGACGGGATTCCAAAGGGCGGAGCCCTTTGGCCCCCGGAGGGTTCCTCTCAGCCCGCCCGGTCATGCTATCGCATCCCGGCCCGGGCCGGGGCAAGCCCGGGCTCGCCGCGTCCGGAGGCGAAAAACAGCGCCGCCGAGGACATGACCACCAGGATGGACCCGGCGTTGTGGAACACCGAGGCCGCGATGGGGCTCAAAAGGCCGTAGGAGCTGCCGAACACGGCCAGGCCGTTGGACAGCACGCCCAGGGCGATGTTGACCTTGATCACCAGCCGCATGCGCCGCGACAGGCCGATGAGCAGGGGCAGGCGGCCGATGTCGTCGCGGGTCAGGGCCACCTGGGCCGTTTCCAGGGCCACGTCGGTGCCGGCCGCGCCCATGGCCACCCCCACGTCGGCCTTGGCCAGGGCCGGGGCGTCGTTGATGCCGTCGCCGACGAACATCACCCGGCGTCCGCCATTCTGGAAATCCGACACGATGCGCGGCTTGTCGGCAGGCTTGAGTCCCGGCCAGGATTCGCTGATACCCAGTGCCGCCGCCACGCCGGCCACGGAGCGGTCGTGGTCGCCGGAGAGGATGCCCACCCGGGACACGCCCAGGGCGCGCAGGGCGGCCACGGAGTCCCTGGCCGCAGGCCGGATGGTGTCGGTGACGGCCAGGATGCCCAGGGGTTCGCCGTCGCGCAGAACCACCAGGGGCGTGGCCCCGCGAGCCGCCGCCGTCTCCAATGCCTGGCCGAGGACCGGCGGCAGATGCGCATTCCTGACCAGGGCCGCGCCGCCGACCTCGATCTCGCACCCGCCGAGGCGGGCCTTCACCCCGATCCCGGCCTCGCTCAGAAAGGCCTCGGCCCGGGGCGCGGCCACCCCTTCCCGGGCGGCGGCATGCAGCACGGCCCGGGCCAGAGGATGGGTGGAA
>LNQE01000055.1_pt1 | contig 10399 bp, 8 predicted proteins | sample 603111 | NCBI WGS metagenome assembly LNQE01 (sample SAMN04260313, study PRJNA301899) | hydrocarbon metagenome | isolation source: hydrocarbon-contaminated ditch | place: Germany: Bremen | collected 1998
TGCGGCCCGGGCCGAGGCCCTGCCCTTGCCGGACGGCTGCCTGGATGGCGTCGTGTTCGAATGCGTTTTGAGCGCCCTGCCGGGCATGGCTGAGGCCCTGGTCGAGGTGCGCCGGGTGCTCGTGCCCGGCGGAAGGCTGCTGGTTACGGACCTGTACCGCCGCGACGGCGCGGCCGGGGAGCCCTGTGCGGACGGCTCCTGCGCGGCCGGTGCCCGCACCCGGGAGGCGATTCTGGACGAGCTGTTCCGGGCGGGCCTTGTCCCCGTCCTTTTCGAGGATCATTCCCGGTTTCTGGCCGAACTGACCGGGAAGCTGCTTTTTGCCGGGTTTTCAGCCGCAGACGTAGGCACGGCCCTGACCGGGCGGACGCCCGGATGCGCCTGCGGCCTTGAAGCGCTTCGGCCCAGGCTGGGATATTTCCTGTGCGTGGCCGTCAAGGAGGTTTCATGACGTCGTCGCTGGATATCGCGCCCCTGGTGGGACGCGGCTATTGTTGCAGCCAGGCCATGGTCCTGCTGGCCCTTGAGGCCATGGGCCGGGAGAATCCGGAACTTGTCCGGGCCATGTTCGGCCTGTGCCGGGGCTTGGCCCAGACCGGCGGAACCTGCGGCATCCTGACCGGAGGGTGTTGCGTGCTGGGACTTTATGTTGCCAAGGGCGCTGACGAGGAAGAAGCCCACCCGATGGCCGAGGCTGTGGTGGCCGAGTTCGCGGACTGGTTCCGGGAGAAGACCGCCGTCTATGGCGGGGACACCTGTCCGGCCATCCTGGGCGAGAACGACCCGCACGGCCCGAGCCCGGCCCATTGCGGGACGCTTCTGGCCGAATCCTGGGACCATATCCTGGATATCCTGACCTCCTACGGCATCGATCCGTCCCTGCCGCGCGGGGAAGGATGAGGACGCGGCCATGAGTCCCGCGCTCCTGCCCGTGGACCGGGAACCGGACACGGCCAGCGTGTGCCCGGTGTGCCTGCGGCGGCTTGACGCCTGGCGCATGGTCCGGGGCGACACGGTGTTTTTGGTCAAACGCTGCCCGGAACACGGGGACTTTGCAGCCCCGGTGTGGCGCGGCCAGCCGTTTTTTTCCTCCTGGAAACGGCCCAAACGGCCGAGCCCCCCGCGTCGGACCTTCACCGCCGTGGATCGGGGCTGTCCCTTCGACTGCGGCCTGTGTCCGGAGCACGGCCAACACACCTGCACGGCGCTCATCGAGGTCACCGCGCGTTGCGACCTGGGCTGCCCGGTGTGTTTCGCCTCGTCCGGCCCCGGGGACATCGCCGCAGACCCGCCGCTTTCGCGCATCGCCTTCCTGCTCGACCGGGTGCGCCAGGCCTCGGGGGCCTGCAACCTCCAGATATCCGGCGGCGAACCGGCCCTGCGAGACGACCTGCCCGCCATCGGGGAACTGGCCAAGGCCCGCGGCTTCCCCTTCGTGCAGATCAACACCAACGGCCTGCGCCTGGCCACCGATCCGGATTTCGCCCAATCCCTGGCCGATGGCGGCTTCGATTCGGTCTTTTTGCAGTTCGACGCGGTCACGGACGAGGCCTACCGGGCCTTGCGCGGCAGACCGCTTTACGACCTGAAAAAACGGGCCGTTGCGGCCGCCGTCCGAGCCGGACTCGGCGTGGTGCTGGTGCCCACGGTGATTCCCGGGATCAACGACGGGGAAATGGGGGACGTCGTGCGCCTGGCCCTGTCCTTCGGGCCCGGCGTGCGCGGGGTGCATATCCAACCCGCCGCCGCCTTCGGACGCCATCCCTGGCCCGGCCGCAACGACCGCCGCCTGACCCTGCCCGAGGTCATGGCCGCCCTTGCCCACCAATGCCATGGGCTTGTGCGTCTGGAAGACTTCCACCCGCCGGGCTGCGAACATTCCCTGTGCTCGTTTTCCGCCGTCTACCAGCGCACTCCCTCGGGTGGCCTGACTCCGGCCCCCAAGGCCGGAGGCTGTTGCGACAGTGTCCCTGCCGCCGAACCCATCCTGGCCGAGGAGGGGGCGCGCCGGGCCAAGTCCTTCACCGCGAAGCACTGGGCCGCGCCCTGGCCGGACGTTGCGGCGGCCGCCCCCGCCGACGACTTCGACCGCTTCCTGGCCAAGGCGGCCACGGGCGGACGCTTCACCCTGTCGGCCATGGCCTTTATGGACGCCTGGACCCTGGACCTGGAGCGGGTTCGGGGCTGCTGCATCCACGAGGTCTCCCCCGAGGGCCTGCTTGTCCCCTTTTGCCTCTACAACCTTTCGGCCACGAACGGCCGCACCCTCTACCGGCCGCAACCCGGCCTCCAGGGACGGGCCGGGGCATGAGGCGCGATCCGCCAGCCGCGCGCTCCCCCCTGGATACCTGGCTGGCCGCGCGCCTGGGGCTTGCCGGGGAAGGCCCCTCCCCCGGGGAGGTGCAGGCCCACCACCTGGCGGCCCTGCAAGACGCCGTCGCCCTGGTCAGGGACAAAAGCCCCTTCTACCGCGACAAGCTGTCCCATCTCCCCACGGGATTTCCCCGCCGTCTCGACGACATGGCCGAGTGCCCCTGCACCCTCCCGGCCGATCTGGCCCGGGATCATCGTCCGTTTGTGTGCGTGCCGCTTGGCGATGTCGAACACATGGTCACCCTGTCCACCTCCGGCACCAGCGGCCCGGCCAAGCGCCTGGCCTTCACCGCCGCCGACCTGGCCGCCACCCTGGATTTTTTCCACCACGGCATGACCACCTTCACCGCGCCCGGGGACACGGTGCTGATCCTCTTGCCCGCCCCGCGCGTGGCCGAACTGCTGTCCACGGCCCTGGCCCGGTTCGGGGCGCGCGGCGTGGCCGGATTCCCGGCGGCCTGGGCCCCGGAAGACCGCGATCCGGTCACGGCCTTTTGCCGGGACATGGCCCTGGCCCGCCCCCGGGTGGTGGTGATCGGTCCCGGGCTTCTGGATACGCTCAGCCGCGATCCCGACGCCTGCGACGCGGCCCGGGGACGGTTGCGGGCGGTCCTGACCAGCGGGGAGCCCCTTTCGCCCGATCTGCGCCGTCTGGTGGAACGACGCTTTGGCTGCATGGTTTTCGACCACTACGGCCTGACCGAGTCCGGTTTCGGCGGCGGCGTGGAGTGCGCGGCCCAGGCGGGCTATCATCTGCGTGAGGCCGATCTGTATGTCGAGATCATGGACCCGGCCACGGGGGCGGTCCTGCCCGAGGGACAGACGGGGGAGGTGGTGGTGACCACCCTCGGCCGCCAGGCCATGCCGCTTGTGCGCTACCGCACCGGCGACGCGGCAGCCATGCTTTCCGGCCCCTGCCCCTGCGGCAGCCCCCTGCGACGGCTCGGCCCGGTGACCGGCCGTTACGACAGCCGGCACCGGATCAACGTTCCCCAAAAAGGAGGTGCTGGCGCGCCATGAACGATCTTTTGGAAACGCTTTTGAGCCGGCTTGCGGCCGGAGAGTCCGTGACCCGGGCGGCCATCGTCACCCAGGAGGGCTCCGCGCCGCGCGCGGCCGGGGCGCTCATGCTGGTGTTCGCCGATAAAACCATCGCCGGGACCGTGGGCGGGGGGCTGGTGGAGGCCCGGGTCATGGAGGCGGCCGCCGCCGTGCTGAACGGAGGCCTGGCCCAGGTCATGGACTTCAACCTGACCGGGGAGATGGCGGCCGGGGCGGACATGATCTGCGGCGGCAGGCTCTCCGTCTTCCTGGAACGTCTGGACCCGGATCAGGCTGGGGAGTTCATCGCGTTACGGGATCGCCTGGCGGCAGGCGAGCGATGCCTCCTGGCCACCCCCCTGGACGGCCTTGGACACGGCGGGAAAAGGATCCTTCTGGCCGAGGACGGCAGCGCCGTCGTGTCGGGCGGGGCGGCGCCTGCTGACCATCACACCCTGTACCGGGCCGGGAAAGGTCTTACGGCCCCGGCATGTGTGGAGACCGGAGGCCGCCGCTATGTCCTGGAGCCCTGCCAAGGCAGGCCCCGGCTCTTCCTCGTTGGGGCCGGACATGTGTCCCGGGCCACGGCCCTGGCTGCCGAACTGGCAGGATTTTCAGTCACCGTCCTGGACGACCGGCCGGAGTTCGCCAGCCGGGAACGCTTCCCCACGGCCTTCGAGGTGGCCGTGGCCGATCTCACGAACTGCTTTGCCGGGCGGACCATCACCACGCGCGACATGGTGGTCATCGTCACCCGGGGACACCTCCACGACGCCGTGGTCCTGGCCCAAACCCTTGGCACGAAGGCCGGCTACGTGGGCATGATCGGCAGCCGCCGCAAGCGAGACGCCATTTACGACCGGCTGCGGGCGGCAGGCACGGCCGACGAGGAGTTGGCCCGGGTGCATTGCCCCGTGGGCCTTCCCATCGGGGCCGAAACCCCGGAGGAAATCGCCATCAGCATCGTGGCCGAGTTGATCGCCATGCGGGCGGGGAAGGCGTAGGGGCGTTGCATGGCGCATAGGGATCAAAGCGCTCTCCCCACGATTCCGACCATCCGCCCCCGAATCTGTCTATGCCGCTCAAGGAGTACCTTTCCCTCGGTCGGGATCACGCCCTATATGGCCCTGCGGCTGTCCAAGGCTTTCAACACCACGCCGGACTGAGGTGGCTCCGTTTGGTTGGACAGTTTTGCGGCGAAGTTTAGCTATAGTCCGGTTGCTGCTCATGCCGCCTTCGAGGCCGATTGGCCTTCTCGGTATACATCCATGGGCCGACGACCGTCAAAAGCCGTATGCGGTAGCTGCTCATTGTAAAAACGGACCCAGTATCCAATCGCTTGCCGGGCCTGGCTGCCTGTTTCCAACTCTCGCAGGCAGATGCACTCCCATTTCACCGAGCGCCACAGGCGTTCGATGAAGACATTGTCCATCCACCGGCCCTTGCCATCCATGGAACTGGATACGTCGGCGTCCTTGAGGGTCTGGGTGAATTCCTGACTGGTAAATTGCGACCCTGGCCTGCCCGGCCCTTTCACGCCGGTAACAGGGGTTCAAATCCCCTTGGGGACGCCAAAGAAAATCAAGGGCTTACAGCAAATCAGTTGTAAGCCCTTTTCTTTTCCCCCACACTATCCCCCACATTTTCGAACAATTTTCGCCACGCTGGATCATGGCTGGGCGGACTCCGAAAAAATGACACGCGCGCCCCACGTGGCGACCTTCCATCCAATAAATAATCAGGCAGGCGTTGCGCCGCATGGACGCGAAGCGTTTTCTCCAGATCGGGGCTCCACATCCACCCGCTTTTAAGGACGACATGCGCCCGGGCCAGGGTCAAGGCCCCGGCCGTTCCCCCCGTCACGGCGCACTGGGCCACGGCCTCATGCGAGAGCAGGGCGCTCTCCACCCGCGCCGGCGCGACCCACAGGCCGCCGACCTTGAACATGTCGTCCATCCGGCCCAGAATGGTGAACACCCCATCCTGCTCCACGGCCATGTCGCCTGTAAGCAGCAGGCCGTCGGGGGTGAACGCCCGGGCGGTCCATTCCGGAGCGTTGAGATAGCCCCGCATGATCGAAGGACCGCGCAACCCGAGATGGCCAGGGGCGCCAGGCTGCACCCGCCGGAAATGTTTGTCCACAACGACCGCCTCGAAGGGAGGAATGGCCCGTCCGGCCGTGCCGGGAACGGACTCGCCGGGGCGGCTCCCGATCACGAAGGTCATGGCCTCGGTGGCGCCGTACCCCAGGCCCAGATCAAGACCTGTGGCCCGCCGCCACGCCTGGTGCACGGATTCCGGCAGGGTCTCGCCGGAACTATAGCAGCATCGCAGGTGTTCCAGGCGCAGTTCGCCCTCCTTCGCGAGCAGCATCAGGCAGTACAAAGCCGGAACCGAGGCGAGAACGGTGACCTTCTCGTCGGCCAAAAGTCTGAGCGTGTTTACGGCGTCCGGCTTGTCCGGATCGAGCACGGCCGTGGCGCCTGCCTGCAACGTCAAAAACAGTGTCGTAAACAGGCCATAGGCATGGGACATCTTGGCGGAACACAGCACAACGTCATCCTGACGCAGCGCCAAAAAATCACCTGTGGACTGAGCCACGGCGAAAACGTCGCCATGGGTGTGCGGCACGACCTTGGGGTGCCCGGTGGTGCCTGAGGTCACAAGCATCAGGCAGACATCGTCACGCCGGGGGGGTACGCTTCAATGTGTGGGACGCCTTCAATCAGCCCGGCAAGGATCGCGTCGTCCGCAACGAGGTGTTGGGCTCCGGCCTCTTGCGCCGCCGCAAGGGCCAGATGGCCAGGGGATGCAATGACCAGCGCGGGCCGGGTCGCTTCGAGACAGTCCCGGTAGTCCTCTTGCAGCATCCGGTTGCCGAACAAGACGGCGACGACGCCACACAGCACGCACCCCAGGGCGCTGGCCAGGAAAGAGAAGGAATCCGGCAGGACGATGAGCACGGTGTTCCCGGGGGAGACGCCCCGCGAACGCAGCAAGCCGCCCATGGACTGCACCACATGATCAAGTTCGCTATAGGTGAGGGAACGTCCTTCACAGCGGGCGGCCGTTTTGTCCGGCAATCGCTCCACCTTGTCCAGGATGATGTCTTCGACGAAATTACACATGCTTTCACGACCTGTAGGCTAGCTGACCGCGCCAAGGGAAATCCACGTCATGCAGTTATCTCACCCGCGCTTTCGCCGTCAACGCGAAAATGCGCCGTGAGGAGAACTCATCCAGCAGAATTGATTGATGAAACAATCCGGCTTGGCATGACGCCTGATTGCCGCCCCCCTGAAAAACATGTACCTTTGTCATGATGCCTGCCGCGCAAATGCGGCGTCATGAAATCGTCATCGGAGACAAGCCCATGCCCGACGAAACGCGCCTTGTCGTTGAGATTCCGCCGGACATGGCCTTTGCCCATTGTCTGGCGGGGGTGGCCAAGACCCTGGCCGAACGCCTGGGCATGGGCCCCAGAGAAAACCTGCGGTTCCAACTCACCGTCGAGGAATTTTACTTGTACCTGGTCGGCGTCGCCCGCGACGGCCAGCCCATGCGGATCGAGCTGACCGGCAAACGCCATCTCCTGAATGCCTCCTTTGGTTTCGAGGCCTCGGACCTTGCGCTTGGGGGGCTTAACATCACGGCATGCCCAAAAACCGGGCAAAGCGGAGAGCTCCCGGAAGATATCGGCCTGTTGCTGGCGGGCAAGGCGGCGGATCGGTTTGTTCTCGAACACCAGGGCGGCGACCGGTTTCGTATCGTGGCCGAAGTGGACAGGGCCTATCCGGCCCTGCCGCCTGTCTGTCCTCCTGAGATGTTGCGTCCTCCGTACAGACTCCTCGCGGAGCATGATCCGGCCCGCCTGACCCAGGCCGCCGCCATGGCCGCAGGCGCCTACCCGGCTTCCCAGTGTCCGGGCAGCTTCCGCACTCCGGAAAAATTCGCGGACCTGGTCGCCTGCGGACAGGTTGGTTGCTTGGTGGCCGTCGACGCCAAAGGACAGACGGCGGGGCTTGTGACCTGGAACCCGTGCAGCGAACGGGCCATCTATTTTTCCGGCCCGTACGTCTTCTCCTCCGGCACGCAACGGGCCGACATCGCCAGGCTCCTCCTGGACGGAATGCTCATGGCCCTGGCCCGGACCCCCTACGTCATCATACTCAGCTTCAGGGCCACGGCCGATTTGACCCCGGGGTATTTCGAGCCGCTTGGCAGTCTTCAGGCGGGCGTCTCGACCGGAGGCGAGCAGACCGTGGTCTTTCGGCACCTGCGCGAGGATGCCGGATTGGCGGTGTGGAGCGACGCTCACATCGAGACGTTTTTACGCCAAAGCTACGACCGGCTGGAGATGTTCCGCGACCTCCTGCCTGTCGAGGCCCCGGTCCGCACCAGGGCCGAATCGCTTCTGGGCGCCACCCTGGACCGCCAACGCAACATGGCCGAATTGCAACCATTTATGGACGGCCAGGACATGGCCGCAAACCTTACCGCCCACGTCAACGTCATCCGAGGCAAGGGGATCGACAGAATACTCTTCTACATGGACCTCTCCCGCCCCTGGCAGGCGGCCTTGGCCGAGGATCTGACGAGCGCGGGGTTCGTCCCGAAGCTTGTCCTGCCGTATGCCGGTCAAACTGACAAGGTTGTCTGGCAGCATGAGCGGACTTCTTGACCACATTCCGGCCTACGTCCGGGAATTCGAACGCTATGTCCCCAGCCGGCCTGACGCGATCCTCATGCGTCAGTATGGCGTGGAGCGCCTCGTGCGGCTCAACAACAACGAAAACGCCCTGGGGCCGCCGCCCTGCGCCAAGGCGGCCCTCGCCGCCTTCGATCCCGCCCGGGCCGCCGTCTACCCCAGCGGTGACGCCTACGACCTGCGCCATGCCTTGGCGGCGCGCTTCGGCAAGTCCCCGGAACAGTTCCTGGTGGGCAACGGCTCCTGCGAGGTGATCGGCTCGGTGATACGGGCCCTGTGCGCGCCGGGGGACGCCATCGTCACGGCGGACAGGACCTTCGCGGTCTACGAGTGGGTGGCGAGGTTCTCCGGCATAGAATCCCGGCTGGTCCCGCTGCGAGACCTCATGTTCGATCCGGTGGCTATGTGTGCCGCCGTGACCAAGGACGTCCGGCTCATCTTCGTCTGCAACCCCAACAATCCCACCGGTTCCTGGTGGGACAGGGCCACCCTGGAGTGTTTTCTGCACAGCCTGGAGGGGCGGGCCATGGTGGTGCTCGACGAGGCCTACCGCGAGTTCGTGGACGATCCGGACTTCCCCGACGGCATGGAGGTCATGGAGAAACACGAAAACGTCCTGGTCTTTCGCACCTTTTCCAAGATGTACGGCCTAGCCGGGCTCCGGGTGGGCTACCTGTGCGGCTCCCTGGAGGCCACGGACGTCATCCGCCGCACCCATATCGCCTATTCGGTCAACGCCCTGGGGCAGATCGCGGCCGCAGCGGCCCTGGCGGACGACGCGGAACACGTCGCGGCCACCCGGCGCATGGTGGCCGACGCCAAGGCCTTCCTGCGCCGGGAGTGCGACGCCCTGGGGCTCGAATACATCTGCGGCCAGGGCAATTTCCTCATGCTCCGCACCCCGGTCTCCGACACCCTGCTTTATCGGCGGCTCATGCGGCGCGGAATCATGGTGCGCACCATGACCGGGTTTCGCTTCCCCAACTGGATCCGCGTCTCCCTGGCCCGGGAAGAGGCCATGCAGGCCTTCGCCACGGCCCTCAGGCAGGCCCTGGAAAGGAAATGACCGAGTCTGCCGGGAGCGCGCCGCCACGGCTTTTCACCTATGATTTCACGGTCCTGCTTGTGGCGGCCACCTTCGGATTTTGCAACATCGCCGTATTTTACGGCTTCGCCTCGTATCTGGAGCGCCTGGGCGTCGCCCCGGCCTGGCGGGGGTGGCTCCTCGGGGCGGAGCCCTTGGCCGCCGTCTGCCTGCGACCCTTTTTGAGCATCCTGGTCACGCCGCGAAACGCCCTGGCCCTGGCCCGTATTTCCCTCCTGGGCATAGGCCTGGCCCTTTGCGGCTACCTGTTCGCCAGGGACGTCGGCCCCATTGCGGTGGTGCGCCTTTTTCACGGCGTATCCTTCGTCTGCCTGGTCAGCGCGGTCACGGTCATGCTGGCCAGGGCCATCCCTGCGGGGCTCTCAGGCCGGGCCTTCGGGCTGTTTTCCCTGTCCGCGCTGGTTCCGTATGCGATCATGCCGCCGCTGGCCGAGTGGCTGCTGCCGCGCCTTGGCCGGGAGGACCGGGTATACGCCGTCTGCTCGGTCCTGGTGCTGCCCGGCCTGGCGTTTCTGGCCCCCCTGGGCCGCCGGTTCGGGCGCCGGGCCATGACCGCCGTGACCGGAACTCAGCGGCCGAGTCTGGCTGCGGTGCGCCGCACCCTGTCCCTGACCCCGGTGCGGCTGGTCCTGGCCGTCAACCTCTGCCTCTTTTTGAGCACCACACTGGTCTTTTTTTTCATTCGTCCCTTTGCCCAGGGCGTTGGGTTGGACGATCCCGGGCTTTTTTTCACCGTGTCCACGGCCGCCTCCATCGCCATGCGCCTTGTCGGGGGGGCGTATTACGACCGGCTGCCCAAGGCGGCCGTCCTGGCCGTTTCCCTGGCCTGCCTCGCCGCCTGCATGGCCGGATTCGCCGCCGTCGGCGGCAAGAACGGGCTGCTTCTCCTGGCCGGGACCTACGGCCTGTGCCTGGGCGTCGCCATGCCGCTTGGCAACGCCGTCATGTACGGCCATTCGCCCCCGGCCATGCGGGGAACCACCCTCAACCTGATGCTTTTCACGATGGACATGGGATATGTGCTGGGGCCGGTGGCTGGCGGGGCCATCCTGGCCTCGGGGGCGGGATATGCGGCGCTGTTTTTCACGAGTTGCGGCTTTGCCCTGGCGGCGGCGGGGCTGGCCGCTCCCCTGGCGGCGGCCGGCTGGCGGGAGCGGGCGGGGCGGCGGCCC
>LNQE01001674.1_pt1 | contig 10395 bp, 9 predicted proteins | sample 603111 | NCBI WGS metagenome assembly LNQE01 (sample SAMN04260313, study PRJNA301899) | hydrocarbon metagenome | isolation source: hydrocarbon-contaminated ditch | place: Germany: Bremen | collected 1998
CCCCCAGGGATATCTCGTATGCCCGGATGGCAAGATCAGACGGGGTCATACCGGGAGACTCGACAAATACATATTTCGTGACGGTTCCCGCATATCGTGGCTGGTATTCGCTCATTTCCCGATCTCCCGAATAAATACGATATCATTCTCCTTGATAGATCCCAGTTTGCCTATGTCGATGACCTTTCCGATCAGGTTGGTCCCCTCAAAGGGCTCTGACGTCGGACCGAACTCACTGTTGTCGGTTGTCCTCACCCCCACGAGCCCTGAACCCCTGCGCGAATCGTTGGTGATCCCAAGGATACCTGCCGGGACGGAATCTTCCGGGGTGTTCTCGGGGATGAGGTTCTCTCCCTTCAGGACTGCAGGTTTGAACAGGTACACATCCTCGAAATGGAAGAAGAAGGGGAGCCTCCCGACCCGGTGGAGGTGGAGACCGGTCATCTTCCGGAATATCTCGCACGATGCCGGCGCATGCCGGTCGTCAAGCGCGATGTCGATGATCTTTTCATCCGGAATTGTTGTGATCCGGACCGTTTTGGCCGCGAGACATTCGAGCGTGGTATCAGGAGTCTGGTCAACGACCACACGGGCACCGGCGTCATCTTCGGTGACTATCCGGATCCCCCGGCTCTCAGCTCGCTCTGCAGCATCAGGGAGGGGCAGCCCGACGAGATCGAAGCGTTCCGGCTCCATGGTGATCGCTATCACGTCGCCTTCCCGTGCAAGGCGGGCGAGCTCGATCCCGTGCATGACCTGGCCAACGACCGTATGCGCCGGGGATGCAGGGAGGTCGGTCGTATACACAAAGACGCTCCCCCGCCCGCTGCCCCGTACCCGGGTAGTCACCATCCCTTCGCGCCGGGGGAGGGGGTTCTCGGCCGGAACATCGATCCCGCTCCTCCTGACATCGGCAATATGGGTGCTGGCGGACCGGCCGACCACGAAATCCCCCTGATCGTACGCGAGCATCAGGTGTTCAACGCTCACCGCGGTGCTGGTATCGATGTGATCGTTTTCGAACCCTGCAGCACGGATCATGATGTGGGTGATGATCTCCATCCCGTCCTCGAGGACGAAATCTCCATCACAGGTCGTGAACGAACGGCTGGTATCTGCCCAGCTGATCACCTGTTCTATCCGTGTGATCGCATCACTGGTCGCCCAGCGGTCGAGCACGCCCCTGCCGGATACCACCTTCCCGATGACACCCCCGCCCGCCGCAGCGCCGAGGTCCGCGAAATGACGCATCTTTGAGAAGACAAGGTAGGAACGCCGGGGATCGTACCCTCCGCACCCGAGGATGACCTCCCCGCGTTCATAGAGGTGCGGGCTGCGTGCAGGGGTGATATCGCTTGCAAAGGGACCGAATGCAGCGGCATTCCGGTCATGCCAGTGGATACGGAGAGGTTCCTGCGCAGCGAACCGGGTGAAGATCTCTGCCCCGGAACCAACGGGGTCGATGGTGACCTCTCCCTGGGTGGTAAAGATCCTGAAACTGGAAGTCTCTGCCGATTCCCGCGTTGCCGGCCGGATAACGGCAACGCAGTACCGCGGAACGATAGCCGGGATCAGTTCAGAAAGAGGTGTGCCGGCAGCGATCTCGCGCCGCTGACCATCAAGGCGGATCGTGACAGACGTCATTTTTGAGGGATGGCCTTCCCCATGATCTCTCGCTCTTCGTCGGTGAGGGTTGCAAGGACCTCCTCAGTCTGGCCAATCTTGATGATCTTTCCTCCCCGCATGAGAGCGAGCCGGTCACAGATATCTTTCACAAAGTCCATATCATGCGATACGACGATGAAGGTCTCGTCCATCTCATCGCGGGCATGGAGGATGGAGTGTTTGACATCGATCTTGGTGAGAGGGTCCATGGTCCCGGTCGGTTCATCGAGGATAACAAGCCGCGGTTCACGGATGAGCACCTGGGCAAGGGCGACCCGGTGCCGCTCTCCTTCCGAGAGCTGGCCAGGATGGCGGTCAAGGATCTCCCTGCTCTTGTCTTCCGTGAACCCTGCCATCTTGAGGGTGAGGATCGCTTTCCTCATGGCCAGCTCCTTGGGGAACTCCAGGCCGATCGCATCGGTCAGGTTATCGAGAACGGTCCGGTGGGGGAAAAGGTCGTACTCCTGGTGGAGGAGACCGATGTATCCCTTGGCCCGCCCACGGTTCTCGATACCCGGTTTTGTCATGTCCACGAGGTCGTCACCGATCAGGATGTTCATCTCACCGGACGTGGGCTCGATAATCCCGGCGATGATCCGCGAGAGGGTTGTCTTTCCTGCCCCGCTCTTCCCGATGATCCCGAATATCTCCCGGGAGGAGACATCGAAGCTCACCCCGTTCACGGCTTTGACGACCCCGCGGTCGACTGAGATATACCGCTTGTAGACATCGCGTGCGGTCAGCATGGTCTCCCCGATCTCGGGGACCTCATGCGTCTCGCTGTCCGTGATACCCTGCATGAAGGTCCGGATCACGTCTTTCGGGGTGCCGAGAGCTGCGACAGACCCGTTTTCGAGGAGGAGTGCCCGGTTCGCCACCTCTTCGATCACCTGGGAGAAGTGCGATGTGACGATCATGCCCATACTGTTGTTGGTTGCTGCTTCAACGAGCATGGAGTGGACGATGTGGGCAGTCTGCGGGTCAAGGGTTCCGGTAGGTTCATCGGCAAAGAGGAGGAAAGGCTCCTTGGCAAGCTGGCGTGCAAGGACGACCCGTTGCTTCTCCCCGCCGGAGAGATCACGGGCGATGTGCATCATGCGATGGGAGAGGCGCACCTGGTCGAGGAGATCAGCGGCCCGGTTTATCGCCTTCTCCTGCGGGAAATCGATATCATCGAGAGCATGGAGCACGTTCTCGATCACCCGGTCGTTTCCATAGAGGGCAAATGTCCGCTGGAACATGATCGCTGTGCTCCGCATGACCTGCCGTTTCACCTGGCTGTTCTTCTCATCCCACAAATCGAGAGAACGGGCAACCATCTGTCCCTTGCACTTCGGGCAGGGGGAACCGGCAGCGCTCCCCACGCTCACGAACCCGCATGCATCGCAGATCGCAACATGGTACACGATTGATCCCGATGTTGGTGGCTGCTCAACCCCACGTATGAGATGCATCAGTACCGTCTTTCCGGCCCCGCTTCTGCCAATGATGCCAAGGACCTCCCCTTCCCCAATCTCAAAAGAGATATTGTCGAGGACCCGTTTTCCATCAAAGTCCATGCAGAGATGATCTACCGTGATCAGTGGCTTCATTCCTCTCCTCTCATAACCTGATTTATTCGTGGTGGCATATTACTCTTTATATAAGAACATAGGCAGGCAGATCACTCGTTTCCCAGATTTTTGACAATTTCAACCACCTCTCGCACATTTTTCACGACATGGTGCGCGGCCTTGTAGAGCTCGGCTGGTTTGTCACCGGTTTGTTCCTCGGTGAGGATCGCGAGATCGGCCTTCTGCATGGCACAGAGGTCGTTGATCCCGTCCCCCACCATCACCACCCGGTCGTACTCCGCCTGGAGATCCGCGACGATCTGGGCTTTTACTGTCGGGGTGGCCACACCATAGACCCGGTCCCGGGGTATCCCGAGGTAATCAGCCATCTTCTCGAGTTTGGTCACCCGGTCACCTGATGCAATGAAGGTGGGGATGCCGAGCTGGTGGAGCTCGGTAATCGCTTCCTTCGCCCCCTCGAAGGGTCTCCCCCCGGTGGTGACCGTGAACTCGATGGTCTTCTGGGCCATGTTCAGGATGACCCCCGAATTCAGGGTAACCACCTCTTCCCGCTGGCAGACCGACCAGACATTGCGGATGCAGTCCTGGAGGTCACCGATTGTAGCACGGGTATCAGTATAGAGGACATCCCCGATATCGGCGGCGGTGGTGATCTTCCGGGTGCAGCTGATCCCAAACCCTGCCTGCTTCGAGACAAGATAGGCCGCAAGGAGCGTGTCGGGAGGTGAGGCAATGATTTCCCGGGAGTGGACATGGATGACCACGAGGACCCGTTCCGGTGAGCTGAACGTGAGGGTCACGGTCTCGATTCCGGGAAGGAGTTCCTGCCGCTCCACATCCTTTGCAACCCGGTAGGTATGGAGGAGCGTCCCGGCACTATCAAAGACCACCGCAATTGACATGGCTGACCCGGTTCCCGTAAAGTTCTTTGGAGCCTGCAGGCATGTACTACAATACACGCCTATGAATGTACCTGATACAGCAGAGAAAATAAAGAAGATGGAGATCCGTGGTGCGGGGAGGATTGCCCGGGCAGCGGTCTCTGCACTCGCAGTTCACTCTGCTGCCTGTCCCGAGGAAGACTTTGACAGGTACCGCGATGAGATGGAACGTGCCGCAGCGCTCCTCATAGCAACCAGGCCGACCGCGGTGTCGCTGCCGAACGCCGTCCACCAGGTGATGCGGCCTCTCAGGGGCGGGGCCGGGCCGGTTACCACGGCAAAAGAGCAGTTCTCGGAAGCATGCGAGGCCTTCATCAGCGCATCGGAGGGTGCAGTGAAGCAGATCGGGAACGTGGGCGCCCGGCATATCAGGGACGGGGACGTGGTCCTGACCCACTGCAACTCGGAGGCAGCACTCGGCTGTCTCCTCGAGGCACATGCCAACGGCACCCGTTTCTCGGTCTTTGCAACCGAGGTCCGGCCGGGAAACCAGGGGCTCCTGACGATACAAACCCTGAATGATGCCGGGATCGCAACAAATTACATCGTCGATTCGGCAGTGCGGTACTTCATGAAGGAGGTCGACCTCGTGATTGTCGGTGCGGATGCGGTCTCGGTGAATGGAGCGGTGGTGAACAAGATCGGGACCTCCCAGATCGCCCTCGCAGCCCACGAGGCCCGCACCAACTTCCTTGTGGCTGCCGAGACCTACAAGTTCGCCCCGCGGACGATCCTCGGAGAGTTCATCGCGATAGAGGAGCGGGATAGCACCGAGCTGCTTGACCGGGAGACCGCCCGGCTGCTCCCGCACGTCACGCCACGAAACCCGGTTTTCGATGTCACCCCGGCCGAGTACGTTGACCTTATCCTGACCGAGGCAGGGGCGATCCCCCCGCAGATGGCCTACATCATCATCCGGGATTACCTGGGCTGGGATATCAGGGAGTTTCAGCAGGTAACCGGCAGGGATGATGAACGTCCTCCCGGCTGCTGATAGGGGTCGGTTCAACCTGGCCTGCCAGTATTTTTCCGCGTGTGGCACCGGTATCCCGGTTCAGGAACATCGTGATGAGCCTTTTCATGTTCTTTACCTGCGGGCCGGAGACGGGGTTCACCGGCAGTTCGCACGATGTGCGTCCGGAATCAATTTTTTCCGCCCGGCCGTTCCGTGGTCATCCACAGGTGACATGAAACCGCTCCCAGCGTTGTATATCGATGCGGACGGTGACAGCATGGGCTCTGTGTTCATTTCATCCTGGCATGGGCATCACGCTCTCCCGTGCAGAAGCCGGGTTGCCGGGCGGGCATTTGATAAGGCCTGGTTGCAGAAATGATTGGGTGTGAGCTGCGATGGAGCTGAAGTTTACCAAGCTGCAGGGAAACGGGAATGATTTCATCCTGATCGACGAGTTTGAAAGAATGGTCATCCCGGAAGAGATGAAGGGCCAGTTCGCCAATTTATACTGCGACCGCCGGTTCGGTATCGGTGCTGACGGGGTGCTCTACCTCGGACGGTCCGCGGCAGCGGAACTTTCCATGCGCCTCTTCCAGCCGGATGAGAGTGAGGCGGCCATGTGCGGGAACGGCATCCGCTGCCTGGCCAGGTATGCCTTTGATCAGGGGTACACCGGACCGTCCTGCACGGTGGAGACAAAGGCCGGGATCATGGGGGTGCAGATGCAGTTTGAGGATGATACGTTCATGGCAACCATCACCATGACCGACCCCCTGTTCGACCGGAAAGATATCCCTGCAACCGGCGAAGGGGAGTACAGGGAGACGATAGAGGGGTACGAGGTGTATGCGGTAAATACCGGGGTACCCCACGCCGTGATATTCGTTGAAGACCTGGATGCGGTCCCGCTCTCAACACTCGCACCGCTCATACGGAACCATGCGACGTTTCCCGAGGGGGCAAATGTCAATGTCGTGGCACGCGAGGGGGAGGACACCATCAGGATACGTACCTTTGAACGGGGGATCGAGGACGAGACCACCTCCTGTGGTACGGGTGCTACCGCTTCCGCTGCTGTCGCACACCACCTTGGGTACGTAGGGCCGAAGGTCCAGGTCGAGACGCAGGGAGGGCCGCTCGTGATAACGCTCGGGAAAAAAACGCTGATGGAAGGGCCGGCAGTGACGGTATTCCGGGGTTCGATCGAGTTCTGATCGGTGATCTCCGGCCTGGAAAATCCTGTTCTCTCTCAAGCCGGGGGCATTTACGGCTCTCCATGATACCCTGGCTCTCACACGGGCCAGGGCCGGGCATACCCGGGCAAGGCCGCTTTATCCAATCACCCCGGTGGTGCCAGGAGTGCCCATTCCCCTGCTGAACCTGAATATTTTTTACCGGGTTTACCCGGTGATAGGGATGAGATTCATGAGGTAGAAGACTGCCATCCCGATCATCAGGACCCCGGTAACCCGGTGTATCAGTCTCTTATGCTTCGCCAGCAGGGTGGCAACTTCGTTTCCCCGGTATGCAGACAGGGCTGATATGGCAACAAGAGGCACAGCCATCCCTGCACCGAACAGGAGGAAATTGAACATATTGGCGACACCATCCGCTGCGCTCGTACTGAGCGCAAGCAGTACCGCGACCGGTGCCACGTTGCAGGGCAGGATCAGGACACCGAAGAAGAGACCGAAGAGGAAGGCCCCGAGAAACGGTCTTTTCGTGGCAGGGATCTGCGGGGCAGCGGACGGATATTCCGGGTTCCACCCGGAAACGAGCAGGATGCCGATGATTCCAAGAAGAATATATGCAGCAGGGGCAATGATCCCGACAGCCCGGGAAAGGGGGAGGGAGAGGAGCGAGACAACGATCAGCCCGAAGAGTACCATTGCGACGAGGATGCCCGAACCGGCAATAACCCCGAGCAGGATACGGGCAGGCGGGCTCCTGATCTCCCCTGCCTGCCCGGCAAGAAACGAGAGGTAGCCGGGGTAGAGGGGGAGAACGCAGGCAGCCCCGAGCGGGGCAAGGAGCCCCGCGGTGAATGCAACCACCAGGTCCGGAGCATTCATGACGGGCAGACTTCACGGAGAACCCGGGCCAGCTCGGCCGAACTCCTGATCCCCGGGCTGAGGATGCGTGCCGTTCCGTCCGGACAGACCAGGACGAGGGGGGCCTGGGCAGGAGAGAGGATCAGCATCCCGAACTCTCCCACGAGCAACCGGGTCATTTCGGTTGGAGAGCGTGCATACAGCCCATAGGAATTGTGCTGCCCGGTATATGCCCGGAGAGATGGGTCATCGCCATTCGGGTCGATATCAAGGCCTATCATCACGAACGGGATATCCCCTGTCGCATGGAGGTTTGCGATCTCTGCCTGCTGCCGGGTGCAGACCGGGCAGGTGAGGGTGAAGGGTTGTATCAGGACAGGCAGATCGTTGAGATCAGCAACGGTAAAGGTGGTGCCTGAACGGACATCCGTCAATTCCATCGTTCTCCAGGTCGAATCCGATCCGGATACAGGAGGATCAGCGGTCATGCATCCTGTACAGGTGAGGAGAACGAGGAGCAGGCCGATTCCCGCCACCCTCCCTTCCATCCCGTTTCCGTGTCTCTTCTGCATCATCGTGCATTCCTTTCCCTGACCGATATGCCCGTTTCAACGATGTCAAACTCGAACCAGCCCCCGGACGGGAGCGACCGGTGCTTCTCGAGCGTTGCCCGCCGGTGCTGGTTCGTGCGGTCGACACGGACAATGGCTTTCGAGATATGGGCAAGGGCGGTTCCACCGAGACCGACGTAGACATTCCGCTGGACATCCATGTAGACCTGGTTTGTGATCACGACCGGGATGTCGTATTTCTTTGCATATCCGAGGAGATGCACCATCTGCCGGGAGAGGGTCTGCATCGCGTCGATCCCCTTTCCCAGCATGGTCCGGTAGAGGCCGGTTGCAGAGTCCATGATAATGAGCCCGATCCCGTTTTTGGACAGGACCCGTTCGATCGCTGCGATCATGGCTCCCTGCTGCTCGTAGTCATGGGGCTCATAGAGAAAGAGGCGTTCTGCGAGTCGTTCGGCATCACTCCCGGCTACCTGCCGGAACCGCTCGATCGAGAACCCCTCGGTATCGATGAAGATGACCCCTTTCCCGGAACGGAGGAAGGAGACCGCAATGGTCACGCAGAGCACGCTTTTCCCGCCTGCAGGCCCGCCATAGAGCTGGGTGATCACCCGGGGTTCGAGCCCTCCTCCGAGCAGTTCGTCGAACGCGGGAGTCCCGGTACTCAGCCGATCACCGGTCATGAATCCGACTTCCCGATGCGAGCCCATGCCTGCGACTCTGCTATCCGTGCGACGGTCCGTGCCGGGATCCCGAGTTCCCGGGCCCAGGTGCTGGTGTCATCGTACTCCGGTTTGAGCGAGTAGACCTTCCCGTCAAGCAGGCCATACTTGATCCGGATCGGACGCTCCTGGCCATTGATGGTAACCGGGACGACCTGTACTGACCGTTTCGCCACAAACCGGTGGACTGCCGGGATACACCGGACCCCGAGTGTACCGAGCTCGGCGGCCATCACCGCGGCGATCCGCTCACCGTCTCCTGCGGCGGCGATTACCCGCACGAGGTGGCCGGGACGCCCCTTCTTCATGGTGCAGGGGAGAGCGCTCACATCATACGCCCCCTCTTCGAGCAGCCGGGAGAAGGTGTAGGCAAGTATCTCGGCACTCACATCGTCGACACTGGTCTCGAGGAGGTCGACCCGCGAGGGATCTGCTTCATCGCTGCACTCGATGATCATGGCACGGAGAACGTTCGGGACATGGGCCGGATCCCGCGTGCCGGCACCGTAGCCAACCCCTTTGATCAAGTACGTGCAATCCGGCAGGGCATGGGACGTCCCCAGCTCAGCGAGGAGGGCCGCCCCGGTCGGGGTACAGAGCTCCCCGTCTTCTGCCGTCCCGAGCCTGACCGGGATCCCCGCTTCCTTCAGGATTGAGAGGGTGGCCGGGGCAGGCACGGGATACACACCATGTGACCCGGTTATCGAACCACCCCCGAGAGCAACCGGGAGGACTGCACAACCGTCCGCAGAAAGCGAGAGGAATGCGGTGCAGGCTCCCACCACCTCTGCGATTGCGTCATCGGCCCCGACCTCGTGGAAGTGAACCATCTCTCCGTGGACCTGCTGCTCGGCCCGGGCCATCCGCCCGAAGACCCGGAGTGCCATGGCGATAGCCTGGTCCGGTGCCCGGGCACCCCGGACCCGTCTGGTGACCTCGGCGAGGGTCCGCTCGGTAGCGGGTGCATGGGTTTCCACGAGCAGGCTCCGGATACCTGCCCGCATGACGGGGGCGATCCCGGGTTCACCTACCACCGAGGCCATAGCAGCGACTGTGGCCTCCCGGTCTGCGCCGAGATGGAGCAGAGCACCGGTGATCATGTCACCGGCAGCGCCGCGGAAAGGATCAAAGACAAGGAGCCGCATAAATCACCAGTACCTATAAATCCCTGTGTATATGACTTTTAAGGTGATGCCCGAGATATTTTTGAAGGTCGATACTGCGTATCCTGGCGATCAGGGTGGCGGGAAGGCACGGCTGGACCCTGAGACCATGCTGTACCTGAAAATATCTCCCGGTGATATCGTTGCGGTTGAGGGGAAACGCCGCACGGTTGCCAAGGTATGGCGTTCACTCGTTGAAGACTGGAACCAGAACAAGGTTCGGATCGACAATTTCACCCGGACAAATGCCGGGGTCAGCATCGGGGACACGGTGAAGATCATTGCCATCAAGGACGAGATCGAGGCACGGCGGGTCGTGCTCGCCCCACCCGAAGACCTGCCCCGGAGCATCCCGGTCAGCAACAACCCAAATGTCCTGAACGCCTTGATCGATTTTCCCGTGGTGAAGAACGACTCGGTACCGATCATGATCGGGCTCCCGTTCCTCCAGCCGCAGATCGTCTCGTACAAGGTGGTGGATATCGAGCCCGAACAGGCAGTGATCATCACCAAGAATACCCAGGTTGAATTTTCTGAAAAGCCGGCAATCGGCTTCGAGGGCTTAAAACGGATCTCCTACGAGGACATCGGCGGCTTAAAAGACGAGCTCCAGCGGGTCCGCGAGATGATCGAGCTCCCGATGCGCCACCCCGAACTCTTCCAGAAACTGGGGATCGATCCGCCGAAAGGGGTGCTCCTGTACGGACCGCCGGGGACCGGGAAGACCCTGATCGCAAAGGCGGGGGCAAGCG
>LNQE01000385.1_pt1 | contig 10386 bp, 12 predicted proteins | sample 603111 | NCBI WGS metagenome assembly LNQE01 (sample SAMN04260313, study PRJNA301899) | hydrocarbon metagenome | isolation source: hydrocarbon-contaminated ditch | place: Germany: Bremen | collected 1998
GAAGAAGAGAGACAAATAATAATATAAAGAGTATTTTTTTCATGTAACTTTTTCGATTGTTGTATAGTATAAAAACAAATGTATGAAAACTTTTTCTTAATTTTAATTCATTAACAACTCTCTATTTGAATCAACTTGGTTTTCCTTTCATCTAATGAATTCAATTAATTATTGATGGAAATAAAATGACAAAGAATTTCTTTTCAAAAAAATCACTAAAATATTTATTGCTGTTAATTCTACCCGCGTTGATACTAATTAATTGCGGTGATTCGCTTCCAATTGAAGAGGATTTATCGGAAAAGAAATATGTGTTATTTAATCAGGACAGCGTTGAAGTAATTTATCCCGAAAACCTAAAAGGAAAAGTTGCAGTTATTGGATATGTTTTTACAAATTGTCCGGATATTTGTCCGCTTACAACAAACAACATGCGTTTAGTTCAGGAAGCATTGAAAAAAGAAAATATTACAGGAGTAGAATTTGTTACAATAACTTTTGATCCGGAATATGATACTCCTTCTGTATTGAAAGAATATGCCGAAGTTAGAAGATTGGATACGAGTAATTGGATTTTCCTGACCGGCGATAAAAGTACAACAGATAAAGTTATGAGAGATGTAGGAGTTGTTGCCGTACCGAGTGATTCGACATTGATGCAAAGCGGTGAAATGATGTATTTTTATGTTCATACAGATAGAATTAATTTAATGGACAAAGAGGGAAGAATCCGCGCTTCATATTTAGGCAGCGAACTTAATATTGAAAAAATCGCAACTGATACAAAAACTTTACTTAACTAAAATGAGAGGTGCGTTATGAAAAAGTTAATGATTCTTGTTTTATCGATGTTTATTTTCTTCGGATGCCAGGAGCAAAAAGAAGAACGCGTTAAAGAAAAGGAATCTGCAAAATCGGAATTGCAAAAAGCGATGAAAGAAACCGAAGAAGGACTTCATATTGCAGATGTTTGGGTTAGACCGGCTGCAATGAATCGGAATACAGGTGTGTTTTTCAGAGTTATGAATCATACGAATGAAAATGATACTTTGATGAAGGTAACCTCTGAAATAGCAGAAAAAACAGAAATCCACGAAACCTTTAAACAAGGTGACGATATGATGGGTATGCGTGAAGTCGAATACCTAGTTGTTGAAGCCGGAACAGTCTTAGAATTCAAACCGATGTCATATCATGTTATGCTTATTAATCTAAACGAAGATCTTTCACCGGGACAAGAAATTGAGCTTAAGCTTGAATTTAAACAAGCAGGTGAACTTAAGATAAAAGCAAAAGTAGAAGACAGAATGCCGAAGATGCAGGCAGATGAAGACAAAACTAAAATGGAAATGTAGGTTGGTAGCCGCCGGCTTTACGCCGGCGTTTTTATTTATCTAAAATCTGTATTGATGATCAAAGAATCACTCGGTTCATATTCAAACGGAAGCATTTCAGCAAGTCGTTGTTTTGCCATATAACCCATTACTTCTATTTTAAATTCATCATAGTAACGACCTCGTTTGTCGAAATAAACAGAATCAGCATGAAGTTGTAAAAAAGAAATCTGCGGATCGTAACTCAAATTATCATATTCTTTAAAATATTGGATCTCAATTCTATCGTTACAACTAAACAAAAGCTCATTAGGGTTTTCGGAGCTATCAATAACCGACTGTACGTTAAATATTTTAGAACTATATCTTTTGCCAAAAGCGCTTGAATAGAGTCTGTTTAGAAAAACAGAGAAACCATGTTTGCTTAAATACATATCTTGATCATACGAAAAACTTACACCTTCGTCAGTAACATTATCATAATCAAGGATTATTTTAAGTTCTTCTTCCCCCTTTGTGATTAAAGTATAAAACTCGCTTACTGCTCTCAGAAAATGCCGGAGTGAACCCATATAAGCTTCAAGTCTGTTCTCCTGCCAAATTACATAGTCATCCTCAAAGTCGGATTGCATTTCTTCAAAAAAAGGAAGTCCAGAATATTTCAAACTTCCGAATTTATACTCGAAGTGCTTTAGTATGTATTTAACATTATAACCTAAGCTTCTGTTTTCAATTTGTATTGGCACCTCACAACTTGCAAACAAGACGCCATCGTTGTTTTCAAAAAAGTCAATGTAATAAGGATTAGTAATTTGACACCCCTCAGCGAACCAAGTTTTACCGAGAAGTTCTGCTTTAAAAATTTCAAAATTTTTCCACCACTCATCATCAAACTTATCGCTCACACCTATTTCGGGGAATTCAATTGGTTTTGGATGCAGTTCTACATCTACCTGGAGGATTGTATTTTTCTTTATATCGGCACTAATACTTTGGTTCTCATAAGAAAGATGGGATATAATAAGATTGTATCTGCCGGGGGGAATTTTATCGATTTCAAAATAACCGCTTCTATTAGAACTTGTTCCGACCAAAGAATTGGCGATAAAAATATTCACACCCTCGACAGGGAGTTTGGTCTGTTCATCTAATATTCTGCCCGATACTTTTCCATAACCTGATTGTGAAAGTATAACAACCGGTAAAAGTAGAACAAGAAGAAATATTTTCATTTATCTAATCTGCTTTAGTGTTGTCTACATTAATTGCAAGAACACTTTCGGCCGTTACTATGTTGATAAAGAACTCACCATGCGGCGGTTTGTTATCGGGAATAATTAGATCCGGTTTGGTTAGCCACTCTTTAGCGGCATTCCAATCATAATCGTTTGGAACAAACCATTGCGAGTCATCAACTAATTTTATAATTCTATTTTCTTGATCTATACTTTGAACATATTGAATTTTTCCTTTCATCATACCCAATATTTCAATATCACCGGAGCCGGAAAAATTGACTTTGCTGTTACGTAAATAAAAATACCCGGCACCCGTATAATTTTCAATGACAAGTAAAACGGGAGTTGAGTTAACGGCAATAATTATTCTGTTTGTTCTAATTGTCATTCCGTTTGCAAAGCTGACTGATCTATCATTTACGTTTGAGATTGTCGTATAAATATAACCCACTTCTTGAAAGTAAGTTCTTGAATCAAGACCACTACAAGAAATTAGAAGAAACGACACAATCGAAAGTGCAGCAATATATTTTTTCATTTTTATTTAATTAGTTGTTTGTATAGACTCTGCCGTTGTTTCGGAAACAACACTTACATACTTTGTTGTTATGATGTTTGTGATTCTAATATTGTTATTACTTTTCGAGACAATCACTTCGGTACCCGGCGACCATTTGTTCAGTTCTTCTTTGTCTTCGTCTGTTTTCACTTTGAAGTTTTGACCGTTCTTTAATTTAATCGTGCCTTTCTCGGAATTTGTTTTTTCAATTTCAACCAAAGTTCCGATGCTATATACATTTAGTTTTTCATTCAACGCGGGCACATATAATTTATTTTTACCTACAGCGGCTGTATTTTGCATCAAAGTAACATTTACTTTTTCATTTTTAATATAAATAAAACCTTCATTTCTGTCTTCTTCTAAAACAATTAGAATCGGCTGCATTGATACCGCAGTTACATGTCTATCGGTTCGCCATGCAAGATTATTTGTCAATAAGATTAAATTACCGTCAACTTCGTTAATAAATCCTGTTAGATACCTGACTTCCTTTGCGGTTGCGTTGAGATTAAACAGCGATAGGCAGAACAAGAATAGAATAGAGTTGATAATGACTTTTGTTTTCATTGTATCCCCCTTTGTTCTGAGTGTTTATTGTTAAAGTTAAATTAATTTTTATTTCCAAACAAGATTAAAATCCGGAATACTTAGATACGTCGGTTATTTTATTTTACAATTACTATTTTATGTCTCTTAATTTGGAGAAGAAATGTATAGATTCATCATTATTGCTTTTACATCATTTATTCTACTTTGTTCATGTGGGGAGGAAAATTACCCCGAAAAAGGTACACCCGGTTATATTCAAGAAATAAATCAATGGCATGTACATAGAGTTGAAAGATTGAAACAACCTTCGGGATGGTTGAATCTTGCCGGACTATTTTGGTTGAAAGAAGGTGAAAATACTTTTGGTTCTGATGAATCAAATGATCTAATCTTTCCAAAAGACACTACAAATAAAATAGGGAGTTTTGTTTTAAATGATTCGGTTGTTGCTCTCAAAGTATATGAGAATGTCGATGTTTTAGTTGATAGTCAATTAGTTAAAGAATTTGTATTAATTCCGGATACAAAACCAAATACAACAAAAATAAATCTCGGTTCGTATGAATGGAATTTAATTATTCGTTCAGACGATATGTACGGAATTCGTCTTCGAGACCTTGATACGGAAATACTAAAAACTTTTAAAGGTGTTGAAAGATTCCCGGTAAATGAAGATTGGAGAATTTCCGCGGAGTTTCAACCATTTGATCCGCCAATAGAAATTGACATCCCGACAATAATCGGGACGATAGAAAAAGATTACTCACCGGGAAAACTTGTGTTTAATATTAATGATAAGGAATACGAACTATTCCCTACAAAATCCGGGAATGGACTATTTATTGTGTTTGCAGATTTAACATCAGGTGAAGAAACTTACGGTGCCGGAAGATTTTTATATACAGATATGCCGGATTCAAATAACATTGTTATACTTGATTTCAACAAGGCATATAATCCACCGTGTGCATTTTCGAAATATGCAACGTGTCCACTGCCTCCAAAAGAAAACTATTTAAAAATAAGAATCACTGCCGGTGAGAAGAATTATGATTATGGTCATTGAGAAAAGAATAAGTGATTAATTTCTTAATGAATTCTTTCCGGTTGGTTTTTGAATTCTAAAATGTAATCTTCAACTTCGGAGTATTTTGAACAAACAAAAGATTTTTTTCTGTAACAAAATCCCAACAAGTAAAATTTAATTACACCCCGATATCCTTGTTCTGTTTCGTAAATCTTAATGGATTTGTTCCCCAATCTTTTGCCGTAGATCATTTTGTTTTCTGCCACGACAAAGCCCTCGTTTATAATGCCCAATCTTATATTTTTTCAATGCCCTTGAAAAGTCATATTAATATAGATGTTTGATATAGTAATTGCAACAATTAAAAACAATCTATTTGTTTTTGTTAACTATATAAACTCCCATAATAATCATAGCCATACCTATAAAGTGAACGGGATAGAAGGCTTCATTATCAATAACACCCCAAATAACAGCGGCTATCGGAATTAAGTAAGTAACTGTTGAAGCAAAAACAGGTGTGGTAATTTGTATGAGTTTGTTAAATAAAACTAATGCAAAGGATGTGCCGACTACACCGAGCAAAAACAAATAGAATAATGACATTAGTGCTTCATCATTATTTGCAACAACGTTTACAAAATTTGTTGATAAAAGATACACTGCAGCAAGCGGTCCTACTGAAAACATAGCAAGTGAAGTTAAAACAAGTGAGTTTAATCTGGGAAACCATTTCTTTAACAGGTTAATATTAAGACCGTACCCCAGGGTTGCAATAATTACCGCACCGGCATAATGATTGAAGCTGCCTAGAGTTCCTTCACTACCTAAAAAACTAAGAGCAACCGAACCGCCGAACCCTATTATCAAACCAATCATCTGCCAACGATTAATTTGTGCGGCGAAAAACAATGTGCCGAAGATTAAAGTGAACATCGGTGTAAGTGCATTAAGTATCCCTGCAAGCGAACTTGTTATACCGGTTTCTGCATAAGCAAATAATATTGCCGGGAAGAAGTTCCCAATTAATCCGACAGCAACAAATTTTTTCCAATCAGTTTTGAAGTGTAGTCTTAGATTCTTAAATGCGATGGGTATCATAACAAGTGAAGCAAACATTATTCTTATTGTCCCAACTTGCAGCGGATCAAACGCTACCAATCCTCGTTTAATAAGAATGAATGAACTTCCCCAAACTAATCCAAGAAGTATAAGAATTGTAATTGGAAAAGCTTTGTGTTCGGTGTACTTATCAAAATTCATTCGGCAAATATAAGGAAAGGAACTGTTATAAAAACAACATGTTTTTATTATCTAATAAACATTTTTTCTTTGAATAACTTTTATAACAATAATTATCAATTTCTCATCTTCAACTGTATAGATAATTCTATATACACTAACTCGAACTCGATATTCATTCTTACCTGTTAACTTTTTACAATTTTTAGGACGAGGTGTTTTGGAAAGATAGGAAATCTTATTAAGCACTTTTCTTAGATATTTGTCCGGCAGTGATTTGATTTCTTTAGCGGCGCTTTTCTTTATTTCTATTTTATAATCTTCCTTCATCTTTCAATTCTTTCAGAAGAGTTTCGTATGAAATAGTCGGTTCGTTAATTCTCTCTTTAATCCTTTGGATATCTTCGGCATCTTCAAGAAATTCTGCTCTTAATAAATCATTAACTATTTCCGAAATTGAAGATGAAGTTTCTGCCGCTTTTAGTTTTAGAAGTCTGTGAATATCCGGTTCAAGATATATTGTTGCTCGTTTACTCATTATCGACATTGGGAATCTCCTTTTTTCTAAAATAACGTTATAGCGCTAAAACGTCAATGTCTTTTAAATATTTCTACGAAACCTTTCGTAAACTCATTCGTCTTAATCTTCAGAACAAATAAAAGATCAAAAAATGAGCGAAAATCAAAATATTAAGCCAACGGTTGCCGAATTAGAAATTCTGCAAATTCTCTGGGAAAAAGGTGAAGTAACAGTTAAAGAGGTGAACGAAGATATAAATAAGAGAAAAGAAACAGGTTACACAACCACTTTAAAAACAATGCAGATTATGTTTGAAAAAGGTTTAGTTGAACGAAAAAAAGATGGTAGAAGTCACATCTATTCTGCCACAATCAAAAAAGAAAAAACTCAACAGTTATTATTAGATAAAATATTAGATACCGCTTTCGGTGGATCGGCGAGTAAACTTGTTATGCAGGCTTTGGGGAATAAGAAAACAACAAAAGAAGAATTACAAGAGATCAAAGAATTAATTAACAAGCTTGAACGTGAATCAAAATGAATTTCTTAAGTAATATCGTTCCCGAAAATTTAATTAGTGCATTCGGCTGGATGATTCTGCATTCGATTTGGCAGGGAGCTTTAGTTGCTGTTCTTTTATCAATCTTGCTACTATTCCTAAATAAAAAATCGGCTCAATTAAGATATTTGGTAACTGTCGGAGCACTTTTATTACTTACCGCGATGACAATAAGAACATTCGTTGATCATTACAATATTCTCAATAATCCCTATTCTAAAAAGACTCTAATCCAAGACACAATCAATCAAACACAAAATAACCCAATAACTAATAACATAATAACCAATAACGTATTAACCAATAACACAATAACTAATGACAATTTCATAGCGCAGATTACTCAAGGGTTCACCTTGTATTTCAATCAACACATCCCGGTAATCGTAACATTTTATTTGCTCGGTATTTTATTCTTTGCATTAAAGCTAATGGGGGGATTTCTTTATTCGCAAAGATTAAAACATTACCGGACAAATCATGCTGATGAAGTTTATTCTAACATTGTAAACCGTTTTATCGAACAGCTTAATATAAAACAAAAAGTAAAATTGCTTGAATCGGCTTTGGTTAAAGTACCGGTAACTATCGGTTATTTAAAACCGGTAATACTTTTCCCTATCGGTTTATTAAATGGGATGAGTTATACACAGGTTGAAGCTATAATTGTTCATGAACTTGCACATATTAAAAGAGCCGATTACTTGATTAACTTCTTCCAATCTATAATAGAAGTAATCTTCTTTTATCATCCTGCCGTATGGTGGATTTCATCTCGTATTAGAAACGAAAGAGAAAATATTTGCGATGATATTTCTTTACAGGCAATTAAGCATCCTGCCGAATTAGCAAAAGCATTGCTGTGCCTGAATCAATATCAATCCAATCGATATTCTTTAGCAATGAGTGCGCTTGGAAACAACAATCAATTAATAAGGAGAATAAAAAGAATGACGGGGGAAAACAAACAGACCAATCTTAGAAGCAAGGTTTATGCTGCTTCTTTAATAACACTAATATTATTTTCATTGGGGGTTGCTGCATGCAGTACAACAAACGGTGAAAGTATTTATCAAGACAGATCCAATATTGTTTTTGAAGAAGATAGACACGGTGATCATAGATACATTAACACGGATAGATTGGATGAAGAAAATCAAACATATATCTTTTATAAAAGATTCCGGGGTGAAAAATCCAAATGGAAAGTTACAGTTGATGACGGCAAGATTGTAAGTCTATATAAGGACGGAGAACTTATACCCAATAATGAATATTATAAATATGAAGATATGATTCTTGATGAAATTGAAGAGATTAATTGGGAACTTGAAAAAGTCCACGAAGATCTCGCTTCGTTAAAAGAAGATCTAAAAGATTTAAAGATTGATCTAGGTGAAAGCTTTGCTGAGAATATGAAACAAATTGCTGAAGATATTAGGATTAACTTCGACAATGATGAATTTAAAGAAGAGATGAGAAAATTAAAGAAAGAAATGATGCAATTTGAAAAGCCCGACTTCCCTTTTGACAGCGAAGAGTTCAAAAAAGAAATGTCGAAAATAAAAGATGACTTATCAAAAATGAAATTCGATATCGACTTAAAATGGAACAACGATGAATTCAAAGAACAGATGAAAAATTTATCACGCGAAATGGCAAGTATTAAAATAGATATCCCCAAGATTGATATTGATTTTACGGAGTTAAAAGAAAGCATGCGGAACCTTCGCGAAGAGATGAAGGACTTGGATATTGATATGACAGAACTCAAAGCCGAAATGAAAATCCTTAAAGAGTTTACAGCCGAATTAAAGGTTGAACTTGTTTCCGATGGAGTTATAGAAAATACTAAGGAGCTTAGACGATTAGAATTTGACGATGACGCAATGTATGTAAACGGCAAACAAGTTCCGGATCATCTCTATAAAAAGTATAAAGAGATTTACAAAAAACATTACGATGAATATCCTAACGGGAACTCTTTCAGAATTTATAACGATTAATAACTCTATATCCCAACGCGAGTTGGGATTTTATTTTTTTAAGAAAAAATATATTTTGCAGTATCAAAAAAAATTGACTTATCAATAAAACAACAAAACATATTATCCTAGCCGCGGAAGAAGTCCTTTAAACTCAGCACTGACTAAAATGAAGTTAGGCACGCTGAGTCCACAAACAGACTTTATTAGTTATTTCAATTAACTGTTAAAAAGGACTATTTAAAATGACATCACTAAAAAATTTAGGCTGGGATGATTTCTTTCAATCTCAACTCGATAAAAACGAAACGTTAATTCCCGGTAGAATTTCTACTGAGAATAAAACAAACTATTTTGTTCAAACAGAATTCGGTGAAATTATAGCAGAAGTTTCCGGTAAACTATTCTTTTCCACCGAGGAAAAAAGTGAATTACCCAAAACGGGTGATTGGGTTTTACTTGATTATTTTGAAGACGAAAAGAAAGGTATAATTCAAAAAGTACTGGAACGAAAAACAAAACTTTCGCGTAAAGCTGCCGGTAGTAAAACCGAAGAACAAGTGTTTGCCGCAAATGTTGATTACGTAATGATCGTTCATCCGATTGACGAAAGCTTCAATTACAACAAACTTGATCGCCAGCTTGTTGTAGCATATCAAAGCAAAGCAGAACCGATTGTTGTTTTGAGTAAATCAGATTTGTGTGAAAATATTGATGATATATTACGCTCGATTAATGATAACCATACTGTTAAACTAATTCCGACAAGCACGGTTACAAATGAAGGAATAAATGAGCTTAAAGAGATTATCGAAGTCGGCAAAACATATGTATTAATTGGTTCATCGGGTGTAGGTAAATCAACATTGATTAATAAACTATTTGGCAAAGATATTCTAAAAACTCAGGAAGTTCGTTCCGTTGACAATAAAGGAAAACACACAACGACTCATAGGGAATTAATTGTATTACCAACAGGCGGAATATTAATTGATAATCCGGGAGTTAGAGAATTACAATTATGGAATTCCGAAGATGGATTAAGTCAAACTTTCGGCGAGTTTTCCGAGTACGAAGATCAATGTAAATATAAAGACTGTACTCACACAGTTGAGAATGGTTGCGCTGTTTTACTTGCATTAGAGAATGGTGAAATTTCTGAAAAACGATATGATAATTATTTAAAGATGCGTAAAGAGTTGGAATATCTTGAAACCAAACAAAACGATTCCGCAGCGATGAGTAAAAAGAAAAAATGGAAAAATATCAGTAAGGAAATAAAAAGATATTTCAAAGATGTGAAAAATACAGATCGGTAAAACGGAGGGCTTCATGCCCTCTATTTATATTTCAATATATTCTCTTAAATC
>LNQE01001294.1_pt1 | contig 10382 bp, 3 predicted proteins | sample 603111 | NCBI WGS metagenome assembly LNQE01 (sample SAMN04260313, study PRJNA301899) | hydrocarbon metagenome | isolation source: hydrocarbon-contaminated ditch | place: Germany: Bremen | collected 1998
CCTGTCCGCCCCTCCCCCGGATGAAGCCCCAGGGGGAAGCCGTGTACGGGAGCGAATTAATTTGAGCGGCGAGAACATTCTATTTCAGAAACCGGCTTATTATCATGTGAAAACGGGTGGGCAATGAGCATCACCATCCATGTTCATCCGGGTACCTCTGTGCTCCCCGGGGCATCACGTTGGTTCATGCGGCATCTGCACCGCACAAACCCCGGGTTCGTCCGGCACGGGATCAACCCGATGAGCGGCGATGAAGCTGTATCCCTGCATATAACGGAATCTGCGTGTCTCCTCCCGGGATCACGGGAATGCTCACTTGCGGCCCTGTTGTGCTGCTTCTGTCGCGGTGATGGTTATATCCCGGTCACCGGAGAGGCTGCGGAAGCGATTGCGGCAGGTCTGCTGCCGCATGAGCGCAATAAAAGGGTGGAGCGGGATCCCGATGCCGGGATCCGGTGCATCTGCTCGATGCGCTATGGGGTGTGGTGCCTGTAATACAGGATGCCTGCTGCAATGAGGATGGCCAGGAGGACAACGATGATCCACCACAGGGGGATGACTTCGAGCTCGCCTTCGTCATCCGGCAATTCCGGTGTCGGTGTCGGTTCGCTGACGATGATATAATCGGTCTTAGTCTCGGTGTCGCTGGCGACCGAGTTCTTCACCTCAAGGCTCACCGTATAGTTGCCCGGAGCGGCATAGGTGTGGTCCGGGTGCTGCAGGGTGGATGTGCTCCCGTCCCCGAAGTCCCAGAACCAGACGACCGGCAACCCCTTACTGGTATCGGTGAACTGTATCGCAAGTGGAGCAAAGCCTCCGGTCACGTTCGCGGTGAAGTTGGCGATCGGTGCGGTCGGGGTGTGGCCGCGTATGGTGCGGGATCCGGGATCCTTGGGCGGTTTTGGTGCTGGTGTTGGGGTCGGGGTCGGTGTTGGTGTTGGTGTCGGCGCTGGCGTTTCGGTGAAGACCGCCTGTGCCGTCCGGTTCTTATGCATCAGGATCGTCGTCTCCGGATCGCCGGAATAGTCGCCCCTGTCGACCAGCCATTTGCTGAACTCCCAGCCCGCATCGGGGATGGCGTGCAGGGTAGCCGTAGTGCCGAACGGATACTCGTGGATTCCCGGTGCGGGCACGACCGTCCCGCTGCCGAGAGCCTCCTGCATGGTGAGCGTCCGGTTGCCGGGCTCCGGGGAGTCGGTAAAGACCGCCTGGATCGTCCAGTTTGTGATCATCGGGAGATACCGGGTATCCACTCCTTCATAGGGGTAAAAGCCCTGCATGAGGCCTTCGGCATCAACCAGCCACCCGCTGAAGTACCAGCCTGCATCGGGAGTTGCCGTGACAAGGGCCCAGGAGCCAAACTCGTGCTCGTGGACTCCCGGTACCGGCTCAACCGTTCCGTTGCCCTCAGGCGGCAGCATGGTCAGGGTCCGGTTTCCGGGCTCTGTGTCGGTAAAGACCGCCTGAAGCGTCCAGTTCGCGTGCATCAGGACACCGTCATCCTTCAAAGCGGGGTATATCCCGTGGCTGATGCCATCGACGTCAACCAGCCACGCGATGAAATACCAGCCCGTATCGGGCGTGGCATGTACGGGGACGAAGGTGCTGTACTCATACTCGTGGGCCCCCGGTGCGGGCTCGACCGTTCCGTTGCCGACCGGCTCCTTCATGGTCAGCGTCCGGTTCCCGGGCTCCGGTGTGCCGGTAAAGACCGCCCGGACCGTCCGGTTATCGTCCATCGTGATCGTCGTCACTGCGTCTCTGGAGAACTCGTCCCCGTCGACCAGCCATTTGCTGAACTCCCAGCCCGTATCGGGCGTTGCGGCCAGGGTGACGTTGGTGCCGTCCCTGTACTTGTGATCTCCCGGTATGGGATCAACCGTCCCATTGCCGAGGGGTGTCTCCATAGTGAGCGTCCAATTCACGGGCTCAGGGCTGTCGGCAAAGACTGCCTGGACCGTCACATTCCGCAGCATCGTGATCGACGCCACAGCGTTATACGAGTACAGAATGCCGTCAACCCACCATCCGTAGAAGTACCGGCCGGTATCGGGATATGCACTCAGGGTGACGTTGGTGGCGTACTCATACTCATGGTCTCCCGGAACGGGCTCCACCGTCCCGTTGCCGTAAGGCTGCAGCATGGTCAGCGTCCTGTTGCCGGGCTCCGGTGTGTCGGCAAAGACCGCCTGAAGCGTCCAGTTGGCGACCATGGGGATCTCCGTCACCTCACCCGGGTACATGAAGGGTTCATCGTAGCCGGGGAGATCGGTTTCAACCAACCATCCGGTCAGATACCAGCCTGAATCGGGTGTGGCATTCACGGGAACAAGGCTGCCGTACTCATACTCGTGGTCTCCCGGTGCAGGCTCCACCGTTCCATTGCCGAGGGGCTCTTTCATGGTGAGCGTCAGATTCCCGGGCTCCGGTGTGTCGACAAAGACCGCCTGAAGCGTCCAGTTGGCGACCATAGGGATTTGGATTCCCGTCAACGTCCCTGGAACAAAGATGGGATCGCCGTAGCCGGGGAAGTCGGATCCAACCCGCCATCCGATCAGATACCAGTCCGTATCGGGCGTGGCATTCACGGGGACGGAGGTGCCGAACTCATACTCGTGGACGCCCGGTGCGGGCATGACCGTCCCGTTGCCGTAAGGCTGCAGCATGGTCAGCGTCCGGTTGCCGGGTTCCGGGGTGTCGACAAAGACCGCCTGGAGCGTCAGGTTGGCGATCATAGGGATCTCCGTCAACTCCCCGGAATAGAAGAAGGAATCCTCGGAGCCGAAGAAGAACCACAAGAAGGACAAACCGGACATGTCAATCTCAACCCACCATCCGGTCAGATACCAGCCCGCATCGGGCGTGGCATTTACGAAGACGGAGGTGCCGGGTGCGTACTCATGGACGCCCGGCTCGGGCTCTATCGTTCCGTTGCCGAGAGGCTCTTTCATGGTGAGCGTCAGATTGCCGGGTTCGTTAAAGACCGCCTGGAGCGTCCAGTTGGCGACCATAGGGATCTCCGTCAACGTCCCTGGAACAAAGACGGGATCGTCGTAGCCGGGGAGGTCGGTTTCGACCCACCATCCGGTCAGATACCAGCCTGAATCGGGTGTGGCATTCACGGGGACGGAGGTGCAAAACGCGTACTCATGGGTGCCCGGTTCGGGCTCTACCGTTCCGTTGCCGTAAGGCTGCAGCATGGTGAGCGTCCGGTTGCCGGGCTCCGGGGTGTCGGCAAAGACCGCATATGCCTCCCGGTCCCCGGTCATGGTTATTGTCGTCTTTGCATCATTGGAATAATTGCTGCCGTCAACCACCCACCTGACGAAATGCCAGCCCGAATCAGGCGTTGCATTCAGGGTGACGTTTGTGCCTCTGATATATGGATGGGGTCCCGGGCTGGGATCAACGCTTCCCTCTCCGACCGGCTGCAGCATCAGCAGGATGTCCGGCTGCCTGAAGACCGCCTGTACCGTCCGGCTCTTGTTCATCAGTATTGTATCATTTGCCTTATTGGAGTATGGCTCGCCGTCAACCAGCCATTCGCTGAAATACCAGTTGTTATGAGAATCGGGATATGCACTCAGGTCGACGGTGGTGCCATTCGCGTATTTGCGGACTCCCACTCCGGGATCAACATCACCTTCTCCGATGGGTTGCAGCATGGTGAGGTTCCAGGAGATGGGCGTTTCAATGAATACCGCCCGGACCGTCACGTTCTGCAGCATCGTGATCGATGTCACGGCGTCAAAGTACTCGGTCTCGTTGTCAACCAGCCACTTGCTGAACTTCCAGCCGGGATCGGCCGTTGCGTTCAGGGTGACGTTTGTGCCGTACTCATACTCGTGGTCTCCCGGAACGGGTTCGACCGTCCCGCTGCCGAAGGGCTGCAGCATGGTCAGGGTCCGGTTATGTGGTTCTGGGATCTTGTCAAAGACCGCCTGTACCGTCCGGTTACTGTCCATGGTGATCGACGTCAGAGCGGAATCGGAATAATAGCTGCCGTCAACCAGCCATTTCGTGAACTCCCAGCCCGCATCGGGTGTTGCGTTCAGGGTGGCGTCGGTACCATTCTCGTACGTGTGGTCCCCCGGTGCAGGCACGATCGTTCCGTTGCCGTCAGGCGGCGCCATGGTAAGAGTCCAGAAGATAGGCTCATCGATGCCAAAGATCGCCTGTACCGTCCGATTATCGTCCATTGTCACTGTCGTCGCCGCTTGACTTGAATAATGGCTGCCGTCAACCCGCCATTCGTAAAACTCCCAGCCCGATTCGGGAAATGCGTACAGAGAGGCATCGTTGCCCAGGTAATACTGGTGGGTTCCCGGTACGGGCACGACTGTTCCCTCCCCGACAGGCTGTTCCATGGTCAGGGTCCGGGTAATAACTACCAGCGTCGACGCGCTATACGCGAAAAGGCATAACAGGAGGATAAGAATTGCTAATTTTCTGTAAGACATGATGGCACCATTATTTCGTAATCTTCAGGCCTTATAAAATATGTTTTCTCTATATTCCTTGAATGAAAAAATATTTCCAAAGCAAAATCCTCTCCAGATAATTCCCCTAAATTGAAAATTCAGGCAGTTTATAAAATGAAATTTGCATCAGATGTGTTAAAATTAACCGCCAGCTATAAATAAGAGATTGCGTTACTAATTTCTGAACAACAAAATGGGGAAATATCATACTATAGTGGTTCTAATTTCAAATATCATCGGTATTTAGAATAATTTTATGCAAAATTTGAAATGAGCAGGAAAAAGAATAGATCTATGTTATATATCCTTTGTTGCCAGTAATCCACCCGGACCACCCCCGGAGCACCGCACCCTCGTGCTGCCGCGCCTGCCGCACACCTGACGCCCATCGATATCCGATAGGCCTTTGATCCGCCCCCCGTTTCCTCTGCCCAACCGTCGGGTGCTGTTCTGCATGCCATACCCGGGTTATTCGGGCGGCAAGTGCATTTCGAGGTGTTACGCGATCCCGATGGTCCGCGTGTGAGGCAGCAGGCGAAGCATGCGGTTCGGTCAATATGACTCTTGAGAATGATTTGCGGCAGGTTCCCGGGATCGAGACGGAAAAGCGGGTCGCGGCCTGCCTGCTGTATTTATCCGTGCTCCTCTTCCATACCCATCGGTTCTCTTAAGAATCGGGCTTTCCTGGCGATTGACCGGGCTTGAAAGAAGAGCCCGAGCGCCCCGAAGCACTTCTCTTCCGGTATCGCCCGCAACATTCTTTACCCATCAATGCAGGATAGCACCGCAGAAGGATTCGTGCTGCAGGGGTGGATCAGGATGGATTTTGCAGATCGGGTACGAAAGGTTACCGATGCCGGGATAAATGCCCGGATCGATCGCGAGATCGAGGAGTGCGTACGCTTCTATGCGGAGCAGGGGAAGGCCGAGATATCGCGATGCATCGATGATCTTGAGCTTGAATGGGATATCGATCGCGCTCTGGAGGCCAATGAGGCAGCGCTGGGTATCACCGGCCTGATGCTCGGGGTGTTTTACGACAGGAGATGGCTGATTGTCCCGGGAGTCGTCCTCCCGTTCCTGCTGCAGCACGCGGTGCAGGGCTGGTGCCCGCCGATTCCGGTATTGCGGCGTCTGGGTTTCCGTACGCGAAAGGAGATCGATGCGGAGAAGTATGCGCTGAAGGCGCTCCGCGGCGACTTCAAGGACGTGCCTCTGTCGCCCGAAGGCGACCCGGACGTGCGAGCTGGGAAGGCGTTGCAGGCAGCAAGGATGTAGAGGCGGCCGCAGCACCACACGATAGGGCGGCAGACATCCGGCATCATGCGGTACAGGGACCGGGGTGGCTGCCGGTCCTGTGCAACAGCAGCGACGCCTCCTGGTGCTCTCGTGTCCCGTTTGGGTGCTCCTGCGGAGGATGGGTCATCCTTCATATATGAACCCGCATGCCCCGGAGAACGGCACAGGCAGGATCATGAAAGCCGTTTAAGTGAGTACAGAGCCCCCGATCACGTTTGCTCCCCTCGGTCCACTAGATCGGGACGGTCAGAGAAAACCGGATCCGGATGTCGATATCCGCTCATGAATTTTCATCGGTTGCGCCTGCAGCCCCTCCCCGGGGCTTTATACGCGGTTTATATAAATATGGCTGGTGAGCATCCCCATCCACGTTCATCCCATATGCCTGTGTACCCGGACTCATGCGGTTTCATGGGTGGCCAGATCGATGAGAAAAAGAATATCGCACATAATCATTATTGATTCGTTAAAAGGGACTAAATTGAATGGGCTCGCTGAGATTCGAACTCAGGACCTCCGCCATGTCAAGGCGACGTCATAACCGGCTAGACCACGAGCCCGATTTGGACAGAGACTCTTGTACTATTGATCATCACGGTATAAAACCATTCGCTTCCCGGGTATCTCCGGAACAGAAAGGTCATTCCCGGGAAGCAGACATCCGGGAGGGGTCCGGGCATGCCCCATGCAGCTCCTGCTGTGGCATGCCGATCCGCCGGCAGCGGGCCCGTGCTCACCGCTGCCGGGGCTGCTCCCACTTCGGCCCGGATCTGCTGCCGGTTTATATCTTTGCGTACTTGGCCGTCTTGATCCCGTCGACCTGCCTGATCTGCTGCATCGCCTCGTTGGGAACCGCGGAGTCCACGTTTAAGACCATGACCGCCTCCTCGCCGGGCATGTTGCGGCCGACCTGCATCCCGGCGATGTTGATGTTCACCTGCCCCAGGATGGTGGCGACCCTGCCGATCACGCCGGGCTTGTCGGTGTGGCGGGAGATCACCACGTCGCCGCCCGGTGTCATATCGGTCCGGTACTCCCCGATGGCAACGATCCGCGGGCGGCTCGGCCCCGACATGCTTCCGCTCACCGATTCGGTCATCCGGTCGGTCTTCACAGCAAGGGTGATGATGTTTTTGAACCCGTGCGCCTCCTCGGTCAGGGTCTCGCTCACCCGGATGCCGCGCTCCCGTGCGACGAACTCCGCGTTCACGATGTTGACCGGCAGCTGGAGGATTGGATCGAGGAGGCCTTTGAGTGCGATGCGGGTGATGAACCGTGTGTTCGCCTGCATATCGGCGACCTCTCCGCCGTAGGTGATCTCGATCGACTCAAGCCTCCCTTCGACGAGCTGGATGAGAAGCCTGCCCATCTTCTCCACGAGCCGGGCGTAGGGTTCGATCATCTCCTGCTGCTCGGGAGGCACCATCGGTGCGTTCACCACGTACTTCGCCGCGCCGCCACTGAGGACCGATATGCACTGCCTCGCTATCGAGACCGCCACGTTCTTCTGCGCCTCGATGGTGCTCGCCCCGAGGTGGGGAGTTGCGATCACGCCGTCGAGGCCAAGGAGCGGCGAATTCATCGGAGGCTCGTCCTCGAAGACGTCCACCGCCGCGCCGGCGACCTTGCCGCTCCTGACGGCATCGGCAAGCGCCTGCTCGTCGATGATGCCGCCGCGTGCGCAGTTGATGATCCGCACCCCGTCCTTCATGCTCGCGATGCTCTCTGCATTGATCACATGGTAGGTCTCCTGGATCAGCGGCGTGTGCAGCGTGATCACGTCAGAGACCCGGAAGAGCTCTTCAAGCGACATCAGCTCGACGCCGACCTGCGACGCACGCTCCCTGCTGATGAAGGGGTCGTAGGCGACACACTTCATCTCCATCGCACGTGCCCGTTTTGCCACCTCGCGCCCGATACGCCCCAACCCAACGATGCCGAGCGTCTTTTCGTTCAGCTCGATCCCCATGAACTTCGAGCGTTTCCACTCCTTCTTCTTCAGCGACGAGTTTGCCTGCGGGATATTGCGGGCGAGCGAGAGCATCATCGCCATGGTATGCTCCGTGGCGGCAAGGGTATTGCCCTCGGGGGCGTTTGCAACAATGATGCCCCTGCGGGTCGCCGCATCGCAGTCGATATTGTCAACGCCGGCGCCCGCCCGGCCGATGAACTTGAGTCTTTCCCCCGCCTCGATGATGCGGGCCGTCACCATCGTGCCCGACCGCACCAGTATTGCATCGTAGTCTTTGATGATCTCGACGATCTGATCTTCGGTCAGATCACACCTGACGTCCACATCGCAGAATTCCCGCAATATATCGATTCCTTCCTCCGCCAGCGGATCGCTGACCAGCACTCTATAGTTCATATTGTAGCCCATACTCATTCTGCATCAGCTATATTCATCTTTTTTCTTCCGAAATCTTTTAAGGATTGATGAGAACTATATGAGTGGTGCGAGCATGAAGCAAATGCCCGATATTCTGTGGCTTGAAGAGATAAAAAAGGAAGATATAGTTTCCGTAGGGGGTAAGGGGGCGTCTCTGGGCGAGATGACGGCAATCGGCCTCCCTGTGCCGAAGGCGTTCGTCGTGACCGCCCAGGCGTTCCGCAGGTTCCTTGTCGAGACCGGCATCGAGGAGACGCTCTTCCGAAAGATGGATCTGCTCGATGTCGATGATTCGGATGCACTTGAATCCGCCGCGCGTGAGGCGCATGACCTGATCTTAAGCGTCGAGATGCCTGAGACAATCCGCGAGAATACTATTGATGCATACCACCGGATGGGCGAAGAGGCCGAGATAGTTGCCGTCAGGTCGAGCGCAACCGCAGAGGATCTCCCTGATGCCAGTTTTGCAGGACAGCAGGAGACCTTTTTGAATATCAGGGGCGACGACGATCTGCTCGAAGCGGTCCAGCACTGCTGGGCCTCGCTCTATGGTGCGCGTGCCATCTACTACCGGGCGAAGCAGGGATTTGACGACCGGAGCGTGAACATTGCCGTGGTCGTACAGCAGCTGATCCCCTCCGAGAAGTCCGGGGTCCTCTTCACCTCACACCCGGTGACCGGAGAGCCGCTGACGATCATCGAGGCCTCGTGGGGACTTGGCGAGGCAGTGGTCTCAGGTTCTGTCTCCCCCGACAAATACGTCTTCGATCTCCGCCTGGAGCGGATCGTCGACCGCCTGATTGCGGAGAAACAGATAGCCATCGTCCCGGACGGCGAGAAGGGGACAAAGGTCATCGAACTCTCCGGGGAGCAGCGGAACGGGCCCACGCTCTCCGATAAAGAGGTCGCGCGGCTCGCGATGCTCGGCAAGATAGCGGAAGATCACTACGGCATACCGCAGGATATCGAGTGGGCCATCGTCGGCGACGACATCCTCATTCTCCAATCCCGGCCGATCACGACGATCAAAGGCACGGGCGTACTGCCCGCAGAGGAGAAGGGCGAAAAGCGAGGCGCGGTTCTGCTCGAGGGGCAGGGGGCATCCCCGGGCATTGCAAGCGGCAAGGTGGCGATCGTCCGGGATGTCAAGGATTCAAGGACGGTCCTTGAGGGAGATATCCTTGTCACACGGATGACCAATCCCGACATGGTGCCGGCAATGCGGAGGGTGGCAGCGATCATCACCGACGAGGGAGGGATGACCTGCCATGCCGCCATCGTCAGCAGGGAGCTCGGCACACCGGCAATCGTCGGCACGCGGAAGGCGACGAAGGTGCTGAAACCGGGCCAGGTCGTGACGGTCGACGGCGAGCGTGGGTTCGTCTATGAGGGTGCCATTGAGGTTGAAGAGGAGGAAGCGCCCGGAGAGGTCCCTGTGGCGGCAGCCCCGCTCATCACCGCGACGCTCGTCAAGGTGAACGTATCCCTGCCGGAGGCCGCAAAACGGGCCGCTGCGACCGGAGCAGACGGCGTCGGCCTCCTCAGAATCGAGCACCTGATCCTTGGGCTGAACCGGACGCCGGGCTGGTTCATCAGCAACGGGAGGGAGGAGGAATTCATCTCGGAACTCTACGACGGCATCAGGACCGTGCTCGATGCATTCCACGGCAAACCGGTCTGGGTCAGGACGCTCGATGCGCCGACCGACGAGTTCCGGAATATGGAGGGCGGCGAGGACGAACCGGTAGAGCACAACCCCATGCTCGGCTGGCGCGGGATACGGCGCGACCTGCAGACCCCTGACCAGTTCAGGATGCAGGTGGAGGCGTTCAAGCGGCTCTGGGAGGGGGGATACAGCAACCTCGGCGTCATGTTCCCCATGGTGAACCATCCCGCGGAGTTCGTCCGGGCAAAGGAGCTGATGCGGGGGTGGGGCGTCGACGTGGAGAACGCAACGCTCGGGATCATGATCGAGATACCGAGCAGCGCCATCCTGATCGAGGACTTCATCCGTGCCGGCATCAAGTTTGCATCGTTCGGGACGAACGATCTCGTCCAGTATACGCTGGCAATCGACCGGAACAACGAGAACGTCGCGACGATGTACAAACCGAAGCATCCCGCCGTTCTCAGGCTGATCGACGACGCCATCCGCTGCTGCCGTGCTCACGGGGTGGAATGCTCCATATGCGGACAGGCGGGATCGGATCCGG
>LNQE01000241.1_pt1 | contig 10365 bp, 7 predicted proteins | sample 603111 | NCBI WGS metagenome assembly LNQE01 (sample SAMN04260313, study PRJNA301899) | hydrocarbon metagenome | isolation source: hydrocarbon-contaminated ditch | place: Germany: Bremen | collected 1998
TCGGCCACGAAGTCCACGTCCTTGCCGAGTGTGGCGCTCACGTCGCGCACCAGGCGGCGCAGGTTGCCGTACATGGTGCCGATGGGCAGCATGCGCAGGCCCAGGGCGTTGTCGCGCATCTCGTCCGTCAGGCGCTCCAGATCCTCGGCGATCTGGGCCAGGCAGGACCGGTCCAGGGCCTGGTTCACGGCCTGGGACAGGCGGGACTGGATGATGACCATCTCCCCCACCATGTTCACCAGCCGGTCCAGGCGTCCCGAATCCACCCGGATGCTGGACGTCCCCGGGGTGTGGGACACGGCCTCCCGGGGCTTGCCCGAGGCCCGCATGGCCAGCTTGTCCAGCAAAAAACCGCGCAACAGCCCGGGCAGGGCGCCCACGTCATGGGCCGGATCGCGGGTCATGGCGGCCAGGAGCTCCAGGTCGCCGCCCCGGGGCCGCCCTTCGCCGATTTTCTCCAGGCGCACGGCCTCCCCGTCGTCCACGAAGAGAAACACCCCCCGGATGTCCTCCTCTCCGGCATCCGTGACCAGGATCACGTCCCAGAAGCCGTGGGGCTTCTCGGGGTCGTAGCTCTCCAGGGGCCCGTCCGGCCCGGGATGATAGACCACGGCATGCTGTCCAAGGGCCGTGAGTTCCTCCACCAGGGCCAGGGGGTCGCACCCGGTGACGAAGCTGTCGGAGGCCGGACGGTAGCGGACCCAATAGGTGGCGGTCTGTCCGGCCGGGGCCTGCCCGGCCTCCTGTCCGCCAGACGGGCCGCCAGACGGGCCCCCGGCCGGACCGCCAGCCGAACCGGACGCGGCCCCAGGGGCGGAGGCCGGAGCGCCGGGCATGCCCGGCACCCCGGCCAGTCTGGCCAGGATGGCGTCGGAGGCCGGAACCAGGCCGCCGCCGTCGGGATGCGTTTCCAACAGGGCCTGGATGTGGTCCTTGGCCACAAGGCCCAGGCCCAAGAGTTCCGGGCTCAGGGGCAATTCGCCGCTGCGGGCCTTGTCGAAGGCCGTCTCCAGGTCGTGGGTGAAGCGGGCGATCTCCGTGAACCCGAACATGGCCCCGGAGCCCTTGATGGTATGCAGGTTGCGGAACACCCGGGCCACGCTCGGGGTATGCCCCGGATCGGACTCCAGTTCCAGCAGGGCCTCTTCCAGCTTGGCCAGGAGTTCCCGGGCCTCTTCCAGGAAGGCCTGGGCGGGATCGTTTTCAAGCATCATGACGCATCTTTGGCGGTATCCGGGGTCCGATGCCCGGCGCCCCCGGGGCGGGGGCACAGTTCGGGGAGGCCCGTCCATTGCGCCGCCGCTCCCAGATGTTCCGGGATGTCGGGCAAAATGACAAGCTCCACCCCCCGGTTTATAAACCCCTGGCGCGCGGCCCGCAGCAGTTCGAACAGGGACAGGTCGGCCCGGGTAACCCCGGCCAGGCTCACCTGGGTCGGTTCCCTCCCGGCCAGGGCGCTTTGCAGCAGGTCTTTAATGGTCCGGGCCGCGGCCACGGTGCAGTCGCCGTCGAGATCGATGCGCATGGAACATCCTCCCTCAAGCGGCCGCCGCACGGCCGGGGGGCCCGGGACGCGCCCAACAAGGAGCGGCGTCCGGCGAGCCTTACGGCCTCACTGCGCGTCACGGCCGGTTCTCGTCTCCCGTTACAAAGGGCCTCAGGCCGCCGTGGCGCCCGGTTCGTCGCCATGGCACGCGCCCAGGCCGTCCAGGGTCAAAATCTCGTCCGAGGTGAAGACCTTTTCCGCGTCGAGGATGAGCAAAAACCTTTCACCATGGCGGGCGATGCCCCGGATGAAGTCGGCCTTGACGCCCGTGCCCATGCGCGGCGGCGGATCGATCCTGTCGGTCTCGATCTCAAGCACCTCCTTGACGGCGTCGGCGATGGCCCCGATGGCTGCCGCGGCGTCGCCCCGGGCGATCTCCAGGATGACGATGCGCGTGTTCAGCGTCCGCTCGGCGGCGGGCATGCCGAATTTCAGGCGCAGATCCACCACGGGCACGGCGCTGCCGCGCACGTTGACCACGCCGCGCATGTATTCCGGGGTTTGGGGGATGCGCGTGATCTCGGTCATGTCCAGGATCTCGCGCACGGAATAGATGTCCAGGGCGAAGTGTTCCTTGTCCAGATTGAGCGTCAGGAACCGCTGGGTTCCGCCGCGTTGTTCCTCATTCATGGCCTGCCTCCGGTTTCAGGATCAGGTTTCGGGATGGCGGCCCGGCATGTCTGCCGCCGGGCGGCCGGGCGTTCGGGATCATCGCCCGTTGTCCGCCCCGCCATGCGCCCCAGGCCGGCTGTCCGGCGGTCCGGGGGGCACGCGCCGCTTGTGTCGTGTCCTCGAAATCCGCCGCTGCGGATTTCGAAAAGAACTGCGTGAACCAGTTCTTTGTTCCGGGACGCCACACTAGTACCGATCAAAGGCCTGATCGTCGTCATCCCCCTCGCCGGGCTCCATGCGCAGCCTGACCGGGGCTCCTCCAGCCGCCGGCCGCTTGGCCTGGGCCTGGGCCTGGGCCTTCCCCCGCCCCCTGGCTGGCGTCGTGTGGGGGATGGCCTTCATGGGCCGGGCGGCATAGGTGTTGTCCGTGGTGAAAAAGGCGATGGAGGACTGGAGCTGTTCGGCCTGGGCCGACAGTTCCTCGGAGGTGGAGGCCAGTTCCTCGGAGGCGGCCGCGTTTTGCTGGATGACCTGGTCGAGCTGCTGCAGGGCCTTGTTGACCTGGGCCGCTCCGGAGCTTTGCTCCTGGCTGGCGGCGGCGATCTCCTGCACCAGGTCGGCGGTCTTCTGGATGTCGGGCACCAGCTTCTCCAGGAGCGTCCCGGCCCGTTCGGCCACGGAGGTGGAATCGGCCGAAAGCTTGTTGATCTCGGCGGCCGCGCCCTGGCTGCGCTCGGCCAGCTTGCGCACCTCCGAGGCCACCACGGCGAAGCCCTTGCCGTGCTCCCCGGCCCGTGCGGCCTCCACGGCGGCATTGAGGGCCAAAAGGTCCGTCTGGCGGGCGATCTCCTCGATGATGGAAATCTTCCCGGCGATCTCCTTCATGGCCGCCACGGTCCTGGTCACGGCCTCGCCGGACTCCTTGGCGTCGCCTGCGGCCTTGGCGGCGATGGACTCGGTCTGGCGGGCGTTGTCGGCGTTCTGGTTGATAGAGGAGGACATCTGCTCCATGGACGAGGAACATTCCTCCACGGCGGCGGCCTGTTCGGAGGCCCCCTGGGACAGGGTCTCGGAGCTGGCGCTCATCTCCTCGCTGCCCGAGGCCACGTTTTCGGCCCCGGCCTGGACCTCGCCCACGATGGCCGTGAGCTTTTGGATCATCTCGGCAATGGCCCGCATGAGCGTGTCCTTCTCCGAGCGCTCGGCCACCTTGATGCGCAGGTCGCCGTCGGCCAGAAGGCCGAACTTCTGGGCCACGTCGCCCTCGGCGGCAGCCACGGCGCGCATGGCGTCGGCCAAAACGCCCACCTCGTCCTTCTGGTCGATGGAAAGCGCGCCGCTCAAATCGCCCCTGGACAGGGCCATGCCGAAATCGGCGCACTGCGTGATGCCTTTGGAGATCATGCGCGACAGCACGATGCCGATGACGATGCCGAGCAGCACGGCGCAGCCGATGATGATGTACATGACATTTCGCGACTGCCGGTAGACCGCATCGCTGTCTTCGGCGGATGTTTTGGCCGTCTCCCTGTTGGTCTGGGCCAGTTGCCCCAGGAGTTCGTCAGGTGCCGCGCCGAGTTTGGCCGCATCGCCAAGCATATGCGCGATGGCAGCGTCCTTGTCTCCGGCCAGGGCCAGTTCCGGGATCTTGGTCGCCGACTCCCGGTAGGCTGCAAACGCGGTCCTGAATTTCCCGAGGAGATCTTTTTCCTTGTCGCTTAAGGTGTTCGTTGCATACTCGCCAAGAACCTTGTCGATGTTCGTGACATTCTCCTCGATGCGTTTCTTGTAGGCCTCCATCTCGGCCCGGTCCCGGGAGATGACCAGCCGGTAATGGTTGCGGGCGAACTTGATCATCTCGATGTTGGCCTCGTCGATCTGCAGGATGGGAACGAGGTTGTCGGTATACAGATCGTCGAGCATGCCGTTGATCATGCCCATGTTGGTCACGCCGAGATAGCCCACCCCGCCCATGAGCAGGAGCAACAGGATGTAGCTCGAGAGGAGCTTGGTGCCGATCTTGAGATTTTTCAGCCACTGCATACGACTACCCTCCTGACATTTCCGTTTCGCCGCCGTCACCGCTACGGCCGCCCGTTCAGGATTCGAGGCCTCCGGGCCACGCCCGGCCCATGAGCCCCCGTGGACATCACCAGCGCATCACCATGGCACGGCCGTTTCGAGAGCCGTCCCCGCCGTTGGGCCTCGCACGGCGGCCTTCCCCCGGTATCGCCCATCCGATTTTCTTCGCCGCCCTCCAACTCCGGCCGATTATTCTGATTCTCCTTTTCCGAAGCCATGTTACAATCGAAACCACTTGTACCTCGACGGATTGTGGTAAATTTCACACGTATAAATCTTAAAAAGATGGGCCAGATAAGGGGAAAAACGCCCAAACCGTCGCACCGGGCAGTCAAACGTATCAGACAACTGTACTCATGCGACATATTCGTGAGACTATGGCCAAAAGTGGATTCGATCATCGTTGTTGACTCAATCCATCTGATAGCAATAAAGAAGCCTTTCAAATGACACACGACCACAAAAATCAGTTTTACTTGTTTTACAATCCAATTCGATAATAAGAGACCGCTGCACGGGAAAATGACACAATTCTGTTGTAATTTTAGGTAATTGTGTTATTTTTTCTCCATCAAAAATGATGGAGGCGATCATGAGCGAGCGCAATTCCAAAAAGCCCGGCATTGCCGACTACGTCGTGTCCCGTCGCAGGCACAAGGAATGCTTCCTGGACGAAATAGATCGCCTCATTGACTGGAAGCCGTTTGAGAAGCTTCTTCGAAAAAAGCTCAGCCGAGTCGTCAATGCCGTTGGCAATCCTGCCTATGCACCGTTGCCGATGTTTAAAATCCTTCTGCTTCAGAGGTGGTACAACCTAAGCGACGCGGCGGTGGAGGATTGCTTGTACGATCGCTTGTCCTTTGTCCGATTCGTGGGCCTTTCCCTTGATCATGACGAAGTGCCCGATTCCTCGACCATTTGTCGGTTCCGGCAGAGTTTGCTCGAAAAAAACATTTTGAAGCGGCTTCTGGACAAACTCAACCACCAACTCGAGCGGCGCGGCCTTCTGGTACGTGAAGGAGCCATCGTAGACGCGAGCGTCATCACCTCCTCTCGCCGCCCCCTCAAGGTGATCGATATTCTTCCCGAAGACCGCGAGGAAGATGACGACGAGGCGTCGGCCGTAACCATCAGCTACTCCGATGACGCCGACGCGGCCTGGCTGCGCAAAGGGAACCGGGCATATTACGGCTACAAAGTCCATGCGGCCACGGACAGCCGGGACGGTTTTCTCCTCGGCGGCCATGTCACGCCTGCCAACCGTTCGGATACGCAGGAATTCGTGGATATTCTGGATGAGATTGGCCCCATGCCAGGGGGCCGCATCTATGCGGACAAGGGATACAGCAGCCAGTTGAACCGGCATGTGCTCCAAGCCCGGGGACTTGCCGACGGCATCATGCATAAGGCCGCTCGCAACCGTGCGCTGAGCCCCGCCGAAAAAGTGGCAAACCGCCAAGTCAGCAGCGTCCGGTCGAAGGTGGAACGGGCTTTCGGAACACTTAAGCGAGGTTATGGGTTCTTCCGGACGCGTTACCTTGGGGTGGCCAAGGTCGAACTTGAATTTTTACTCAACGCTATGGCTTTCAACTTAAAAAAAGCGGTGCTCAAAGCGGGATGTTGAGGAACACTTACGCTAATGGAGTGACGAACGCCGCCTCAAGGCGAAACAAAATCAGCGCTGCCGGCTAAACGACGGCGGAAACAGACGACCGAGACCTTTCGAGAGAATTCCGTAACGACATCAGAGGATTGTGCAGCGGTCTCAATAAGATATACACCGAACCGAAACGAATCATCGTCGCAACTCAGGCACCTTCCCTCGCAATCCCGCTCCTCTTGGATTCATATTGTTCCTCTCACCTTGTCTTATTTCTATGTCAAGCATTTTGTATACAAAATTTCCATATACTACCAATATACAACTTCATAACAAACAAACGCCTGGACATCTGTTTCTACGGATTTTAGTATTTCACGGTTTTGTCATTTTATTCGGTGCCTCTTCGGCCAGCTCTTTGGCCAAAACACAAGAAGTTGTATATGCAACAATGCCCATGAAACAGAATGACTGCATCCCCAATGAATCCCTGCTGTGTCTGACGGCCTGGGCCTCCAGGGCCATGATCGCCGACCTCAACCGGCGCTTCCACGAGGCCGGGCTGCGCGTGACCATGGAGCAATGGCGCGCCCTGTCCCATCTGTACGACCGGGAGGGGCTCACCCAAAACGAGCTGTCCGCCCTGCTTTTCCAGGAAAAGACCAGCGTCAGCCGCCTGTTGACCGGAATGCAGCGGCGCGGCTACGTCACCCGGGGGAGCCACGACCGCGACGGACGGTGCAACCGTCTGCTCATCACCGACACGGGGCGGGAGGTGCTGGAAAAGGGAGGGGCCGTGGCGCGGCTGACCCTGTATGCGGCCGAGGCCGAGGTTCCCCCGGACGAACTGGAGACCTGCCGCCGGGTGTTGTCCCGGATCATGCACAACCTGCGCGGCCAGCCGCAGGCCCGGCACCAGGTCCAGCCCATGGATGGCGGCGCGTACCTCCAGGCATAGCGCCGCGTCCCGGCCAAAAACGAAACGCCCCCGCCGGACGCAAAGTCCGGCGGGGGCGCGGTTACTCCGGATGCCTGCCCAAAGGCGGCGGGTCCGCTATTCTTCCTTTTTCTTATGCTCGGCGATGACCTTCTCGGCGATGGGCGGCGGGCATTCCTCATAGTGGGCAAACGCCATGGTGAAGGCCCCCTGGCCGCCGGTCATGGAGCTTAGGGCCTTGCCGTATTCCTGCATCTCGGCCATGGGCACGTGGGCCTGGACCTCGGTGATGCCCCCCGAGGAGTCGCTGCCCAGCACCTTGCCCCGGCGGCTGGACAGATCGCCGATGATGTCGCCCATGTTCTCGTCCGGGCAGCTCACCGTGACCGTGACGATGGGCTCCAGAAGCGACATCTTGAGCTTCTCGCAGGCGGCCTTGAAGGCCAGCGATCCCGCGATCTTGAACGCCATTTCCGAGGAGTCCACGGTGTGGAACGACCCGTCGAAGACCGTGGCCCGAAAATCCACCAGGGGGAACCCGGCCAGATACCCCCTGGCCGCCGATTCCTGAATGCCCTTGTCCACGGCCGGGATGTACTGCCGGGGGATGGCCCCGCCCACGATGGCGTCCACGTATTCGTAGCCCTCGCCCCGGCTCCGGTTCTCGAAGCGCACGAAGCAGTCGCCGAACTGGCCGCGTCCGCCGGTCTGCTTCTTGTGGCGGCCCTGCACCTCCACCTTGCCCTTGAAGGTCTCGCGGTAGGGAATCTTGGGGGCTTTGAGCACCGGCTCCACCTTGAAGCGCCGCCGGGCCTTTTCCACCGCCGTCTCCAGGTGGGACTGGCCCATGCCCGAGATCAGGATGTCGCCGGTCTCCTCGTCGCGCGACAGGGTCAGCGTCACGTCCTCGCTCAAAAGCTTGGCCATGGCCGCGAACACCTTGTCCTCGTCGCCCTTCTCGGCCGGGGCCAGGGCGTAGGAGCTCATGGGCGCGGGCAGGGCGGGCCTGGCCAGCACGAAGGGCTTTTTCTCGTCGCTAAGCGTGTCGCCCGTGGCCGTGTCCTTGAGCTTGGCCAGGGCCACCACGGCCCCGGGGCCCACGGCCTCCTTGGAGATGGCGGTCTCCTTGCCAAGCGGCAAAAGGATCTGCCCGGCCCGTTCCTTCACGTCCTTGGCCACGTTGTGCAGGGCGGCGTCCGGGGCCAGGGTGCCCGTGAGCACCCGGACCATGGACAACTGCCCGGCGAAGGGATCGTAGAGGGTCTTGAACACGAAGGCGGCCACGGGCTCGTCCGGGCCGACCATGCGGGTGGTTCCGTCCTCGCCGGTGACGGTCTTTTCGCCCGCGCAGCCGTCCAGGGGACCGGGAAAGTAGTTCTCCACCGCCGCCAGAAGCCGCGTTCCGCCCATGCCCTTGAGCGCCGCCCCGGCGCACACGGGATAGAGCTGGCCGCAGATGACCGCCTGGCGCACGGCCGTGTGCATCTCCTCCATGGACAGCTCGCCGCCGTCCAGGTAGCGCTCCATGAGCTCCTCGTCACACACGGCGATCTCCTCCACCGTGGTGTCGCGCAGGGCCGCCGCCTCGTCCTGCATGTCGGCCGGGACCGGCCCCTCGGTCAGGCCGCCCTTGTCGTCGAAGAAATAGGCCTTGTTTTCGAGGATGTTCACCACGCCCTTGAAATTTTCCTTCTCGCCGATGGGAATGTTCTGCAGATACGGCTTGACCCCGAGCTTTTCCCGGATGCCGTTCAGGGCCATCTGAAAATCGGCCCGGTCCCGGTCCATTTTATTGATGAAAAAAATGGTGGGCAGCCCGAGCTTGGCCACCTCGCCCCACAGCTTCTTGGTCAGGGGCTTGACCCCGTCCACGGCGTCCACCACGAAGATCACCGCGTCCACGGCCCGCAGCAGATAGGGCAGGTCGCCGTTGAAGTTGCCGTCGCCCGGGATGTCGATGAGGAAGTGGCGGTTCTTGTTGAAGGAAAAGGCCGCGATGCCGGGCTGGGTGCTGCCCCGGCGCTTGATCTCCTCGGGCTCGTAGTCGAGCGCCGTGGTTCCTTCCTCGATCTTTCCCAGGCGGCTTACAGCCCCGGCGTTGAAGAGCAGCATCTCGGCCACGGACGTCTTGCCGCATCCGCCGTGACCGACCAGCGCATAGGTTCTTTGTTTGCTCAGGTCCGACATTCCCATCTCCCTTTGCTGCGTTAGGGGTTGAGGGGCCGCGGGAAACGGCAGGCCGCAAGGCGCCGCTCCCGGATTCCGCTGTGGCGGGCCGATATCCGTCGCCATCTGCCATCGGCCCAAAACCCGCTCCCGGCGGGATTTTTCCGTATGCCGCCCCGGCACTGCCGCCGGCCGGGCGTGGCCGTCAATCCGTGAATCTTGGTTTTCCACGAATTTCGGCATATAGGAACAGGCGTCATCCAATGTCAAGATCGTAACAATCGGGAATCCCCGCGTATTCGACAGGATAAAAAAATCGTGCAGCATCTCGCCATCCATCCCCGGGACGCGGACGTCTCGGGGGCCAGCCTTTTCTGGGACGCCCCGCCCGGCGAGGCCCTTGTCCGCTCCCTGGACGAACTGGGGCAGATGGTCCCGGCCCTGGCCGAAATCGTGGACGACCGGCCGCGCATCCTGGCCGGGCGGGCCCGGGCCCTGGCCCTGCGCCGCCTTCCCGGCCGCACCCTGGCCGCCCGGATCATGGCCTGGCCCGGCCCCGGCTGCGGACACAGCCCCGAGGTCTGGCGCGGCCTGGTCTACCTGGCCTCCAACATGGGCCGCCACATCGACGAGGCCATGCTGGTCAAGGCCGGGCGCTACTTTGCCGCCCACGTCCCCGTGCCCGAGTTCCTGCGGCTGGCCGGGCCGTACCTGGGACCGGCCCTGGCCGCCGGGTCGCGCCGCCTGACGGACTGGCTGTCGCTTCCCGAGACGGCCGACGAGCTCCTTTTTTCCGGGGCCGTGCCCCTGGCCGGATCGGCGGCCCTGGCCCGCATGACCCGGGACGAGCTCGACGTCCTGCGGCCGTGGCTCACGGCCGTGCGCTGGTCGGCCAACACCCTGGCCCGGTTCGTGACCCCGCTTCGCGAGACGGCCCGGGCCGCGGGCCGCACCCTGGCCGCCACGGCCGGGGAGGCCCTGGCCGGGGTGCGCCCGGACCAGGGGCTGTCCCCCAACGACCTCATCGCCCGGCTGTCCGCCGCGGCCAAAAGCGCCCGCTATCCCGTGCTCACGGAGCTTGAGGAGCGGTTTACCGCCCTGTCCCGGGGCATCAGCCGGGGCACCCGGTTTACCCTTTCCCCCTCGCGGGGCTTTGAATCCGACGCCGTGACCCTTACCGTCCAGGCCGCCGGCGCCGCCGACCTGGCCACGGCCGCCGCCGACCTGAGCCGCCTGGCGGCCCACCCGGACTGGCCGGCCCTGTGGTCCCTGGCCCGGGGCCAGGAGACCGGCGACGCCTCCCCATATGAAAACAGGGGCGGGGGCGGGGACACCCATGACGCCTGAGCGCCCGGCCCCGCCCTGGAACATCCGGGCCGTGGTGGCGGACGCGGCCGTGGCCCGGTCGGCCATGGCCCGGCG
>LNQE01001033.1_pt1 | contig 10321 bp, 7 predicted proteins | sample 603111 | NCBI WGS metagenome assembly LNQE01 (sample SAMN04260313, study PRJNA301899) | hydrocarbon metagenome | isolation source: hydrocarbon-contaminated ditch | place: Germany: Bremen | collected 1998
GAGGTATTGGCTGTGCCTCTGGCGGTCGGGTCAGTAAAGTAAACCCTGATATAATTTCTCTTGGTACTGCTGAATGTCCCTGCCGTGGCAAGTTGGACACCGTTTAAATATATCCCCTCACCGACGGAAAAAGTAGTCCCTGTGTCAGCCGGCGTGGGAATGTTCGCCAGTACCAAAGTTCCGGCAGCGACATTATTAGTCCAATCGGCTTTCCTGCCGGTGGCGCTGGTCAAAATTGGCGTCATTACAACACGCGCACTTTTTGATCCATCCGCATTAGTTATAGTATTACCTACCTTTATTTCACCGCCTGTGCCGCCACCACCACCGGTAAAGGTCAGCGAATATCCTTCCGTAACCCGCACCAGTAAAGTTGACCAGTCCCTAAGACGAGGGTAACCACCGCTATTATAAACAACACCATCTCCATTCTGTAAAGTTTTATAAGCAAGCCATCTGAAGCCGGAACTGGTACGCTGCCAGAAAACGATCGCCGGAGTACCATACTTGTACTTATAACAGCAACCCGTCCAGCCTGAATACCCCGAAGTATCTTCTTCTGAACCTGAAGGGAAAAGAGTACCTGTGCCGGAAGAATAACCTATTCCTCCGGGTATCAAATCTTTGGGTTGGTCACTGGTTATAACCCAAGTAGCGCAAATCCATAAACCACAATCTGAGTACGCACGTGGTCTGACGAAGGAAACTCCATAAGTATAAAAATCATTACCTGAGGAGTTTGTGTCTTCCCGGAAATTCAATCCGGCAAAAAACCAACGTGCAGTATTTTTAACCTTTACCTGTATATCATAAGTGAGAGATCCCTGCGCGTCCATCCAGGCCTGGGCCAGATTTGCACTGGTATTGGTCCAGTTATATTGAATAAGATTCCACGTCCCACTATCGGAACCCCACCCGTAAAAAGCTCCAAACAGCCAACCCCAGAAACCGCTGAGCGATGTATCCACCATGCTGCTCACTCTCATTGCCGCACTGCCACCCTCGGTAGTATTAAATGTCTGTCCTCCCATCGCCGATGATGTATACCAGTTGGCACTACTGGACATGTCTTCAGTTGCCTGCTGTTTCTGGAATCCACCGCCGCTGGTCAGGCCGACAGGGGCGTCGTAGGTTACCGTACGGGACGTTTGACCAACAGTTCCTGTAATAGCTAGACGGACAAATTTACCCATAATCACTTTGGATGACGCCGGAACACTGATAGAACCGGACCATAGATTATTAAGACCCGGATCGGACAAGGTAATATTATAAAGCGTGTTATCTACTCTTTTTTGATAATTAAAAACTCTGGCATAATTGATATCCGCGCCGGCTGAATTAACCAGAGTGAAATTTCCGTTATAGGCCGGTAAAACATTTACACCTGTACCTGTTGAATCAAGATTGAGGGATCCTCCCTTGGAAAGTGTCTGGGTGGAGCCGCTTGTTTTGGCTAATAGCCGGACATCTACAGCCGAAGCAATAGCAGGTACGGATGTTGTCGGCGAGGAGGCAGCAAAACCGCTGAAGGTAATTATATTCCCTGCAACACTGAATCCTGTGTAGGAATAATAACCGGTGCCCACTTTCAGATATCCGGCGGCAGAGGCACTGAAATCCCCGGGAATTGTTCCATAAAATCTTGCCGGAAGCGATGTTGCCCCGACTCCCGTTGCACCGGAGGTATAAAACCAGAAAGGATATACCTTAATAGTAAACGAACCGTTGTTGCTGAGAAGATAGTATATCTTGTCGTCCATGTTTGTCAGAGCATCATTTTTGTTCGCATCCGTGGAAGCGCTGCGGTAATTATACGCCGCGTAGCGAAATCCTGATTCTGCCAGATAATAAGCCTTGCGGGCATGATCCGCGTAAACCTCGTTCATGTATGAAGAGGAAAACATGGGTAGCATTGCCGCTCCCAGCGCCGCCATAATCACCATCGTGATAATCAGGCTGACCAGAATACTGCCCCGCGAACGTAAAACATCTGATATAGCGGGTATTCCACGGCGTTTTGCGGCAAAGAGAGCCGAGGTTAGAATAATTGAAACCAGAAGAATAAAAGGAATCGCCAGCGGCGCGTAAATCAAACAAAAGGCCACAACAACGATTGGCGCCAGTAGACATCTCATCACCCACAGTGCCACCGGCTGGTTACGAATAATATCGGCAAGAGCCGGTCCATGCGCATAATACTCTTTTACTAACCATCTGCCTCCCGGCCATTTGATAAGATAAGCATCTCGAAAATTCCGCAGAATCTGAACCATCGGATGAGCGGCATCTCCGTAAGCGGCTGTCGCCACAAAGCAATTCCATCCTGTGGATACTGAAATAGAACCGGAAGTGGTTGTGGGCGGTGGAGTACCACCCAGGTTCCCGTTATTCCGGGGATGTACGAGAGCAATAAGAGGCTGCAATGCTCTGCCGTCGGCACGGGCAATGGTCATCTCCACTTTGACGGCCGAAAGATTTTTGTCGTTTCCCGTCGGCCATGTCGTAGAATTAGTAGCTCCTTGATAATAGGTCAAATTGAAATTGCTGACATTATTAATAAGGATATCTCCATTAGCCAGAGATGCTCCGGTACCTTTGGCAATCTTTACCGCTCCATTATCCAGTCCGATTGTCCGGACACAATCTGTTGTGGTATTACAGTTGCCTGTACCGGTAAGAGCAAGAGTCGTATTACTGGCGGCAGAATAAACATTTATCATCTCGGTGATTTCCCTGGTAATCCGGGACATGGCCATTTGAGCCTTTTGGGTTGTTGCCGAATTTTCTTTGACTTCAACGTATCCTTTTATAGCCTGGGTAATGGCCATACCGCCAACGGCAGCCAGAATACCCACCAGAACCATAGTTACGATAATCTCGATGAGTGTGAAACCGTTTTTCGGTCCGCTGCTGCTGCAATCATGAAAACGAAATATTTTTTTATTCAGCTGTTGCGGTAATTCGATTTTAAAATATTTTTTTATCAACATAATCTTACTCCGTAAAAATCGCGGTAGCCGTTAAATCACGGTATTTGATGGTTATCTTGTGAACCGCACTACTGGCCGATGCTTCAGTGGGCGGGCTGCCGGAAAATGTTATCGTGTGATTGGCTACAACGTAATAAGGGTGATCTGCGTCGGAATATGGAGTTGTTTTTGCTTCTGATTCTGAAGCTGAACCAACACGGTTATTAAAATATGAATAAGTTGTAGATGGTGAATAACCCTTTAGAGCGCCATCAGACATCCAATATTTATAGTCGGCAGTCATTTTTTCCATAATTGTATTCAAATAGGTACCATTTTGCGCCAAAATAACCGGATTGTAGCTCTTCATCAGACCAGTACCCATGAATTGAACCAGCATGGCACCAAGAATGGCTGCCACTACCAGCGACACGATAACCTCCAGAAGAGTAAATCCCCGATTGTTTTTTTTCTTAAGTAATATTTTATAAAACATGTATCTCCTCCATTAAAACCTATGGAATAAATCCCGTGTTTTTTGTAACCGTTATATCTCCGCCATTGGTTGTGATTGTCAGTGTTGCGTTGCCCGGACTACCATATGCATTAAATGTAACACGGGGTATCGTAGCTGTGGAAGTAACAGACAAAGCAGATTTCTTTGTCGTTAAATCAACAGTTGCGCTGTTTTCTCCGGAAATCGGAACAGGTGTTGTTGATCCTTCCCCTTCAAACATGTAATAGGTCGTTGAAGAAGAAAAGCAAATGCCCCATGGACTGCTGGCGCTCATTGCCCGGGTCTGTGCCAGACGAAGATGAGTCTTGAGAACCTCCAGTTGCGAGGCAAGATCATAAGAACTTGTATTGGACAATCGTACCACAGCAACAACGGCAATGATAGCGATAATTAAAAGGACAGATATGACTTCGATCATGGTAAAGCCACGCTGATTTTTAATTTTTCCTGTGTTTTGAATCATCAGCGTACCTCCGAAAAAAATTTTTCCGGATAATAATTATCGACAGCCAATCGCAATAAAATTACTATTCCCAATCCGGTAATGGAAAATATTGCGGCAAAAAAGATTGCTACAGGAATACGGATATACAATGTGCCTACCAGGCCGTTGAGGATAACCAGAACCGTATAAAGAATCATTCCGATGCGGGCGAAACGGATAGCGGATTCGCCGTTTGTATAAACGGCAATACCCAGGACTATAAGCTCCGCAGCCAGCAAAAGGCCGATGAGCGGCTGTATAGTCAGCCATTCTGGATAACTCAGTCCCCCTGACAGCGACAGTCCTAACATCAGGATTAACCCCAAAACCAGGTAGAAAAAACCGGTCAGGAAAAAATAAAAAGAACATTCCGTTTTTGTTACAGGACTTCCGAAACCAAGGTTTAGATTTGTTGCAAAAGCCGAATTACCGAATAACTGCCTCAGAAAAAACCGCGGGCGCGCGACCTTCTCTTCCGGAAGCCGCGCCATTATCCTGGCCGTAAAACCTTCCGGAGGATGTTTTTGGGGAGTATTTTCCATAATTCCGGTCAAATCGCGAAAACGCTCCCATTCTTTTTCATCTTTAAACATTTTTATCTCCTTATATAAAGATATACAATTTTACCTTTCAGAAGTCACATTTTCTTCAATATATTTTCTTAATTTTTCCAAACCCCTGTAAACACGCATCTTAATGGCGCTGAGCGATAGCCCTGTGATTTCGGAGATCACTTCAAAGGAAAGCCCCTGATAGAAGCGCAGGACCATCAACTCGCGAAGCTCGGGAGATAATTTTTGGAGACATCTTTCCAGTTTTTCTTCCCGCTCTTTGCTCCATTCATCCCTGACCTGTGGCTCCTGCGATGCAAACCGCTTATCATCGAACTCGCCTGTAACTGATATCTTTTCCCCTTGACGAAAATTATCCCACCGGCGAGCGCTATTTTTTTTCAAATGATTACGGATAATGTTGAGGCTGATTGTATAGAGCCATGTGTAAAAACTTCGTTTTGCGTCATAACGGAATAGCTGGTCGAAAGAACGCAAGAACGTCTCCTGTGCCAGATCTTCGGCATCCTGTGAATTTCTGGTCATGCGGTAGGCTAAATTGTAAATAGGCGTTTTATACTCCTCAATTAACAAAGCATACGCTTGCCTGTCTCCATTAAGAACCCTGGCAACGATTTCTGCTTCGTTTTTATGATCCATGGTCGTTTTTTTAATTGAGTATATTGTTTACTTCTGCAACACGTCATACCTTGAATATTTTTATACCAGATTTCGCAATAAACACTGGAGAAAAATCAAGGCTGTCATTTCGAGGAGTCCCGATACTTTTGCCCAGCGAATGCGGGGTATCGGGGCGACGAGAAATCTATATCCCGAGCAAAGCGAGGGATCTTTAAGATTTCTCCCTTCGGTCGAAATGACAAAAGCGCTCTCATTTCCTTCTATCGCTTAATCCAAGTATGTTAATAATATTACCGTAACAATCTAATATCAAGTAAATTCGGCGTTGGCGTTAATCAATCTTCTCGATAAAAGAACCAAAACTATCAACTGAAGCACATTTTGTATTAAAATATTTTTGGACAAATTAAATTAAAAATAGTACTTATTAAAAGTCTTAGAATTAAATAGTCATTGGTCATGCGGCAAATGCAGGGATTGTTCCCCCGAACAATCCGGAAAACGGCGCGTTTGGGAAACGCGCCCTACAAAAGATTCGATAAAAGGATGGATGCCCGACAAGCCCATTCGGGCATGACAAAAGAAACTATAAAAAATGTCATTCCCGCAATTTTCTGGCGGGAATCCAGGACTATTATGGGTCCTCCGGCATGCGCCGGACTTCGCCGACAGGAACATTCGGGCATGACAAAAGATAGAAAGGAGGGATCTTTTTATGTTGTTTGATAAAACTATTGCCGTTGTTGTTCCCTCATATAATGAAGAGAAACAAATCGGGCAGGTTTTGGAAACAATTCCTGATTTTGTTGATCGCATTATTGTCGTCAACGATTGTTCCTCAGACCGCACAGCCGCCATCGTCTTAGATTATATCAGCAGGCAGCACTCTTCTCCGACAATCATAAAAAATAATACCATTGATAACAGCAAAAACAAGTACAACAGAGCTGAAAGTCTGCTCAAAGCAAAACAGGAAAGCGACATCAAATATTTTATTCCTTCCGAGATTGCCAATGCCCATCCCGAATCCGACCGCATCATTTTAATCAACATTTTAATAAACGGCGGTGTGGGCTCAGCTATCGCCCGTGGTTATAAATGGTGTCTGGACAACAATATTGATTGTACCGCTGTTATGGCCGGCGATGGTCAGATGGACCCGGCGGAACTGGAGAAAATCTGTCTGCCGATTATAAATGAAGATATTGATTACGTAAAAGGCAACCGTCTTATTCATGGTGGCGCGCGCCTGGTCATGCCCAAAACCCGCTATTTCGGCAACTCCATTCTTTCAATATTAACTAAAATCGCTTCGGGCTACTGGCATGTCTCCGATACTCAAACGGGCTATACGGCAATTTCTCTTTCTGCTTTGAGCGCGATCAGACTTCATGATATTTACAAAAGTTACGGGATGCCCAATGATATGCTGGTGAAGTTGAACATTGCTTTCTGCACTTTAAAGGAAGTTAAGATCAAACCGGTTTATAATATCGGCGAAATGTCCAAAATGAACGTGGCCAAGGTGATCCCGCGTATTTCCTTGTTGCTCTTTAAATCATTTTTCAAGCGGTTATGGGTCAAGTATTTATTTCGCGATTTTCATCCTCTTTTTCTGCTTTATCATTTCGCCTTTTTTTTAGGCATTTTTACTATTCCCTACGCCCTGAAAATTATCAACATTACTATTTCCGGAGGCTCGGTTTCACCGGCAACCATGCTCGCCTTCTTCTTCCTGTTTACCAGCAGTTTCCAATCTCTTTTATTCGCCATGTGGATGGATATTCAGGATAATGAAAGACTTTACAAAACATGACCGATTTTTTGGGGAAAAAATAAATTATGACTACTAATAAAAAGAAACCTTATGTTGCCGTAGTGGGAGCGGGAAACTGGGGGAAAAATTTAATCCGTAACTTCTTTGAAATAAACGCGCTGAAAGTTATTTGCGATAAAGATAAAGCATCTCTAAAACAAATGCAGAAGCTTTATCCCTCCTGTGACTTTTCCGCCTCGCTTGCTGACGTTCTTTCCCGGGATGACATTTCCGGTGTTGTTGTCGCCACGCCGGCGGAAACTCATTTCGCTCTGGCTCAAAAAGTACTTCAATCGGGTAAAAATGTTTTTGTTGAGAAACCTCTTACTCTTTCAGGAAAAGACGCAGCTGAACTGATTGCCCTGGCACATAAAAATAACCTGGTTTTAATGGTCGGACATCTTTTGCAGTATCATCCTGCCTTTGTTAAATTAAAGCAGCTGGCAAAAGAAGGACAGCTGGGCCGCATTAATTACATATATTCACATCGTCTGAATCTGGGGAAAATCAGAAGAGAAGAAAATATACTCTGGTCTTTCGCGCCTCACGATATTTCGATGATTCTCGCTCTGGCCGGCGAAGAACCGGAAAGCGTCATTGCCACCGGTGGCAATTATCTGCATAAAAAAATTGCCGACGTCACGACAACTCATCTGGATTTTTCTTCCGGTCTGAAGGCCCATGTTTTTGTTTCCTGGCTGCATCCGTTCAAAGATCAAAAACTGGTTGTTGTCGGTGATCAGAAAATGGCTGTGTTTGACGATACCCTGCCCTGGGAAGAAAAACTGCTCATCTATCCGCATCATGTGAATTGGGAAAATAACGTTCCCGTGCCGACTCAAGGAATTCCGGAACGCGTTTCCATACCCTATGCCGAGCCGCTCAAAGTCGAATGCGAACACTTTATTGATTGTATTGAAAAAGGGAAACCAGCTTTAACCGGTGGCGAGGAAGGATTACGCGTGCTGAGAGTTTTAAATGCTTCTGAACGTTCACTCAACGAAAACGGATTAAGAATAACTTTAAAAAATGATTCCGGTTTAAATCTGCGAAATAAAGAAAACTACGATGTTCACCCCACTTCACAAATCGATGATAATGTAAAAGTCGGCGCAGGAACAAAAATATGGCATTTTTCTCATATAATCGGGGGCTCTAAAATCGGTAAAAACTGTTCGATTGGCCAGAATGTTGTTATTGGTCCCGAAGTTAAAATTGGCAATGGCTGTAAAATACAAAACAACGTATCTGTTTATAAAGGTGTGACCCTTGAAGATTATGTTTTCTGCGGCCCCTCCGTCGTTTTTACGAATGTTATTAATCCCCGTTCTGAAATTAAAAGAATGTCGGAAATTAAACCGACATTAATAAAAAAGGGCGCTTCCCTTGGCGCTAATTGCACTATTGTCTGCGGCCACACCATCGGCAGTTACGCTTTTATCGCGGCGGGCGCAGTAGTTACCAGAGATGTCCCTGATTACGCTTTAATGATGGGCAACCCGTCGCGGCAAAAAGGCTGGCTGTGTCAGTGCGGCAATAAGCTGAACAGTAAATATCACTGTCCACAGTGCGGCAACAAATATAAGATGAAAGGAAAACTTTTGAGTCAACGGGATTGATTAAGTAAACTTTTTAAATTAGCTGTAAACATTTATAATGTTTAATTTGAAAGCTAATCTCAGAATGTCCCTGCATATTTTAAGACGGAAAGGAACCGCTAATATTTTTCCCCACGGCAGACCGAACTTATCAATTAACTTATTTCTTATCAACCAGCATTCCGCTTCTTTCTCCGCATATCTGAACATTCTATAACGTTCTTTTTTCGGGAAATCATTTGTGTCAAATTGCACACCAATATCATCTGTGCATTCATTGTGCGTGAGGACATAATTGTAAGTATCGAAATATAAATTCGCGTTTTCCTCCACCCACTTTTCCAGTCTTGTCGTGGGATAAGCAACAATCATTGAATATCTCGGTATGTATATATTATTTTCCTTGAAAAATTCAATCGACTTAAGGACTTTTTCCACACTGTCCCCTGGAAGGCCAACGAGAAAGAATGCTTTGGATATAATACCTGCTTCGTTAACCGCTTTAATGGCCGATTCGATGTGGTCAATAGTTTCCCCTTTCTTTATAAGTTTTAAAACATCCTTATCAACGGATTCGATGCCCATTGCCAGAAGTTTACAGCCTGCTTTTTTCATAAGTCTGGCGATCTCCGGGGTCATCTTATCGGCTCTTATTCCCTGTGGACAGTCCCATTCAATCTGTAGATTTTTTTCAATCAGCAGATTACAGAAATCAATAACTCTTTGTTTGTCAAAATTAAAAGTATCATCGGCAATCGTAAATATTTTTGTATTAAACTTTTTCATATTCAATTCTATTTCCCGCACAAGGCTTTGTGCTGACCTGGGTCTATATTTCCGACCGTGAATCAAATACGAACAACAGTAACTGCAATCATAAGGACATCCTCTGCTTGTAAAAAGAGGTAAAGTCAGGTTTTTCCCAACTCTGTATTTATCAAGAGGAAACAACTCAAAATCAATAAAAGGGAGGGAATCCAGATCGCTGACATGTTCAGGCTTAGGATTAAAATGTTTTTTGTTTCCATCCTTATAGCCAAATCCTTCTATTTTTTTCATTTTCTCTTTATCAGGAAAGGCACTTACAAATTCTGAGATGGTTTTATCAGCCTCACCTATGCATATGTAATCAATACATCCCGGCTCAACAGCTTTTTCCGGACACATGGTTGTATGAGGACCGCCAATGACTGTTACAACATTGGGATCAATTTCCTTTACTTTTTCACACAGTTCAACTGCTTTCAAATAATCGAAACTTGAAGCTGAGAAACCTATAATATCAGGCTTAAAATCTTTTATCGCTTCAAGCAAATTTTTATTCCCATATCCTTTCAATCGTAAATCCAGTACTTGAGTCTTGAATCCATCTTTATTAAGAATGGATGCCAGAAGACCCAAACCCAAAAGCGGTGTTGTCGGATAGCCGTAAACACTGCGCGCGTCCGGTTTTACGAGAAGTACTTTTGTCTCTTTCATTATAAATTCTCTTTAATGATTTGTATTTTAACAATACTTTTCTGTTAATTTAAAAAAAAATATAATACATTAAATATATATTACTCCGGCAATTAGACATGTTAATAATTGTACCCATTATGCGTGTCCCCCGCTGGCGGGGGATTAAGGGGGTGGATGCTTTTAAGGCAGTTATAATATTCATAAGTTACATCAACACTCTTTGTCCACCTCCGTCACTACGTGACACCTCCGCCAGCGGAGGATAGGGAAGGAAACATTG
>LNQE01000251.1_pt1 | contig 10316 bp, 4 predicted proteins | sample 603111 | NCBI WGS metagenome assembly LNQE01 (sample SAMN04260313, study PRJNA301899) | hydrocarbon metagenome | isolation source: hydrocarbon-contaminated ditch | place: Germany: Bremen | collected 1998
CGGCCAGCCCGTCCGAGACGTCCATGGCCCCGCGCAGGCCCGGGATGGCGGCCAGGGCCAGCCCCGCCTCCACGCGCACGACCGGGCGCAGATGGGCCGCCGTGGCCGCAGGCCATGCCGCCATGGCGTCCCGGCCCGAGGCCTCGAGCACCGCCAGCCCCACGGCGGCCAGTCCCACCTCGCCCACCACAAAAAGCGTGTCGCCGGGTTGGCCCTGCCCCCGGGCCAGAAAGCGCCCGGCCGGCCCGGGGCCGCCCCAGGCCGTGACCGCCAGGGCCACGCCCGGCCCCCGGTTCAGGTCGCCGCCGACAAGCGGCAGATCCAGGGCGTCGGCCAGCCCGGCCATGCCCGTGAACACGCCGTCCCAGAAATCCGTGTCCGCATGGGCCGAGGTGGTGAGCACCAGGGCGAAGCCCAGGGGCCTGGCCCCCATGGCCGCCAGGTCGCTGACGTTCACGGCCAGGGCCTTGTAGCCGATGTCGCCGGGAGAGAAATAGGCGCGCCGGAAATGTGCGTCCTCCAGGAACAGGTCCGCCGTGAGGCACACCCGGCCGGGCAGGTCCAGCACGGCGGCGTCGTCGCCGCGATGCAGTGGCACGGCTGGATGGCGGTGCGGGAAATGGCGGTCGATGAGGGCGAGGAAGGCGGCCTCGGAGGCGATGCGGCTCATGGGGAGGCGATGTACCGCGTTTGCGGGGGATTGGCGAGGGGGACACGGCCGTGTCCGTAGATTCGCAGGGGCGAGCGGGGGCTCCGGAATACGGGGGACGGTTGCGATCTTGAGCCGTTGCGTTGGAACCACGGCAACGCGTTGAAAATAATCCTGGTTTGTAGCGCAAGAAATGGTATATCTTGCTGTAATTTTATTAAAAATCAAAGCATGACAAAAAAAGAACGCTGTGTTTTTTTGTGACGGATTGTATAGACTCCTCACTTGCGTATTTGAGCAGGGTATGCTTCAATATTAATATGAACATTGTTTGCGCACAAATTTGGCATACTCGACCGGATAGATGCGACGCGCAAGTGGGAATATAATTATTTATGTTTTGTATTTGTTGTATTTTTCGTTTGTACTATTGACAATGTGTATTAATGAAAAAGGTGCATCAGTTACGTATGGTGTAATTGATAAATACAACTAACGAATTCGTCAGAATTTATGGTTTAAACCTCAAGCTTTTCGCAGGGTAGCTCTCAGCTAGGCATTGTATTTTTTCTCTGCTGTAGTCCGGGACATGGGTCGCACTCGGGTCATTCTCGAAAGGAGTGTGGGCTGTATAAGACTCTTCGTCACATGCTGCGGAGCCTGCCAGTTTCAAGGTGGACTTTCAGTCCGCAGGTTGAAACCCACCAGATGAGGCTGGTGGTCGTTTAGTATGGAGTTAGATAGAGTTGTATAGTTTTGTTTTTGGCGCAGGTTGACGGAAATATTTTATATGATCTGGATCGTGGTGGTATGTGTTTCGTGTAATGTTGTTGACGATCACGAGTGAGGATCTTGAATGTATCGTTTTGCACATAGGATGTTTTCCATTTTGTCAGTTGTCTCTGCTTTGGTCGCATGGATAGGGATCCAAGGAGCAAGCTCCTGCGCGTATGCGGCGGACATGAAGGCCGTGGACATGGAACGCCTTGGAGTCCTACAGCCTGCCGATCCGGTCATGGGCACAGGAAAGCCTGTCCTTTTTCTGGGAAATCATGCGCTGCCTCCGATGAACTCTTTGAAAGACGGCAAGCCGACCGGCATCGTCATCGACTTGGCAGAAGCCATAGCCCAGCGCATGCACGACCCGGTGGAAATCCGGCTTATGGATTGGAGCGAAGCCCAGAAGCTCGTTGCCGATGGCCAGGCGGACGCGTTGCTGCAGATCAATTCCAACCCTGACCGGCTGAAAATCTACGATTTTTCAGAGCCACTGCTGGCCTCTGAATTCACCATCTTTACCACCTCCGGGCACCATGGAATCGCATCCATGCAAGACCTTCGCGGACTGCGGGTCGGGGTGGAAGCCAAGGGGCTTCCGATCCTTCTTTTGCAAAAAGATCCCCAAATCATTGTCGAGGTTATTCCTGATTTTGTTGTGGGTTTCGGAAAGCTGAAAGCTGGTGAGATTGATGCCGTGGTCGCGGATCGTTGGGTGGGATGTTACGTCCTTGCTGAAAACAACATACACAACGTAAGGATGATCGATGAGCCAATAAGTAGAAGTTATTCTTCAATAGCGGTGAAAAAAGGAAATGACCGGCTTCTTGCAGATATAAACAGATCTTTGTTTGAGATCAGGAATGACGGCACATACGATAAAATCATTGATAAATGGAAAGGGAAAGAGATCATATTCAAGACCAGGGAGCAATTACAGAAACAGACGCTATATTGGACAATCGCGTCCATTTCCTTGGCATTGATCGTTTCTGTCATTGGCATAGCGGCCCAGGCCAGGGAGATCCGCAAACGCAGGCGTTCGGAGGATGATCTCCGCAAGAGCCGGGCGACCCTGAACATGATTCTGGATACCGTGCCGCAATCCATTTTCTGGAAGGATACGGACGGCCGCTATCTCGGATGCAACCGTCTCTTCGCGGTGGCGACCGGGATGATATATCCTGCGGACATCATAGGTAAAACGGACTATGATCTCCCCTGGACAACGGAGGATGCCGAGGCCTACCGCGCCGATGACCGGGAGGTGCTGGAAACAAATGCCCCGAAACGCAACATTGTCGAATCGCTACTGCAAGCGGACGGATCCCGGATCTGGATCGAAACCACCAAACTCCCCCTGGCGGATGAAACGGGCCGGCCTTTCGCCGTGCTGGGCGTCTACTCCGATATCACCTCACGCAAGAAGGCGGACGAGGCCCTCAAAGAAAACCTCACCTTTCTGAAGAATATCGGTCGCATAGATGACGTCATCCGGAATGCGTCAAGCGTGGAGCAGATGATGCGAGACGCCCTGGACGTGGTGCTCGACGTCATGCAGGCCGACAGGGCCTGGCTTGTCTATCCCTGCGATGTCGACACCGAATTCTGGAGCGTGCCCATGGAGCGCACCCGGCCGGAATGGCCCGGCGGCGGCGCCTCGCCCGAACCGTTTCGTCTCACCCCGCATAACCGGGAGGCCTGGAGGCACTTCCTGGCCGCAGCGGAACCGGCCTCCTGCGGTCCGGGTGGAGATATTCCCCTGGAAGACTCTCTCAGGGACGGGTTTGGCGTCAAATCCTTCCTCGCTTTCGCGCTTTTTCCCAAGATCGACAAACCCTGGCTGTTCGGGGTCCACCAGTGTTCCTGGGAACGCGTCTGGTCCCAGGGGGACAAGGCGGTTTTCAAGGCCATGGGAGGCCGCATCCAGGAAGCCTTGAATACGCATATATTTATCGGGAGACTGCGAGAGAGCGAAGAAAAATTCCGCACCGTGGCCGATTTCACCTACGACTGGGAGTACTGGATTGCCCCGGATAGCCAATTGGTCTGGGTTTCGCCTTCCTGTGAGAGGGTGACGGGATACACCGCCGAGACATTCACGCGCTCGCCGGAACTCCTCAGAAACATCGTGCTCCCGGAGGATCTCGCTCTGTATGACCAGCATCTGCGCACCTCGCTGCAAGGTGGCAGTAGGCCCTGCAATGCGGATTTCCGCATCGTTCACAAATCGGGGCGGATCGTTTGGCTCAATCATACCTGTACGGATATCCGTGGATCGGACGGCGCCTCGATGGGCCGCCGGGCCAGCAACCGGGACATCACCGACCGCAAGCATGCCGAGAACAATCTGGCCAGGGAACTGGCCGTCAACACGGCCATGTCGGAACTGTCGAGAGCCTTGATCGACAAGACCATCACCCTTCCAGACATTGCTGAAATCACCCAGCACTACGCCTGTTCCCTGACACGCAGTGAACAGGGGTTTGTCGCTGTGGTCGATCAAAACACCAGGGATCTTGTCTGCTATACCTTGACGCGGATGCTGGACGAGGAGTGCCGGCTGGCGGAAGCGGACAAAAAGATCATATTTCCGCCGAAACCAGATGGCAGCTATCCAGCGCTGTGGGGGCATGCCCTCAATACGCGCCTTTCCTTTTACACCAATGCACCCGGTTCTCACCCCGCATCCCGGGGCGTTCCAAACGGACACATCCCACTGCGGAACTTCCTCGCCGTCCCGGCCATGAGCGGCGACACACTCATCGGTCTCATCGCCCTCGCCAATGCGGCGGGAGGCTTTACGGATGGCGATTTGGAGGTCGCCAGGCGGCTGGCCGGCCTTTTGGCCCTGGCCATCGACCGCCAGGGCACCCTCATGGAGCTTCGGGCCAGTGAGCAGAAGATACGGGAGCTTGTCGACGCCACGACCGACTCGGTCATGCTTCTGGACGCCTCGGGGACAATCCTGGCGGTCAATGAACAGGGGAGCCGGAGGCGCGGCCTGGAAATGCGGGACATGGTCGGCAGGGCCATGGAGGAGTTCCTGCCCGGAGAGATTGCCGCGGCCCGCATGGCCGGCTTGTCTCAGATCGCCGAGAGCAGGCAATGGATCGACATCGACGAGCGGCTCAACGGCAAGTGCTATCAGGTGCGGATGTTCCCCGTCCTCGATGATTCGGGCGAGGCCGCCCAGGTCGCCGTCTTTTCCAGGGATGTCACGGATCGGGTCAGGGCGGAGGAGGCGCTGCGCGCCGCCTTGGCCAACGCGGAAGACCTGGCCCTGAAGGCCGAGGCCGCGAACAAGGCCAAAAGCGAGTTTTTGGCCAACATGAGCCACGAAATACGCACGCCGCTCAACGGCATCATCGGGATGCTCAATCTTCTCGAATCCAGTTCCCTTGGCACGGAGCAACAAGAATTTATCCTCCTGGCCCTCAATGCCTCCAAGCGATTGACACGCCTTTTGAGCGATATCCTGGATCTTTCCGTTATCGAGTCCGGCAAGCTTGCCGTCCATTCAGCTCCATTCAGCATCATGGAAGTGTGCCTGTCGATAAACGACATTTTCGACCAGGATGCTGCTCAGAAGGGGATAACGTTCTGTTGCCATATCGACGAGGACATCCCCTACACGCTCAACGGCGACGAGATACGGCTGCGGCAGCTCCTGTTCAATCTCGTTGGAAACGCATTGAAATTCACGCCGAAAGGAAACGTCGAAATCCATGTCAACTGCGTCTCCCCGGCAGGCGCCGCCCCCTATCGCATCCTCTTCACGGTTGTCGATACGGGGATCGGCATCCCTGAACACAGGTTGGCGGACATCTTTGAACCCTTCACCCAGGTGGAGGGATCGTATGTCCGGCGTTACCAAGGCGCGGGGTTGGGATTGGCCATCGTCAGGCGTTTGACCCGCCTCATGGGAGGCGAGGTATGCATCGAGAGCGAGGAAGGGGTGGGGACATCCGTATATCTGGTCTTGCCGTTCGATGTCGCGGAGCCTGCCCGGGCCGTTTCCCCTGCCCAGGCATTGCCCGAACCTGCCCGGGACAGGGGAAAGGTTCGCCTTCTGGTTGTCGAGGACGAGGCCGTCAACCGCATCGCCTTGAAATGGCAGTTGGAGAAGGCCGGATACTCCGTGGCCACCGCCGAGGATGGGCGCCAGGCCCTGGAATATGTCCTGAAAAACGATGTCGATGCGATCATCATGGATATCCAGATGCCGGTCATGGACGGTGTCGCGGCGGCCAAAATCATTCGGGGCGACGCAGCATTCAAGGAAAAATCAAAGATTCCGATCATCGCCTTGACGGCCTATGCCATGCCTGGCGACCGGGAAAATATCCTTGCCGCCGGTCTGGACGGCTATCTGGCCAAGCCGGTCGGGAAGGAGCAGCTCACGGCAATGCTGACGCAGTTGTTGGCGCGGGATGGTTCATAACGGGACATTTTCCTGTCCCCAGGCTGAAACGCGAGGCAGGGAAGACAGGAGCGGCGCGGGGGAATCCTCTTTTCCCGAAGGTTCCCCCGCGCCGCCGCAGGCGTTTTTTCTACGACACGCCCAGCCGCTTCTCCAGGGCCGCCACGGCCAGGGTGGTCTTGATCACCGTGTCGGGATTGAGCGACATGGACTCAATGCCGCACTCCACCAGAAACTCCGCGAATTCCACATAGTCACTGGGTGCCTGGCCGCAGATGCCGATATACTTGCCCTTGCGCCGGGCCACCTCGATGACCTGCTTCACCATGCGTTTCACGGCCTCGTTTCGCTCGTCGTAGACGTGCGCCACCAGTTCCGAATCCCGGTCCACGCCCAGGATGAGCTGGGTCAGGTCGTTCGAGCCGATGGAGAAGCCGTCGAAGACGTCCAGGAACTCGTCGGCCAAGATCACGTTGGACGGTATTTCGCACATGCCGATGACCCGCAGCCCGTTTTCGCCCTGCCGCAGGCCGAACTCGGCCATGGTGGCCAGCACCTGGCGCGACTCGGCCACGGTGCGCGGAAACGGGATCATGATCTCCAGGTTGGTCAGCCCCATCTCGTCGCGAATCTTCTTCATGGCCCGGCATTCCAGGGCGAAAGCCTCCTTGTAGTTGGCATCGTAGTAGCGCGAGGCGCCGCGCCAGCCGATCATGGGGTTTTCCTCATGGGGCTCGAACTGCGCCCCGCCGATCAGGTTGGCGTATTCGTTGGATTTGAAATCCGACAGGCGCACGATGACCGGCTTGGGATAAAAGGCCGCCGCGATCATGCCCACGCCCTCGGCCAGCCTGTCCACGAAATAGTCGGCCTTGTTCTCGTAGCCCATGGTCATGTCGTAGATGGTCCGCTTGACCTCTATGTCCTTGAGTTCGCCGAAGCGCAAAAGGGCCAGGGGATGGACCCGGATGTAGGAATTGATGATGAACTCCTCCCGGGCCAGGCCCACGCCGTCGTTGGGGATGAAGCTTTTTTCGAAGGCCTGCTCGGGGCTGGCCAGGTTCATGGTGATCTTGGTTTTGGGCCGGGGCAGGCTGGCCAGATCCGTCTCCTGCACCTCGAAATCGAGAAGTCCCCGGTAGACGTAGCCCGTGGGGCCCTGGGAGCAGTCCACGGTGACGTCCTCGCCGTCGGTCATGGCGTCCGTGCCGTGGCCCGTGCCCACGATGCAGGGGATGCCCAGTTCGCGGCTGACGATGGCCGCGTGGCAGGTGCGGCCGCCCCGGTTGGTGACGATGGCCGAGGCGATCTTCATGATCGGCTCCCAGTCCGGGTCGGTCATGTCCGTGACCAGCACCTCGCCCTTGCGGAAGTCCTTGATCATATGGGCTTCCTTTATGACGTGGGCCGCGCCCTTGCCGATGCGCTCGCCCACGGACTTGCCCGTGGCCGCGACCTCGCCTGGGGCGGACAGCACGTATTTCACGAGCTTGGTCAGGTCTTTAATGGCGTGCACGGTCTCGGGCCGGGCCTGGACGATGTACAGCTCGCCGGTCATGCCGTCCTTGGCCCATTCGATGTCCATGGGCTTGTGGTGTCCGGCCTTGGCCGAATAGTGGTCCTCGATGAGGCAGGCCATGCGGGCCAGGTCCAGCACCTCGCCCTCGTTTATGGTCAGCCGGCGGCGGTCCGAGTCGGGCACGGGCACGTTTTTCGTGGGCTGCTTGGCGTCCTCGGTGTAGACCATCTTGATGGCCTTCTCGCCCACCTTCTTCATGATCACGGGCTTGAAGCCCTTCTTGAGGGTCGGCTTGAACACGTACCATTCGTCGGGGTTGACCGCGCCCTGGACCACGTTCTCGCCCAGACCGTAGGCCCCGGTGACGTAGACGGCATCCTTGAAGCCGGTCTCGGTGTCGATGCTGAACATGACGCCGCTGGCGGCCAGGTCGCTGCGCACCATCTTTTGCACGGCGATGGACAGGGCGATGGAGAAGTGGTCGAAGCCCTTGTCCACCCGGTAGGAGATGGCCCGGTTGGTGAAGAGCGAGGCGAAGCAGCGGCCGCAGGCCTCGATGACCTCCTCGGCCCCGTGGATGTTCAGGTAGGTCTCCTGCTGTCCGGCGAAACTGGCGTCGGGCAGGTCTTCGGCCGTGGCCGAGGAGCGCACGGCCACGTCGGCGTCGCGGCCGTACTGGTTTTCCAGGGCGCGGTAGGCTTTGATGATGGCCTGGCGCAGGTCGTCGGGGAATTCCAGGTTGCGGATGAGCGAACGCACCTTGCGGCCGCGTTCGGCCAGGTTGTCCATATCGTGGGTGTCCAGGTCGGCCAGGATGGCCTTGATCTTGTCCATGGCGCCGCTTTCGGCCAGCAGGCGGCGGTAGGCCGTGGCGGTGACCGCGAAACCGTTGGGGACGCGCACGCCCTTGCCGGTCAGGGCCTGGTACATCTCGCCCAGGCTGGCGTTTTTGCCGCCGACGTAGGGCACGTCCTCGATGGTGATCTGGTCGAACCACAAAACCAGTGCGTTTTCCTTGTCCATGGGGCACTCCTTTTCGCGGCCGCGCCGCGAGGGCTGTCCGTCATGGTACGGGTATCCACGCTTGGGCGCGGCAAGTCAAGGCAGGGGGCGTGCTGAGAATTTTATCTCCTGGTATGCAGACGATGGATGATGTATCATCGCGCCCGGTTTATTTTTTGCTTGGAAATATCCTTAGGCCGATACCTTCCGTGCCGGAATTTTCTGCAACAGAAAACCTCAGAGCGTTGGTGGTTCCTGGAAATGGCTCGGTGCGTATGTTTGATGATCGTCTATGTTTTTATATGGTCGTCGAACAATATAATTATATTGTTCCAGTGGTGATAATGAGTTACTTTACTTCAAAGTGTACTGTGCATAGTTTAACGTCTGGATGAGTCGCTGATGTGACAACAACCTTCCATTTTCCGCTGCTTCCAGGGTCAAGTTGTTTATTGCTCCATGTCCTGTATCCAGGAGAAGGAGTAATTTTAAGTTTTACATCTGCAATTTGTTTCCAGCCGAGACCAACTTCTAAATAATCAATAATGTTAAGAATTTTGTCAATAAAGCTATATTCGCTTTTGGCTGTCATGACCTCGACACCATCTTTGTACCATGCATGCACTATTGAGCCAGCATGTTGAGTTTGTACTTTTGTCCATAGAAAAATGGTGCGAAACATTCTTGAATCAATGGTTGCTATAGATGCAGTGTCGCTGTCTGTGCATAAAGCAGGCGGTTCAAAACGATATACTGGCTCTCTTTCATCAACGGAAGTGCATAATGCGATATCCTTGATGAGTATTTCCTGGGCTAGGACATTTGATGTAAAGAAACACGTCGTAATAACGAGGGAGAGGATAATCGTTTTCATGTGTCCTCCGTGAGAATTTAAAATATTCAATTCGAATGCCGATAGCAGGTCTTGGTTGCTATCGGTTTCCATGTCTTGTCAGGAATAATATTTTCTGTATTTTGTCAAGAATATGCTAAAAAAACATATCTAAGTGTTAATTTTAGTTTTGAAATATTCCGAGTTATGAAAAAGGGTATTGCGAAGGATCCTCTTGGCACAGTGTTATCGAGCGGTATAAAATATGAATATTTTTGCATGGTTATAATCTATGGACGCCTCGGTTTGAAGAATTGAAGAGAGCCGATAAGAGTCCAGAAAAGATGGGGTAAGAAGCACACGATGCGACTTACGACGAAAGCCCATGACATCGCCGCCCGCATCCGGGCCGCCGGAAGCGACCGCAACCGCCAGGGCATGGCCCGCTACGGCATCAATGTGGCCCAGGCCGCCGGGGTGTCCGTGGCTTTTGTGCGCGGCATCCGGAAAGAGACCGGCCAGGACCATGGGCTGGCGCTGGCCTTGTGGGACACAGGGCTGCACGAGGCCCGGTTTCTGGCCTGCCTGACCGCCGATCCGGGCCAGACCGGCGAGGCGCTGTTGGAGAAGTGGGTCGCGGACCTTGATTCCTGGGACATCTGCGACATGTTCACCAACAATCTGGTGCGAAAGACGCCGCTGGCCCACGCCATGGCCCGGGAGTGGGCGGGACGATCGAATGAGTTCGTGCGCCGGGCCGGGTTTTCCCTCATGGCGTCGTTGGCCGTGCACGACAAGAAGGCGTCCGATGATCGGTTTGTGGAATATCTGGGGCTGGTGGAGGCGGCGGCGTGCGATGGCCGGAACTTCGTGAAAAAGGCGGTCAACTGGGCGCTACGCGGCATCGGCAAGCGGAACGAGCCCTTGCGGCTGGCCGCCCTGGAGACGGCCCGGAGGGTTGTGCTTCAGGACACGCCCCAGGCCAGGTGGATCGCCCGGGACGCCATACGGGAGCTGGAGACGCGGGGGGCGCGCTGAAGAGGGGATATTGGCCGGGCTCGGGGTCGGCGGCAAAGGTTAGGAGGTTGGCGGCAAAGGTTAGGAGGTTGGCGGG
>LNQE01000393.1_pt1 | contig 10280 bp, 6 predicted proteins | sample 603111 | NCBI WGS metagenome assembly LNQE01 (sample SAMN04260313, study PRJNA301899) | hydrocarbon metagenome | isolation source: hydrocarbon-contaminated ditch | place: Germany: Bremen | collected 1998
TATAAAAAGAATATTCTTTTTATTTATCATATGTAAGGTCAGTAATTTTTTTATAGGAATAAGTTATATAACAAATCCAAAAAAGTAAATTTAATTCGTAGTTTAAAGCGATTATTTAATATTGACACAAAATGTCTTATTAGGTTCAATTCCATCTAAATCACAAATAACAATTGAACTCTATTTCAATCACCACAATTTTATATTATTTTTAAATTGCACTTCGAATAAACAAACGGTAATCTTATGGCAAACCTAAAAGCTCCAAAACCAAAAGAACTTAAACCCGATGAATTACGATGGTACTGCAACCCGGATGTTTTTGAATTTGAATCAACAACTAAAGTTAAACCGATTGAAGGTGTAGTTGGACAAGAGCGAGCGTTAAAAGCGCTTAAACTTGGTGTCGATATGGAAAGTCCCGGTTATAATATTTTTGTTACCGGTCTCTCTGGTACAGGCAAGATGTATACAATCAAATCAATGTTGGAATCAATTTCGCCTGAATGCGCAAGTTTAAAAGATTACGCTTACGTGAATAACTTCGATGATGTAGACCGCCCCAAACTTCTGGAATTTGAAGCCGGGAGAGCTTGCAAGTTCAAAAAAGAATTGATGGACTCAATTAAATATCTGCAGGAACATATTCCGCAAGCATTGGAAAGCGAATCGTTTATCGAAATTAAAAAAGGAGTTATAGCCCGCTATACCGAAGATCAACAAAAAATGCTGAACGAATTTGAAAAAGAATTGAACAAAGCGGGACTAACACTTGGACAGATAAAAATAGGTGAGGTACCGCGTCCTGAAATTCTAGCTATAATTGATGATAAGCCGGTTATGGTTCAGCAGCTCGATCAGTTTGTAAGCGAAAAGAAAATTACTAAAGAAGAAGCCGAGAAAATCATTCAGAAATATGGTGACTTTCAACAAGAGTTCCAGACTTTCTTTAAAAATAGTTTGAGACGAAGCCAAGAATTACGAGATGCAATATCAAAACTTGAAGCCAATGAAGTTGAACATCTTATTACGGCTGTAATAGGTCACTTAAAATCTACTTATAAAAATAAATCGGTAGCCGAATATTTGAATAAAGTTAAAGGTAATATTTATGCAAATTTAGAAGTCTTCAAAGGTTTAAAACCAATGCAAGAAAAATCCGATGCTGGTTTTATTGTTGATTACTTAAAAGATTATGAAGTGAATATTATTTTAGATAACTCTAATACAAAAAAGTGTCCTGTTTATCTTGAGACAACACCAACATACATAAATCTTTTCGGTACAATAGAAAAATATTCAGACGGACAGGGTGGCTGGTATGCGGATTTTACACGTATTAAAGGTGGTTCGCTTCTTCGTGCAAACGGAGGTTATATAGTTATAAATGCAATGGATGCATTCAGTGAGCCCGGTGTTTGGAAAGCATTAAAGCGTGTTTTACTTTATGGCAAACTTGAAATTCAAGACCTCGCTAATTTTTACCAATTCTCACCAAGTATTATTAAACCTGAGCCGATTGAAATAAAAACAAAAGTAATTCTTGTCGGAAATAATTATGTCTATTCAATACTTTCTAATTACGAAGATGACTTCAATAAAATATTCAAAATAAAAGCTGAGTTTGATTATGAAATGAAATTGACCGATACAGCTTTGAATGAGTATGCGCGAATCATAAAAAAATTAATTGAAAACGAAAAACTTTTAGAATTCGATAGAACGGCATTAGCAAAAATTGCAGAATACGGTGCACGTTATGCCGGTGAAAAAAATAAACTTACAACTCGTTTTGCTTACATAACAGATCTTGCCAGAGAATCAAGTTTTTGGGCAAAAGATAACGGTGACGATATTGTTACAGCTTATCATGTTAACCATGCTTTTAAATCTGCAAGAGAAAGACACAATCTTTATGAATCAAAAGTATCAGAAATGATTACTACAGGTTCAATTATGATTGATACAAAGGGTGAACGAATTGGGCAGGTAAACGGGTTAGCAGTTTACGGCAACGGAAATTATTCATTCGGTAAACCAACCCGAATCACCGCATCTGTATCATTAGGAAACGGAAATATTATTAACGTTGAACGTGAAGCAGGGTTAAGCGGAAGTACGCATAATAAAGGGGTGCTTGTTATTACAGGTTACTTTAAAGGAACGTTCGGAAATAAAGTACCATTATCTTTCAACGCTAGTTTGGTATTTGAACAAGGATACGGAATGATTGACGGCGACAGCGCATCAATAACAGAAATATGTGCTTTGATTTCCTGTTTATCCGAAATTCCTTTAAAACAATATATCGCAATAACCGGTTCGGTAAATCAAAAGGGTGATATACAGCCTATCGGCGGTGTGAATGAAAAGATTGAAGGTTACTTTGACATTTGTAAAGAAATTGGGTTGAATAAAAAACAAGGCGTTATTATTCCCAAACAGAATGTAAAAGACTTAATGCTGAAAGACGAAGTGATAGAAGCAGTTAAGAACAGAGATTTCCATATCTATACAGTTGAAAGGGTTGAAGAAGCAATTGAAATATTAACCGGAGTAAAAGCCGGTAAGTTAACTTCACGCGGCAATTTTGAAGTAAATTCAGTATTCGGGAGAGTAGAAAAGAAACTTGAAAAGATGCATAAACTAGCGCGACCGAAACCACTAAAACAATCATCACATACAAAATCTAAAACAGTAAAAGGTAAAAAGTGATTGAAGGATTAGCAAAAACTAAAATACTTTCTACAATTGGTCCGGCAAGCGATTCGGAAGAAAAGTTAACACAATTAATTTATGCCGGCGTCGATGCATTGCGACTCAATTTTTCCCACGGAAGTTATGATTACTTTGAAAATCTAATAGCTAGAATAAATAATGTGAAATCGAATCTTGCTTTGCCGATTCCGATTATGCAGGATTTACAAGGACCAAAAATTAGAGTCGGTGAACTTACAAATCCGGAAATTTATCTAACAGCAGGTAACTTAATTGAGATTACAAACAAAGATATACTCGGAACAGAAAAAATAATTTCTACTTCCTACAAAAAGCTTATTGTTGATGCAGAAATAGAAGACAGAATTTTAATCGATGACGGAATGATATCCCTGGAAGTAAAACAAAAAAAAGCAGATTCATTATTGTGTGAAATTATTGAAGGTGGAATTCTCAAGCCGAGAAAGGGAATGAATCTTCCCGGTATGAAATTAAGTACACCATCATTAACCGAAAAAGATTATCAAGACTTAGAGTTCGGTTTAAAACATAATGTTAATTTCATCGCTCTTTCATTTGTAAGAAAACCCGAAGATATTCTTGAGTTAAAAGAATGGTTGAGAAAAAACAACAGGACTATTCCCGTCATTGCCAAAATAGAAAAAAAGGAAGCGGTTGATAGTTTTGATGAAATCTTAAAAGCAGCAGATGGAATTATGGTTGCGCGCGGTGATTTGGGAGTTGAATTACATCCTCAAGATGTACCCATTATACAAAAACAAATTATTCGTGCATGTAATTCTGTTGGGAAATTAGTAATCACCGCAACGCAAATGTTTGAATCGATGGTAAATAATCCGATACCGACAAGAGCCGAAGCATCCGATGTTGCAAATGCAGTTTGGGACGGGACCGATGTTGTTATGTTAAGTGCAGAAACTTCAATCGGTAAATATCCGGTTGAAGCAGTCAGGTTGATGAACAGAATTTTACTTAAAACAGAGATGCATCGTGATTACAAAATTCAAACAAATTATAAAATTCCCGAAGCAATCGTCGATAATCTTTTCGATTCACTCGGGCGTTCAACTTCAACTATTGCCGAGCAAGTTAAAGCTGCTTGTATTGTTGTATTTACAAATCACGGACGAAAAGCAAGAGTAATTTCAAAGTTTAGACCTGACTCTCCCATTATTGCAATCTCTAATAATTACGATACTCTTAACAATCTTAATTTATATTGGGGAGTTTTCCCACATTATTTAGAAGATTGTTCGGAAGAAGAAAAGGCTATTGAATCGGCGACAAAAATCCTCAAGGATAATGGACTTGTAAAAGAAGGGGATGTTGTTATATTTACATCAGGTGCGCCATACAACGAACAAGGCAGAGAAAACTGGATGCGCTTTGCTGTTATTTAGTTTTTGTTAATCCCCGGGATTTACCCAGCTACTTTAGTAACTAAAATATTTTGTCAAACTCATTCTAATCAAAAAATCCCGGGGATTTTGCACATTACACTTTCTACACTTATTAGTTTGAAAAATCCAAAGGATTCATAATGCCGCAGCGAGAAGTTAAATTTTTCAATGATTGTTATTACCATATTTACAATCGAGGAGTAAACCGCTCGAATATATTTTTTGAAAACCGCAATTATTATTTTTTCCTTGATAAGGTAAAAAAATATCTTCTGCATTGTACCGACATTATCGCTTACTGTTTAATGCCGAATCATTTTCATTTATTGTTACTCGTTCAAAAGGAAGAAAAAATTGTTACAGCGTTGAAAAACTTTTTTCTCAGTTATTCAAAATCATTAAACAAAGAAATGGGGAGAAGCGGACCACTTTTTGAGAGTAGGTATAAATCGAAGTTAGTACCGGATGATGATTATCTCTTACACTTAACTCGATATATTCATTTGAATCCGGTTAGAGCAAACTTGGTAAACAAACCGGAGGAATGGAAATTTTCAAGTTATCAAGATTATTTGAATCCAAATAAGATTACTTTTGTAAACAAAAACATTATCTTAAAGCAGGTCGAAGATTATCAACAGTTTGTTAAGAATTATCAGAAATTTGATAAAGAGAAATTGGCTGATCTATTGTTTCAATAAGAATCTCAAGGGGGTTTTGGGAAATCCCCGGGATTTGTTGATTTAATTTTGTTTTGTAATAAATAAAGGATTTACATTTTATCATGGAAAATCCCGGGGATATATATAAAGAAGCACTATGGTGGGAAACCCAAGATAACGGAAAGATTCTCTGCACTTTATGCCCACGCTATTGTACTATCGGAGAAGGTCAAAAAGGTTTCTGCTTCATTCGTGAAAACATCAACGGAAAACTATATTCAATCGGTTACGGAAGACCTACCGGTTTTGCGGTAGACCCGATTGAGAAAAAACCGCTTAGTCATTTTTATCCCGGTACAGATATACTAAGTTTTGGAACTGCAGGGTGCAATCTTGGTTGTAAGTTCTGCCAGAATTGGACGACCAGCAAATCGAAATATGATGAGCTTCGTTCAGTAGAAGCCTCTCCCGAAGATGTAATAAAAATTGCAAAAAAATATAAAACTCCTTCGATTGCTTTTACTTATAACGATCCGACTATTTTCGGGGAATATGTAATCGATATATCTAAACTTGCACGAGAAGAAGGAATAAATTCCGTGATGGTTACGGCAGGTTATATTGATAAAAAAGCACGTAAAGATGTTTATAAATATATTGATGCCGCAAACGTTGATTTAAAAGCATTCACGGAACAGTTTTATCATAAAATTACTTTCTCACATCTCAATGATGTTTTAGATACTTTATATTGGTTAAAACATGAAACCGGTATTTGGTTTGAAATCACAACGCTCTTAATTCCGGATGAAAACGATTCCCAGGAAGAGATCCAACAAATGTGTGATTGGATTTTAGAAAATCTTGGTGATCAAGTTCCGATTCACTTCACAGCTTTTCATCCCGATTTTAAAATGTTGGATAAAACAAGAACACCAGCTTCAACATTAAACATGGCAAGAAATATTGCACTTAACAGCGGGATTAAATATGTATATGTCGGAAACGTCCATAGCCTGGAAGGACAAACAACTTACTGCCCGAATTGCAAAGAACCTCTTATTATAAGAGATTGGCATTCTGTGATTGACATTAAACTGAAAGACGGTAAATGTTGGAAATGTAATACAAAAATTGCAGGAAGATTTTAAATAGATAACTTTGCCGATAACGTAAATTTATTATGCAGCTAACTCAGAATAACGTTTTATTTCAGCTATATTTTCCTCCCGCAAAATACTATACTGATAAAGTATCAACGAAAAGAGAATTGCTAAATCCAGATAACTGTAATTCCTTTTCAAAGTTTTGAAAATGAGTCTCCAGAAAAACTTTTTATTATTATCAGCAAAGCCGAGTATGTAAAAAATCCTTAACGCTGTAAATAAATCTTTTAATGTTATTTTCCTTTTAAGCGGTTGTTGAACTTTATATTTTCTCTCTGATTCAAAATATTTCTCAATTCGTTTGTAAACACTTTCTGGGGAATAAATCTGATCGATTATTTTTTCGTAACCGGATTTCAATTTTTCCATTCCCATTTTGGGAATTAAATTGGTCGCTTCTTCACCAAACTTAAAAGTATCGAGTAATCTATTCTCCCTTTTCATTCGATCGTATAATTCCGTACCGGGGGGTGCTTTGAGAATATTTACAATAGAAAGAACAATTCCACTTTCTTGAATGAAATTAATTACATCATCGAAAACTGTGGGTTTATCTGTGTCTAACCCAACTATAAATGTACCCGTAATAATAAATCCAAATTCTTGCAGATAACGAATATCCTCTAATATATTTCGCCGTGTGTTTTGTTTCTTCTTCATGGCAATTAGGGACTCTTCCTCAATTGATTCTATTCCCACAAGTATATGACGGAAGCCCGCCTCCAACATTAACTTGGAAAGCTCTTCATCATCGACCAAGTTAATTGTTACTTGTGTCGCAAAACCGGGTGCGTACGGATTCTTCTTTCGCCATTTAATTAATGCAGGCAAGAGTTCTTTTTTTAATAAATTTTTGTTGCCGATTAAGTTATCGTCTGCAAAAAGTATCTGTTCGTTATTCCCGCGGGCAATCAAGCTGTCCAATTCATTTATTATCTGTTCCGGTGTTTTAACTCTCGGCTTTCTTCCGAAGAGTGCCGTTACATCACAAAAATCACAAAGGTATGGACATCCGCGTGAATATTGAATAACCGCATAAAGATAATCTTTTAAGTTTACCAGATCCCACATAGGGTTTGGTGTTTGGTGAACATCGGCAAACTCGGTGGATTTATAGATATGTTTAGGGTTACCGTTTTCTAAATCGGTTAAAAATTGTGGAAGGGTTATTTCGGCTTCATTTAATACAAAATAATCTATTCCTTCATACTCATTATATTCGTGAGTAAACAATGGTCCGCCTGCGACAATTATTTTATCGTAATGATTAAGTTTTTTGATTACTTCACGAACACTGTTTGATTGAACATTCATTGCGCTAATAAAAACTAAATCGGACCAATTAATGTCAACTTCGGTTAATGGTGCAGTATTTAAGTCAACTAACTTTTTATTCCATTCCTTCGGTAACAGCGATGCAATTGTAAGTAAACCAAGCGGCGGGAATGCCGATTTACGTCCCGCTACTTTTACCATATCTGTAAATTGAATTATCGATTTGGGAATTTCCGGATATACTAAAAGAATATTCAAAACAATTTCCTTTCACTTTCAGTTAATCAGAATTAAATTCCACTTTAATTTAGCTCTTTATGAACAGAAAACTACCAAACATAAATAATAATTTCACCTCAAGACAAATAATATTTTGTTTGAGTATATTTAATTAGAGTATATCTTCATAATATTAATGCCCGTGAAAAAGATAATTATTTTTATACTTTCATTTTACACACTGATAAACTCCTTCCCACAAGATTTTACCGGTGTATTTATATACCGGAATCCAAAATTTGTTAATCCATCGTCCGTTCTAATTCAAGATTTACAATTACTCGATGAAGTCAAAGAAATCAATATCTACTTTGAAATGGAATTTCTCCCCCCGTTCAATTATGGGAATATCTTTCATCTCTATTCAAAAAATGGAAAAGCATTTTCGATTGTTTATTCTCCGTATCAAATAAACAATAAAGAAGGATTTATCTTCTCGATTCCATCATATAATTTCTCAAGTTCAATTCCTCAGAGATTAGATAAATTATCAAATAGAAAATTTAGCTTCCGGGTTAATGTTACACGTGATTCAATTTCGTTCAGACTTGATGAAAACGAGATTACGTTTCGTCAAAACGATTCATTCAATTTGTACAAAGATCTGAAGTTATACTTCGGGGCAACTCCGAATAAAGCAGAAGTGACAAATACGATATTAAAAAACATTTCTATTAATCAATCCAATGAAAATAAAACTGATTCGTTAGTATGGGAATTAAATAATTTCGAAGAAAATGTCTCATATGATACAATTAGAAACCACAAAGCGGAATTGTTAAATGCTGTGCCAAATGCGGCAAGACACTATGAGTGGCAAAAAGAAGATATAATTGAAGTACCTAAATCAATTGCAATCTATTTTGATCCGTACGAAACAATTTTTTATTCACTAAGTGAAAATCATTTAACGAGATATTCCTTCATTGAAAAAGAAATAAAAATTGATGCTCTCTCGCAAAAAAATCCTTTTGAGAAGGGTGATTTATACAAAAATCCATATAACAATGAACTAATATTTACATGGGGCGGAGGCGGTGCAGAGCTTGCAAAATTTAATTTTGAATCTGCTCGATGGTCGCAGATCGATAATAAAAAGAGATCTGATCAGTATTTCAACTCCGGTGTTTTTGTTAATCCTCTTGATTCCAATTTATACAAATTTGGTGGTTACGGTCATTATACTTTCAAAAATGACTTGCAGAGATTCAACGAAAAAATAAATTCGTGGGAGATCATACCATTAACTGGTGATACTATTGCCCCACGCAAACCACTGTTAAGTAACATTGTTGCTGATTCACTGATTTTTATTGGTGGAGGTATTGGAAGCAGATCAGGTGACCAAAGTGTTGAGTCTAGATCGTTTAGTGATTTATACATGATGAACTTGAAGAATTTTCATACTAAAAAAGTTGGTGATCTAATTGACTTAGAGATAAATCAGCATTTAGAGAACTTCTATTACGATGAACATTTTAATGAGCTATACTTCCTTCTTGTATCAAAAATTGATTCAGTTAGCATTTTGCAAATACATAAATATAACTTTGAAAAAGATTCAAGTTACGCAGTAGGAAAGGAGTTGATATTTCCAACTACAAATAGAGTTGGCAATATCTATTATTCATTCGATACCTATAAAATTTACTTCATAACAGTAAACGCGATGAGAAATCAAAATGTTGAATTCGAATTTTATAACATTCAGCTACCAGTTTTATCTGATTTGCAAATAGATTCATTTATTAAAAAACGGGGTGGGTTTAATTACAATATCTATTTGATAGTTGCATTTTTTGGTTCTATCATGTTCCTTGTATTGAAAAGAAAAAGGAAGAAAGATCAACTTTCTTCAATTAATGATAATTATCGCTCTTCCAATAAAATTTTAGTCTTGGGTGATTTCAAATTATATGATAGGTCAGGCAAAAACATAGCGGCAAGTTTTTCAACTAAAACTTTGGAAGCATTTATCCTTTTGTTGATTAATTCAATAAGAATCGATAAGAATTTAAGTGATGAAGGAATTTCTTCTGCCGAATTTGCAAATACATTATGGCCGGATTATGATAAGGACAGTCAAAAGAATAATCGAAACGTTACCATTAATAAACTGCGACATATATTAAGCGATGTTGAAGGTTTGAATATCGTTTATCAGAATTCGCGTTGGAAAATTGAAATCGATAAGAATTTCTTTGTTGATATTTTAAAACTTGATTCCGTTTTTGTTCAAGCAGAAGTCGAAAATCTACTTAACTTTTTAGACCAAAATATAATTTGTGAATTTTGTAAAAACGTCAGCTATCCTTGGCTTGATGTAGTAAAGATAAACTTAAATCACTATTTATACGACAACATTGTAAAACTATATGAAGATAACCGGTCAAAATTAAGTAGTAAAAGTATCATGAAAATTGGGAAATCACTTTTATCAATAGATGAGTTATCCGAATTCGGAATCACTCTTGTGATATTCGCACAAAAGGAAAGCGGAAATGAAAATGGATTTCACAACGAGTTCAGGTTGTTTCAAAAATCTTTCGAGGAAATTACCGGGGAAAATTTTAAAAAAACGTCCGATGAATTAATAAAATTATATTTTTAACCCCTCTATTAACCTTCTTATTAACCCCTTAATAATATTTTCGAGATAGCATAATTCTATAAATGCAATTTCAAAACAATGGGTGCCTGCATGAAGGATTATAAGAACAAGAATGAAGTCAAACGAGATTTAATAATCAGTCTCACTC
>LNQE01000327.1_pt1 | contig 10270 bp, 9 predicted proteins | sample 603111 | NCBI WGS metagenome assembly LNQE01 (sample SAMN04260313, study PRJNA301899) | hydrocarbon metagenome | isolation source: hydrocarbon-contaminated ditch | place: Germany: Bremen | collected 1998
TGCGCGAATCCCGCCACAGGGACGCGCAACAGCGGGAGTCCGGCGGCGCGGGGCTTCCGGCCGTGCGGGTGCTTCGTTTCGACGCCTCGCGCATCGCCTATGAATTTTACGGCGAGACCTACGACGTCTCCACCCCGGGCATCTTCACCCTGAGTTTCGTGGTGGGCATCGTGGGCGGGGTGTACGGCATCGGCGGGGGGGCCATCGTGGCGCCGTTTTTCGTGTCCATCTACGGCCTGCCGGTCTACACCGTGGCCGGGGCGGCGCTCATGGGCACCTTTGTCACCTCCGTGGCCGGGGTCGCCTTCTACCAGGCCATCGCGCCGTTTTATCCGGGCATGTCCGTGGCCCCGGACTGGCTTTTGGGACTGCTTTTCGGCCTGGGAGGCATGATCGGCATGTATCTGGGGGCGCGCTGCCAGAAGTTCGTCCCGGCCAGGGCCATCAAGTGGATGCTGGCGGCGGTCATCGCCTACACCGCCGGTTCCTACGTCCTGGAGTTTTTCCGGTAGCCGCCCGGCGCGGCCCATGTGCATGTTTTTTCACAGGCCGGTAAAGAACCGGCCCGGCGCGGTCGAAAAGACATGCAGGGACATGGACGGCGCGGCCGGGGAAAATGCGAAGACCCCAAGGCCCGTGGGCGCCGTCCCCGCGCAGGAGGCGCCATGGGACGGGTCATCACCCCCAATTTTCAACGCCGGGAAAAACCGGCCCACCCCCGTCCGGTTCCCCAGGCACCCGCCGAGCCGCTTTTTACCGATGCCGAGATATGGTCCAGGGACTATGCCCGGGCCGACGGGGTGGTTTTTGGCATCTGCGCCCTGGCCGCCATCCTGTCCCGGCACCTGGGCCAGGAAGGATCATGGCCCGGGCTGCTTTTGGGCTTGCTCGACGCCGCCCACCGGCAGATGGAGCCCGGGCCCGGACAGCTTTGCCAGGCGGCCCGGGATCTCAAGGCCCTGCTGGTCAGCGAGACCAGGCCGGACAACGCCCAGGATTTTTCCGCCGCACTGCTTATCGCCGACCTCATCGAATATACGCCACGCTACCGGGCGACCTCGGGCAGCTAGCGCCGCGTCCACGAAAAGCGCATATGGCGTTTCGTAGGGAACAAGCTAACACCAGATTTTTCTTAAAAAATACGATCGTATTTTTTTAGGGACGTGACACGAGCGCCGCGTCCCTTCGAAAATACGCCGGTATGTTTTAGAAAAACGCGGGTGTTCGCCGCGTTATCCTCGCAATCCGCCTCTGCGTATCGTATGGACACGGCATGAGAGCCGCCGATGTATGCCGCTGTGTGCCGATGTGCGCCGCCGGCCGCGCCATGGTCCGATCATGGCAAGGCGGCAACCACCACGGGAGAAGCGCGAAATGGACCCATCCCATCATGATGTCTACCTGGGCGACACGGTCGGCATCCTGGAGGCCCTGTGGGGTGAGGGCTTTCTCTCGCCCGGAGGCCCCGAGGAGGTGGCCCGCATCCTGGAGGGCCACAGCCTCACGGGCAAGTGCCTGCTCGACATCGGCTGCGGCGCCGGGGGCATCGACATCGCCTTGGTGGAGCGCCACGACGCCGCACGGGTGACGGGCATCGATGTCGAGGAGGGGGTGCTCGCCCGGGCCCGGGCCCTGGTCACGAAGCGGGGCCTCACCGGCAGGATCGAGCTGATCAAGGTCGAGCCGGGGCGTCTGTCCTTTCCCGACGCATGCTTCGATGTGGTCTTCTCCAAGGATTCGATCCTCCATATCCAGGACAAGCAGGCCCTCATGGCCGAGGTGTTCCGGGTGCTCAAGGCGGGCGGGCGGTTCATGGCCTCGGACTGGCTGCTTGGGACCGAGGAGCCGTCCCAGGCCATGGCGGACTATATCGCGGCCGAGGGGCTGGGGTTCGAGATGGCCAGCCCGGCGCGGTACCGCGACGCCATGGACGAGGCCGGGTTTGCCGATGTGCGCATCGTCTCGCGCAATGCCTGGTACCGCGAGCAGGCCCGCGATGAGCTGGCGCGGCTCAGGGGGCCGGTGGGGCGGGATTTGGCCGCCGCGCTTGGCCGGAAGATCATCGACGACAACATCGGCATGTGGGAGCGTATGATTGCGGTGCTGGACAGCGGCGAGCTTTGCCCGAGCCACCTGCACGCCAGGAAGCCATGAGGTGTTACGGGATGGGCCGCGGAGGACAGCAGATTAAAGGCTGCTTATTAACTCATCTATCGTCTCAAGCATCACCGGCTTTGGGATGTAGCAGACGGCTTGGCCCTGAAAAAAGGCTTTGCAGACGTTTTTCGTATCTCGCAGGGCTGAGACCATTGCCACCTTGACCTCTTTGCCCGGGGGCACGCCGCATTCACGTTCGATCTCGCGCATTGCGGCAAGGCAGGCGTGGCCATCCATATCGGGCATCATGATGTCGAGCAATATCAAATCGTAGGGCATCTTCTCGCTGAGAGAGTTTTGAAATGCGCCCAGGGCCAATCTGGCATTGGACACCAGATCGCACAGGCCGTATTTTTTGAGCATTCCGTGCAGTACGAATAAATTGCCCGGGTCATCATCGACGATGAGAAATTTCATGTTTTTCTTCGCTTTGTTCTAAAGCTGTTTGGCACCAAGGCAAACTCACCCGTACCTGGGTCTTTCCTGGTTGCGAGCAGTCCACGGAGACGTCCCCACCCATGGTCCGGGCCATGAGTTTTGCAGAGTATGTCCCCAGTCCCGTCCCCATTTTTTTCCCAAAAGTTGTATATTTGTCAAAAAACGTCAAGCGGAGGGCCGCTGGAACCTCGCCGAGATTATGGATGAAGACGTCACAGCAAGTTCCACGACGGAACTCCACATGAACATTGGCGCCGCGAGGAGAAGCCTCAATAGCGTTTTTCAACAGGTTGGAAAGCAGGCAATGGCAAAGCAACTCTTCTGCGTGAATAAGATAGGGCATGGTTTCGTCGGCCGTGCCTTGCCCAGAAGCCACCACCACCCCCACCCCGAGACGTTCGCTTAGGCTGGCAAGTTCTTTTTGAACATTTCCCACAATTCCCAGCAGGTTCACCGGCACAGGGGTGAGTTCGTAAACGCCACGCTCCATCTGGTGGAGGCCGAGAGAAAGATTGATCATGTTGAGCATGCGGTAGCCGGATTCCATGATCGCGGATATCATTTCACGTTGCTCAGGATCCAGATTCTCGTCTTCCAGGAGCACTTGGGGAAGCCCTATTATCGCATTCAGGGGAGATTTGAGATCGTGCCGCGAGATGCGGTCGATATCCTCTCGCAAAGATTCCATCTGCATGCGTACGCTGACGTCCCTCAGGCTGACCAGCGTCATCATCCGGCCGTCGAATTCAATTTTTGCAGTACGCAACTCCAGAGCCAAGGGTCCGCCCGCACCCATGAGAGTCAGTTCCCGATCGCGAGAGGCTTCGAAAGCCAGACAAAACGGACGCGACCGGTAATTCGAGCCAGTTCCTATGAAACCGAGTCCGACTTCGTTCAAATAGATCACCCGGTTCTCAGCGTCCTGCACGAACATCATGTCCGGGCTTTTCTGGATAAGCCTGCGCAACCGTCGTTCCTGGTTTGCTAACCTTTTGTTCACGAGGGTCATTTCACGTTGCAGGGTGAGCAACTCGTTGTTGAGCTTCATAAAGTCTTCCAGGGCAGCCTGATCTGCTGCATCAGGCTGTTTTAGGCTGGCCTCACGTTGTTGAAGCTTCCTGATTTCAACGTTTTGCTCGTTTACGACCAGAAGCAGTTCGTCGTATAATTGTAGAATATTGTCTGGAGAATCAGAGGCCATGATATAAATCTGACCATGGCGAAAGAGTCCAAAAGCATTCATGACAAAGTATTGGCCGTCCAGGCGCAATGCCAGTTCCCAGGAAAGGGCAACCCCTTGACGCTTGATTTCGCGAAAGAAGCGGCCCAGCTTGGAGCGGACATGTGGCTCGCAAAGCTCCCGAATGCTTTGGCCCACCAGACCTTCGAGCCCATATCTTGCATCGGCTCTGATCACGGATTGAATGCGGCCTCGCGGGTCGCAGGCGATGACCAAATCGTGTTTGTTCGTTATCAAGTTTTCCTCTCCAGGCAGAGTCGGTATCCCAGTTCAACGGCAGCTTGCGCATCCTTCGCATAGCCATCCGCCCCCAAACGCGTGGCCAGATCGGGGGAACTCAGGAAGGGAAAACCGCCGAGCATCAGGCGCAGGTGCGGAAAGGTTTTGCGCATAAGGGCAATGGTGTCCTGGGCCTGATTCAGATTCTGGTACATGGTCACGGAGAGGCAGAGCAAATCCGCCTTGCGATCCGCCACGGCTTCAGCCACGCTTTTTGTTGAGCAGTTCGCCCCCATATAAAACGTGCTGAAGCCGTCCATTTCAAAAAAATCGCTGACCATGCGTATGCCAACTTCATGCAATTCGTGGCCTACACAGCAGCCAACCATGGATAGGCCGTTTTTCTGTTCGGTGATTACAAGCGGGAAAAGCTGCGACATGACAAGCTGGGTCACTGCCGTACAAAAATGCTCCAAAGCTACGGACACCTGGTTCGCTTGCCATAAGCGTCCTATCTCGATTTGGGCCGGTGCGAGGATCTTCAGGTAGATATCCTTTACCGGAATCCCGCATGACGCAGCACTGCTTATGAGAGCGCAGGCCTTGACCCGGTTCGAGCTAAGCAGAAATGCCAAGTAGTCCTTGGCCAGTTCGCGCACATCCGGAATACGCCCGGCTCCTGCATCAGCCTCGTTCATGCTATGCCCCATCGTCGCGAGCCTCTGCCACATGGGCAAGCTCTGCGAAATGTGATTCTATCCACTCATAATACGGCACGATTCTGATACTGTTACAAGAGGACAACTCTTCGTGCGCAGTACGCTTCGCCGCATCCAGCATGACGGGCCAGTAGCCCAGGCTGAAGCCGCGAGAGCGGTAGGTACGCACCACCCAGGTAACGGTGTCGATGAGGTTTTCTGGTTGGAAGACTCCAAGCAGCGTTGAAAAATAATGCACGTGGTTCGCGTGATTCTCACGCATCAACTCGAGGTTGCCCGGGCCGATGAGATCGTCAAGATCCTCCCTGGCCTCCATGATCTGATTCAGTCTGCAGATCATCAGCAGGGCCTTACGGCGATATTCCTCACAGGCCTCGGCTGAGACCGGAGGGAGAAGCGAGGCGGATGTGAAAAGTGAAATCCTGGTATCTTCCATTGCTGGAGAAAATAGAGTTAGAATTACAAGTCAGAACGCGTCTGTTTATTTATCAGCCGAATAAATTCCATTAGTTCTCGGATGGCTATAGGTTTGAATATGAAGTCGTGCTTACGGCTTCAAGAATCCGCTACAGTCTCCTTGCATGGCATGGGCCGTCATGGTTATGACTTGAATGCTCGAATCAATCACTCAGCCCTCCAGAGATGCGCGGATAAGTTTTGTAGCTGATATACCATACATGACTGTCATCTGGACGTCAATCGGGCCACCGACCTGCCCGGTCCTTTTCGGTCCGTTTGAAACTTGAGACGGTGACGCTTCCGTAGACACGCACAACGCCGACGCAGTCCCGGGGCGACATCCGCCGGGACCGCCACTTCACCTCGCGCTATCGACATAAAGGTGCGACGTGGCGTACGATCATCCCACAGTCCGCTCGACCGGACATGCGGCGTTCCCCTGCGGGACATGTCGAAAACAGATTTTGCAACCCAGCGAGGTCGTGATGGAGATTCCTACGCTTTTCGGGATGATAGCGGCGCTTTTCCTCCTGCTCATCCCCTGCCTCGCCCAGGCTGGCACGGATGCCCCCGGAGGCCCCAAACCGGCCTCCGCCGCCACCAAGGCCGCCAACGAACGGGTCAGGGCCTTGCTTGATTTCGGCGACGCCCTGGATTTCGAGGAGGCCGCGCGCGGCTTCATCGCTCCGCTTCCGGACGGCGGGGTGATCAAAAACGCCGCAGGCGAAGCGGTCTGGGACATGTCGCAGTATGCGTTCATCGAACAGTCGGAGACCGCGCCGCAGACCGTCAACCCGAGCCTGTGGCGGCAGTCCCGACTGGCCATGAAGGGCGGACTGTTTCGGGTCGTGGACCGGCTCTATCAGGTGCGCAACGCCGACATCTCCAACCTCACCATCATTGAGGGCGACACCGGCCTGATCGTGGTCGATCCGCTCATCTCGGTGGAAACCGCCCGGGCCGCCCTGGAGCTCTATTATGCGCACAGGCCCAGGCGGCCGGTGGTCGCGGTGCTGTACTCCCACAGCCACGCCGACCACTACGGCGGCGTGCGCGGCGTGGTGGACGAGGCCGACGTCGCGTCCGGCAGGGTGATGATCGTCGCCCCTGTGGGATTCATGGAGGCGGCGGTCACCGAGAACGTCCTGGCGGGCACGGCCATGGGGCGGCGCGCCATGTACATGTACGGCAACCTGCTTCCGGTCTCGCCCGCAGGGCAGGTCGGGTCGGGCCTGGGCATGACCCTCTCCTCGGGCACGATAACCATCATCCCGCCCACGGACCTCGTCACCCGCACCGGCCAGACCATGACCATCGACGGCGTGGAGTTCGAGTTCATGCTCGCCCCGGACACCGAGGCGCCCGCCGAGATGCACTGGTTTTTGCCGCAGCTTCGGGCCGTGACCGCAGCCGAGAACTGCTGCCACACCTTGCACAACATCTACACCCTGCGCGGGGCCAAGATCCGCGATCCCCTCTCGTGGTCCAAGCACCTCGACCAGACCATCACCCTGTGGGGCGACACGTCGGACGTCATGTACGGCATGCACCACTGGCCGGTGTGGGGAAAGGACCGGGTCAACGAGATGCTGCGCATGGGGCGCGACGGCTACCGCTTCATCAACGACCAGACCCTGCGGCTGGCCAACCAGGGCTTTGGGCCGGAGGAGATCGCCGAGCGCATCGCCTTTCCCGAGTCCCTGGAGCGCCACTGGGCCATGCGCGGCTATTACGGAACCCTGCGCCACAACGCCAAGGGCGCCTACGTGAAGTATCTCGGCTGGTTCGACGGCAACCCCGCCAACCTCAACGGTCTCGTGCCTGTGGAGGCGGCGAAAAAATACGTCACGTATATGGGCGGCGCCGATGCGGTCATGCGCAAGGCCAGAGAGGATTTCGACAGGGGGGAATACCGCTGGGTGGCCGAGGTCATGAACCGGGTGGTGTTCGCCGACCCCGGCAACATGCCCGCCCGCGAGCTGGCTGCGGACGCCCTGGAGCAGATGGGCTATCAGGCCGAGTCCGGCCCCTGGCGCAATTTCTACCTGACCGGGGCCTTGGAGCTGCGCCATGGGGTTACGCCGCTTGTCGAAGGCAAGGCGCCCAACCTGGATTACGTGCGCAACCTGCCCCCGGACCTGCTTTTCGACGCCATAGCTGTGCGCCTGAACCCGGAGAAGGCCGCAGGCAAACGGTGCACGCTCAATTTCGTCTTCACCGACAAAAACGAGCAGTACGTCCTGTCCCTGGAAAACTGCGCCCTCTCCCACCGGCCCCACGCCCAGGCCGCCGACGCGGACGCCACGTTGACCATGCCCCAGGAGATTTTCACCTACGTCCTGCTCGGAAAGGCCAGCCTGGACAAGGTGCTGGCGGGCAAAAAGGCCGTGCTCCAGGGCGATCCGGCCGCCCTGCCGAACCTTTTGGCCATGATGGACGACGTCGATCCCTGGTTCAACATCGTGACGCCCTGACGACGGCGGCGGTTGCGCCGCCAGGGAGGAGGAGGGACGTCCAGGCCGCCGTACGTGCTGCGCCACTTGTAAAATGTGGCGTCGGACATCCCATGCTCACGGCATCAAGCGGCTACCGTCATCCCCGCTTCCGCCTGCTTGAAAATCCCGATGATCTGCGCCTCGCCGAATCGGCTCTTCCTCATGACCACGACCTCCTTGGCCGAAGTCACGAACGTTTAGCTGGGATACCGGGCGGGGGAAAGGTCAGGGCTACGCGCCCGGGGCGCAGGAGCGTACGTAGTCCAGCAGATCGCGGGCAAAGGGCGAGTAGACCTGTATGGCCTCGAACCCCGGTTCCGTGTCGTGGAGGAACTGGAGCGCCAGATGCATGCGGCCTTCCTGGCCGGGTCCAATGCCCGCGAAGAAAAAGCCCAGTCTCTCGGCAGCCGCGCACAGACACGGGGTATGCGGGTTGTCCAGAGGCAGGAGGAGCACAGTCAACGGGATGTCCCGGGCGTGGGAGGCATGGAGCTGAGCCTCGATCTGGGCAGGCGCGTCTCGGCCGGGCTCGGCCACGGTGACGAAGGCCCAGCCTTCCTTGAAGTCCGACTTGGTCTCCAGGATCGAGGGCGTGTCCGGCAGGGGAGCCTCTTTGGCCGCGTCCGGAGCCGGTGAGTTGCCGAGGTCGATATGGGCAAGGATGCGTTCGATCATGCGCCGGTGGCGGGTCGGCAGGTGGAGCGGGGACGGATCGGGTTCGCCGAGACAACGGACCAACACAAGATCGGCTATGCGGCCCGGGACGACGTCGGCCTTGTCGGCGCTGCCCTCGCGCCAGGTGCTGGCTGCCGGACCTGCGGCCGTGAGCAGGGCGCACTCCCTGAGCCCGATATGGAGCGCGGAACGCTGGGAGCGGATATGGCTTGTGACCGCCGAGGCCAGCACGACGCGCACTCCGAGTTCGGCGGCGATCTGCATGAGACAATCAGCAAGTCCCCAGGAGCAGCCTTTTCCCTGGTGACGAGCGTCCACGAACCCGAAGGTCAGTTCCACGACTCCCGGTTCCAGAAGCAGCAGTGCGCCGTGGCCCGTTAACCCGACCCCCGCAGCCTCGGTCACGACAGAGACCATCTCGCCTGTCTCAAGCATTTCCCGCACACTGGCCGGGTAATAAATCCGTTCGTCGAAGAGGACTGTGCCGTGGGATCTCAAAGCGAGTCGGGCGATGGCTTCGGCGTCGTCGGGCACCGCGCGGCGCAGGGTTGGGGCCGGGAGCGAAGCATCGGCTACGGACAAAGCGGGTGGCGGCTCCCCGGGCTCTGGGGAAGGAGCAATCGGGAGGAACGCAAACATGGAAATCTCACGCTCTCCGCCCTCCTTGACCGAAAAGGACGCTTGGTCGACGAATCTGCGGATGAGGTGGACGCCGAGTCCGGTGGTGTCGCCCTCGACGAGGCGGCCCGGGTCGTACCGGGGCAACAGGGCCTCGTCCAGGGGGAGGCCCTGGGAGCGCACCGCAAGGTGCATGCCGTGGGCCGTTGCGGAAAGGATGACGTGCAGTTCGTCATGCGGGCCGCCGTAGCCGAAGGCAATGGCGTTCATGGCCGCTTCATCCAGGGCGAGGCAGATGCCCCTGACGCGCTTTTTGGTGAATCCAAGTCGTGAGGCATACTCTTCGGCCGCAGCCACGGCCACGCCAACCCACCGGTCGCGGGCGGGCAGATGCAGGTGTACGGAGTCGTGCAGTCTCAAGGATTACTCCCGGTCACATAAAAGACGGACCCAATCTTCAGCATCTTCCATCGATGGGAATATTCCGACCTTCCAGTTGGTGTTGCTCATGGCGGATTTGTATAGTTCTGCAAATTTCAAGGCTTCCTTCTCAGCGGCTACGATAGCGACAACGATGCGTGGGTTGCTCAGCGTCGCTGCTTCGTCCAAGGCGGCTGCGATTTCCACGTCTTCGGCAGACAGGTTGAACTGTTTCGCCTTTGATAAGTCGACAATCCCGTACCGGAGATCATCAAATCGTGGATCACCATAGATATCCTGGTTTGCCTTGATGCCGTCTTGGCCTGTGATCGTACCATGGAATGCCCAGATCACTCCTTTGGTCATCCACGTAATTGTGTAGGGCATTATTTTGGAATCCTTGCGATGTGGAATCAAGGGGGCGGGGCCAAAGGGCCAAGTTTTTTGTTGGCGTCAAGCCAACTTTGGAGGCCCCTTGGGCAAGAAAAAAGGGGCCAGGAACTTAGTTCCTAACCCCTTGAAATCTTTGGTGGAGCTGGAGGGAATCGAACCCACGACCTCTTGAATGCCATTCAAGCGCTCTCCCAACTGAGCTACAGCCCCATGCGAGGAATGCCTTGTGCCATTCATGCCGCCCGAAGTCAACACCCTGGCCCGAATTGCCCGCAAAAAACCTTCCCGCGCCGCCGCTCTTCCCATAAGCCCCCCTTTTCAGTAGATTCCCACCCCGGAACCCCGCGCCATCGCCGCGCCCCACAAGGAGAACGCGTGCCCGCCCTTTTCCGCGCCGTCGCCATCAAAACCCTCTGGGTCGCCGTGATCCTGCTCGG
>LNQE01000900.1_pt1 | contig 10262 bp, 12 predicted proteins | sample 603111 | NCBI WGS metagenome assembly LNQE01 (sample SAMN04260313, study PRJNA301899) | hydrocarbon metagenome | isolation source: hydrocarbon-contaminated ditch | place: Germany: Bremen | collected 1998
ATTACTCCGGCAATTAGACATGTTAATAATTGTACCCATTATGCGTGTCCCCCGCTGGCGGGGGATTAAGGGGGTGGATGCTTTTAAGGCAGTTATAATATTCATAAGTTACATCAACACTCTTTGTCCACCTCCGTCACTACGTGACACCTCCGCCAGCGGAGGATAGGGAAGGAAACATTGTATATATTTAATTGCCGAAGTAATAATATGAATGAGAAATAAGAAAGGAGAAAGGAAAATACTATGTTGTGGACAATCGCTGTAATATTACTAATTTTGTGGGCACTCGGGCTGGTGTCCGGCTATACGATAGGTAATTTTATTCATATCCTGCTGGTCATTGCCATTATCATTGTGCTGGTGAGAGTCATTCAGGGGCGAAGACCTATATAAATAATTGTCTGATTTGAACATGCCCGGGTATTTATATTAACTTTGCAATCTAAAATAGAGGGGAACGAAATGAAAACATACTCAATTATAGGCATCATCCTTATTGTGATCGGAATCATCGCGTTGGCATATCAGGGTATCACCTATACGACCAGAGAGAAGGTTGTCGATATCGGTCCCATCCAGATTAATGCCGATAAGACGAAAACGATTCCGCTACCGCCGATCCTGGGTGGTATTGCGCTCGTGGGCGGCATCGTGCTGCTGATTGCGGGAGGAAAGAAAAGCTGACGAGAAACAAAACGGGGATATGTATGAGGAGGCTATAAAATGAAAACGTTACTTTTTGGAACATTGCTCTTGGCGTTGGTATTTGTATTACCTCTGCCAACGATGGCAAGGGTAGATGTAAGCGTGGGCATTTCTCTGCCGCCCATCGTATTTGCCGCACCGCCGGCGTTGATAGTGCTGCCTGGGACGTATGTCTACGTCGTCCCTGATTACGACGAGGATATCTTTTTCTACGGTGGCTGGTGGTGGCGTCCCTGGGAAGGGCGATGGTACCGCTCACATTATTATAACCGTGGCTGGAGTTATTATAGAAATGTTCCAAGTTTTTATTTTGATGTAGATCCGGGTTGGAGAGGATATTACAGAGAACGTAGCTGGTACGGACACCGTTGGGACTATGAACGGATTCCCGAGCGGCGAGTTAAACAAAACTGGAAGAGTTGGAATAGTAATCGACATTGGGAAAGGCAAAGTACTTGGGGCGTCCAGAACTATCAACCCCCGCCACAAAAACAGAGACAGGAACTGAGGAAACAAAGGCAACAGCAGTATCAACAGAGGCCTGAGGTTCGGCAGCAAAGACAGCCTAATGTACTACAGCAGCAGCAGAAGCAGCATCAAGTTCGTGATGCGGCAAAACAGCAATCGCGAGATATCCAGAAACCGCAACCCAGGCCGCAAGCTCAAACGTTTAAACCACAGGTTCGAGAGGCAGCTAAACCACAGCAATCGCGAGATATCCAGCAAAAACAATCCCGGCCGCAATCTCAACCGGTTAAACAACAAGTTCGAAAGGCAGCCAAACAACAACAATCAAAACCTCAGGAGGGAAAACCTGAAAGAGGGCAGGGCGAAAAACAGGATAGAAGGTAGTATTACGGTCACCCGTCCTCTATTCACCTATCGTGGAGAGAGTAGCGCTCGTGGGCGGTATCGTGCTGCTGGTTGCGGGAGGGAAGAAAGACTAAATAGAAACAAAACTTTTATATATATAGGAGACAATAAAATGAAAAAGTTGCTTTTTGGAACATTGCTCTTGGCGTTGGTAATGGCAGTCCCTATTCCATCAATGGCGATGGGTAGGGTAGACGTAGGCGTGAGCATTCCTCTGCCTCCACCCATTATGTTTCCGGGGCCGCCCCATCTGGTTGTAGTACCGGAAACCTATGTTTACGTTGTTCCCGATGTGGATGTGGACGTCTTTTTCTATGGCGGCTGGTGGTGGCGTCCGTGGGAAGGGCGATGGTACCGCTCGCAAAATTATAATTCAGGTTGGGGCTACTATGAAGGAACGCCATCCTTTCATCGAAGTGTACCCTCCGGCTGGAGAAATGATTACAGGCAGCGTCGTTGGAAGGGGCATGAATGGAACCAAAAAAGAGTCCCCCACCAGGAAGTTCAGCGAAGCTGGCAAGGCTGGGAAAGAGACAGACATTGGGAAAAACAAAATACCTGGGGTGTACGGGATTTGAGGAAGCCTCAGAAACGAACACAACAACCGGCTAAAAGGGTTCAGCCAAAACAAAAGAGTCCGCAATCCCGGGATGACCAGCTCAGGCAACAAAAAGAAGGCCGTGATCGTGAAAAGATGGAGAAGGAAAGACATGACCGGCGGGATGAGGACCGGCGCGATAGAATGCATGATGAAAGACGGGATAAAAGATAAGATTACAGATTCGTCCGACTATAACAAAGGATATCTTATTTATCAAAAAGGGGGGGCACTTTGCCCCCTCAAGTACCCAAAGGCGATCTTGTTATATTGGACAACAGGCCGAAAAATAAGACACCAAAGAGAAGGCACAATTTCACAAGAAATTAACTCGGCCAATATGTAGCTCAAGCCGTCACCGAGCGCAGGGAGATGGAAAATGGCCGCGAAAAAAGCAGTAACAAGATCTCAGGAATTTTCTGATAGTGTCATCGACACTATCCGTGAACCCTTAATTGCTCTGGATCAGGATCTAAGGATAGTCAACGCCAGCCGTTCCTTCTATAAATTCTTTAAGGTAGTACCTGAAGAGACCGTGGGACAGCTTATCTATGATTTGGGCAATAAACAGTGGGATATTCCCAAACTGCGTGAACTGCTGGAAACCATTCTTCCCGAAAAAACGACCTTTGATGACTATGAGGTGGAACACGATTTTGCTGCCATTGGCAAGCGCATCATGCTTTTGAACGCCCGGCAAATTCAAAGAGAGTCGGGAAAAGAGCGGATCATCCTTCTGGCCATCGAGGACATCACCGAACGTAAACAACTGGAAGACTTGTTAACGGAATCTGAAGAGCGCTACAGGCGTCTTTTTGAAACGGCCAGCGACGGTATAGTGCTTCTCGAAAAACAAGAAGGGAAAATAACCCATGCTAATCCGGCCTTCGAAAAGATGTTGGGCTACGACAAAAAGGAGAGCATCGGGAATAAACTTCAGGATATCGGCATTTTACTCGATGGGGGTGATTTCCAAACAACAATGCAAGCGTTGAACAAGATAGGTATTCTTAATTACGATGATGTGCCGGTAAAAACCAAATCCGGACAGTCTATCGATACGGATATCTATCTGGTTGACAGAGCAAGGTTAGCACAATGCAATATCCGCGATATCACCGAGCGTAAACAGCAAGAGGAGGAACTGCTCCGGACGAATAAATTACTGAACTCGATTGTCGAGAATATTCCGGACATGATCTTCCTCAAAGACTCCAGGGAACTCCGGTTTGTCCGATTCAACCGCGCGGGAGAGGATCTGCTGGGTCGTTCCCGGGAGGAACTACTGGGGAAGAGTGATTACGATTTGTTTCCGAAAGAGCAGGCAGCATCCTTTACGCAGAAGGACAGGAATGTCCTCCATAGTAAGGAGTTAGTGGATATCGCGGAAGAATTCATTCAGACCCGCAACAAGGGAGAACGTATTTTGCACACCAAAAAGGTGCCGATCCTAAACGAGGATGGAGAACCGGCATATCTGCTGGGCATCTCTGAGGATATCACCGAGCGCAAACTGGCGGAAGCGAAACTTCTTGAGACTCTTAACAGCCTCAAGAAGTCATTTGATACAACGATTCAGGTTATGATATCTGCAATAGAGGTAAGAGATCCCTATACGGCAGGTCATCAGATCCGGTCTGCGGAGCTTGCCGGCGCCATCGCCACGGAGATGGGATTAGACCAACTGAAAATTGATGGAATCAAGATGGCCGGTTCCATCCATGACATCGGAAAATTATCCGTACCCTCAGAGATATTGTCCAAACCCACCAAGTTGACAAACCTCGAATTTTCTCTGGTTAAAGAACACTCACGGAGCGGATACGAAATACTGAAGAACGTGGAATCTCCCTGGTCGCTGGCTCAGATTGCTTACCAGCACCATGAAAGAATGGATGGTTCCGGCTATCCAAGAAATCTGAAAGGAGATGAGATTTTCATGGATGCCCGCATTATGGCTGTGGCTGATGTAGTGGAAGCCATGGCGTCTCACCGGCCTTACCGCTCAGCTCTGGGCATTAATGCCGCCTTGGAGGAAATTGAGAAAAACAGGGGAATCCTTTATGATGCCACTGTAGTGGATGCCTGCCTGCGATTATTTCGAGAAAAAAGCTATAAACTTATTACTAGAAAATAACGGGGACAGTTTGAACTTTCATTGCGAACGTAATAGCCTCAAAACGGATCGCCGTCTAATTCTTCATATGCAACTCTTGATAATAACTCCTTTTTGATTGTACCGGCTTGGGTATCATTATTAGCTTGCCTCACTATCTACTTCCCTTCAAAATATCCCTCAATATGCTGAGGTTCCACCGCATGTTGAGGCCAAACGAATCATTTCATACAGCTCCAGTGTTCCCTCTTATTAATCTAAACACCTACTATTAAAGGCTGAATTCAAATTTCTTATTATTTCCGCTTGTTGGCAAGCTATTTGCAGTTACTATATATATGATGTTGGTCCTTATGCGAATGAAGGTCCACTCTAAGAAGCGTATAGAGTTGTAACAGATGTTCAACAAATTAAAAGATCGAGAGGAAAATATATGGACTCATCATACAGTTCAGCAACTACCAAGCCTTTATACCGCGGCACCCAAGTTGTCTGGTATATTCTTGGTCTCATTGAAGTTATATTGGCGTTTCGATTTGGTTTAAAGCTGCTTGCTGCCAACCCTTCAGCTGGTTTTAGCAGTTTCATTTACATTGTCAGTTATCCATTTGCCGGGCCGTTTCTCAATGTCTTCCATGCCTCGAAGGTTGAAAGCGGTATTTTTGAATGGACCACCTTATTGGCCATGTTTGTTTTCTTTTTAATTGCCTGGGGCATTATCAGGCTGTTTTTTATGAGCAAAACAGTGTCCACGACTGAAGCCGCGGCTAAAATGGACGAAGAAAATAATTAACATTCTGTATGATGTTAGTCATCATACAAAGAATGTAATTTCTGAAAGTGCGAGGAGGTGAGAATATGTTAGTTGTTCGTAACGATAACCATTATGATTGCATCGATGATTTTATGCTGGAGAGCCTGATTAAATCGAAAGAGATTGTTAAATTCAAACGTAACACAGAATGGGTAAAAGCAGAGGAAGCCCAGATAAGGGGTAACAAGCCCGGTAGAGTATTTAACAGCAATAATAAATTAGCGATTAATGATTCGATATTTGTCCGCGCAGATCGCAATGCTATTAAGTGAGCAATCTACCTTGTTGGAACTTGCGTCTATACAGGCTGGCAGTAACTTCGTCATATTGGAATAGTCAGAAGCCATAGGAGTGTGAACGTGGAAGGAAAAAGAAGTAAAGACAGTAGCATCATCATGACTCAGCAAATGAATGCTCAAGATGCAAATCTTGCAGGAAATGTTCATGGCGGGGTTATCATGAAATTCATCGATACCGCGGCCCTCGCCGTTGCGGTTCGTCACGCAAGGGCCAATGCAGTTACGGCCTCCATTGACCGGCTGGACTTTCATTATCCGGTTTTTGTCGGGGATCTTTTGACTGCACAAGCGAGTCTGAACTTCGTAGGGAAAACATCTATGGAAATTGGGGTTCATGTGGAGACAGAAAATATCATGACGGGACGCATACATCATACGTCAACCGCCTATCTGACCTTTGTAGCCCTTGACAAAAGTGGCCGACCTATGCTGCTCCCCCCGCTGATCATAGAGACAGAGGAGGAGCAACGTCAAAATCTGGAGGCAAAAACCAGAAGGGAGATGCGCATGAAAGAAAAGATAAAGGAAAAGGCAAACCATATCAATCCAGATTGCACTGAATGACGCCGGTTCTATCTAATTATTTAAATTTAAGGCTGAAATTATTATGGTTCAACGATGAAAAAACAAGATCTTATAAAACGTGTATTCTTAAAAGATACGACCGTGTCCATCAGGCCGATCCGAATCGATGACTCCGGCATGGAGCAGGAGTTTATACGGCACCTCTCGAAAGAATCCCGCTATTTCCGATTCATGGCGTCGATACGGGAACTGTCGCCGAAGAAGCTCAAGTATTTCACCGAAATCGATTATGACCGGCATATGGCTTTTGTCGCCACCATCATGAGTGAGGATAAAGAGCTGGAAATCGGAGTAGCGCGCTATGTAAACACTGAATTTCCGGGTAGTTGTGAGTTTGGTGTAACGGTGGACGATGCCTGGCATGGCAGCGGTTTGGCGGGGTTGTTGATGACTTCCCTGGAAGATACGGCACGCGAGTGCGGGTTCAAAACGATGGAGGGCATCGTGCTTCCGAGCAACAACAAGATGCTCAAATTCGCTCAGAAACGTGGCTTCAAAACCCACTACGTTAAGGGAGAAGCCGATACCGTTCACATAGCACTGCAGTTGTGATCCAGGAATCGGCCGCTCTTTTTACTTTCTTCATGTTATTCACAAAGTCCTGCGACGGATTGACAGGCGGTTTTAAATCCCGCATTGAGTAAAGGGGGATTGCTATGCCGACGGAGAATAGGCTCGAAATGGGCAAGCAGTGAGCAACTGAAAAACTGTTATTAGGATTTGTTTTGTCGTCAAATTAACGGATGCTTGAAAAGCTAACTGCAGGAGATAAATCATGCAAAGAAATATCTTGAAAATGGTTTCATCTTTGATGATGAGTTTATTGCTTGTCAGTTGTGCTTCTCAAAAATCCATAGCCCCATTTAACGCTACAGATGTCAATCCGGAATTGAATTCAAGCCAGCCTTCGCAGAAGATTGATAACCCGATAGCTGCTCACCCGTCTCAACCTGTTGAAGTTCCAGAAGAGGTAACGCCTGTAAAAGAAACTGGCTCCGCAATAGAGCAGACAACAGTTTCTAAAGCGGAACCTGTGTCGGAAGATGTTTCCATTACTCTGAATGTACAATTTGATACCGGTAAAGCAAACATTAAACCAAAGTATCATAATGACATTAAGAGAATTGCCGATGCGATGAGCAAATATGCCTCAACGTCGTTGATTATCCTTGGACATACGGATAATGTCGGCAAAGAGTTGGTCAATGTTAAACTTTCCTACCGTCGTGCCGCTAATATAAAAGCATATCTTGTCCGGAAGTTTGGTGTTGACAGTTCACGCATTCGCGTGATTGGCTATGATTACCAAAAACCCATAGCCAGCAACAAAACGAAGGAAGGCAGACAAGCAAACCGCAGAGGCGAAACCCAAATTGAAACTAATGTGTCCTCTAATGTTGTATATTCTTTTTTTGAAGATTCCGATCTTCCTAAAGGCGGCTTTTCTATAGTAAATCAAGAATCAATTGATGAAAAGATTAAATCGTTTAAAGAAAAGTATGGGCCAACAGCCTATGCTTCAAAAATAGTTAAAGCGCCTACGCTGGAACTTTATAAAATGTGGAGCGGGATCTTTTCTCACTGTGCCATTCGTATCGAAACAGATTCAAATTCATTTTATCAGATTGAACTGCAATCTTTGTCTGATTTAAAAAAAGCTGGCATGAAAGATTATCATCAAAGCGGAGCGTCAATATCTTTATTAGGGATGATCAGAGATCAAATGGATATTGTGGAATTTACCGACAAAAATGAACGGGCAAAACTGGATAGTAAAGGGCTCAATTATGCAACAATGCCAATTTGTATTGTTAATAAATCCACCAGAAAAACAACTCAATGGTATCAGGATTGCCTGCGCAGATATGCTGGAAGTTACAATCCTGAAAATACGCTAAAAGCCGGGAAACGGACAAAAGTATTCGAATATAATCCTGTAACCCATAATTGCTGTAACTTTGTAGAAGAGGCCCTGAAATCTTGTGGATTAGAGAATTGTTTTGATTTGGGGAAAAGCACTAGCCTTTATCACGAAACCGGCCCGCTGGAAGAAAAACTAAAGGAATAAACTATGGGTGAATTAAACAGGCACTTTGACTCAAAGTCAACAAAACCAATATTGAAATTCTAAGTATATTTTCGTGCGAGTACTTTTAAATATAAACTTGTTTACATTATTTCATTTCTCATTCTTCTGCATCGTATAGCGGCTATTCTGTGCATATACGCGATTAAATTTGTCTGAAATCACTCGGCAATGCTTTTAGGTTCTTTTACTATGCGTCAACCTATGGAGTAGTCTCTTTAAACAGAAATAATTTTATTAGCGACTAAAATTATTTGTTGACAAAAAAATAATAAAGTATTAAAAGATGAAAAAAATGTCACATTTCAGTTATATTTGAGTAGTTTTCTTATGTTAAAATATTAGAGGGAATTCACTCACATGATCACACGCATAGCAGGTATTATATCTTCCCAATACAGTTTCTGTATATTAAGTATCACTATTAAATTAAAGTATTTTATAAGTTAATTTTCTTTCAGGATTAAGTTTAAATTTTCACACTGTAAGTTTATTTTTAAATTATCTAAAAGTAGATTTTAAGAAGTAATTAAACTGAAGTTCTGCCGGTAATACGTCACGCAAAGACAGCAATGTTCTGTGGATTACAGTAAATGACTATATAACAATAAAAAAACAGGAGGGGGTTTTTTATGAAATGCAAGAAAATTGTGTGGCTTCTGTGCGTTGGGTTAGCGGTTTTATTAATAGGGTGGTCTGCGGATGCGGCTACAATGCTGGAAAAGTCAAAGTATGCAAACATTCCTGGCGCACAGCACTTGAAACGTATGAAACCTAATGGCGATTTTGAGTATATTGTCAAGATGGGTACATTGGCTCCGGATGGAGTAGGCTGGGCTGCTTTAATCAAAGAGATGGTTAATCCGGGAATATTGAAAGCGACGAATGGCCTGATAAAATTGGATTGGTATTACGGCGGTACAATGGGTGATGATCAGGATATATTAGCCAAGATGCGCAACAATCAGTTGCAGGGAGGCGGATTTTCCGGATGGGGCATGGTATTGGCTTGTCCGGAGATGGCCTTAATGGAGCTGCCTTTTATGTTTGAAAATTATGATGAAGTTGAATATATATACTCAAAGTTAAGGCCACGTATCAATCAGTGGTTTGAGAAAAGAGGATACCACCTTATTTTATTAGCAGAACAGGATTTTGATCAGATCTATTCGACTAAAATTCCAATTAAAACCCTTGATGATTTTAAGAACAGCCGAGTCTTAACATGGTATGGTCCAATGGAAGAGAGGATTTTGAAGGCTTTGACGGCAAGTCCTTTACCCATTCGTGTGCCGGAAGTGGCTGCTTCCATCCGTACTGGAGTATGTGATGCTTTTATCAGTCCGGCTATCTGGGCAGTCGGCACTCAGATGTATACTGTTATGAAATACCTCAATCCTGTTCGCATACGATATTCACCGGCAGGTGGTGTTATTAGTTTAAGTACGTGGAAGCTTATGCCCAAAGAAGTTCAGACAGCTATTGATGATTATGCAATGTCTATAGAGAAGGAATTCAGGCAGAAAGTTCGCGATAGCAACGAAAAATGTCTGAAAGCCATGTATAAATATGGCATGAAGGAAGTTAAAATGACACCGGCAGAGATTGAAGTTTTAAAAAGCAAAATTAAACCTGTTTGGGATGAATTTGCTGAAAAAGGATACTATACCAAAGCCGAGTTAAATGAAGTTAAGGCTCTTTTGGCGGAGTATAGGGCCAAGAATAAAAAATAATGGAATTAGATAGAGTACGTAAGAGAGTTAATTTCTCATCTGTTTTTAGTATAAGTTGATAAATATTAATCCCGGTAATTAGATAAAAAATGTTTGTTCAAGGGAATGCCATGAAATTTCATGGCATTCCCTTTTTACATGAGACCTGAGTAATTCTATAACATTAAAGTTTTCCGTGCTGTTGGTAAATTCATTTTTTACATAATTCATATGATAATGCCTTATATATTCCAACTCAATCTGATCTGGTCAAGTAAAAACGGACACCCTGTTAAGCTGCATTTGCCAACATAAAACTCTTTTCAAAATCATTCGGTTGTTTGTATCCTAAATACGAATGAAGACGCTGGCTGTTATAAAACATTTCAATGTACTTGATCACATCATTGCGGGCATCATTTCTTGTTCGATATACCATATCAGACGTCCATTCTGTTTTTAAACTGTGAA
>LNQE01000356.1_pt1 | contig 10240 bp, 12 predicted proteins | sample 603111 | NCBI WGS metagenome assembly LNQE01 (sample SAMN04260313, study PRJNA301899) | hydrocarbon metagenome | isolation source: hydrocarbon-contaminated ditch | place: Germany: Bremen | collected 1998
CTCCGGGTTTGGAGACCCGCCCGTTTCCCCCGGGCCTACGGGCCGCCCAGGAGCAGATGCCGCACGGGCACGCCGGCCCCCTGCGGCGTGGCCGCATGCCCCATGCCCGTGCAGGCCGGGTTGTGCGGCCGTCCGTCGGCGTCAAGCCGTGGATCGGACAACAGCGACCCGGCCTCGCCGCCGATATGCGTCCGCCATTGGGCGAAATTCCCCTGGAAATCCGTGCGGCCGTCCGCAAAGATGGCGGCATGGCCGGCCTGCCAATAGCAGGTGTGGTGGGTGTCCAGGGGGCCGTCCAGGCCGCTGAGGCCCCCGAGTTCCGTGGTTTGGCGAATGGACACCAGGGGTTGGTTGAGCATCGCGGATTGGCTGACGATGTTGCGGTACGAGGCCGGATTGCGGTTGGGGGGCCGGCCTGCGTACGGCTCCCAGTCCTGGAAGGTGATCCCGAAATAGATGGGGCTGTGGTAGCTTTTCGCCGTATTGACGATGGTGTTGTTATGCGCCGTGGCGTCGCGCGAGGCGTAGAACCCGATGCCTGAGCCCCCCGTGTTGCGGACCAGGTTGTACCGGGCCACGCCCCGGATGTTTTCGTAATAGCCGGGGTTTGCCGTGAGGTCGAAGTATTCCGGGCTGGTGTCGAACCCGAGCAGGATGCCCGCACCACCGGCGTTTTCGACCAGATTGTATTCCACCACCCCGTCCGTGGCCCCGCCCTTGTGGTAGACCCCGTTGGAGCAGATGTCGTGGATGTGGTTGTAGGCCACCCGGTTGCGGTCGCCGTTGACGTTGTCGATGCCCTCGGCGTTGCAGTTTTCCGGGGTCAGTCCCACGCCGGAGTCGAAAATTTCGCAGTGTTCGATGGTGATGTCGTCGCAGTTTGGCTTGATCTTGACCACGTCGCGCTGGGAGCTGTGCAGCTTGGCGTCGGCGATGCGGATGCGCGAGGCCCCGGCCCGGTCGTTCGGGTCGCCCCAGTCCCATTTCGTCTCCGTGGACACGGCGTAGAAACCGCCCGCCACTTCGATGCATTCGAGGCTGCCGCCGTCGGAGCCGACGTAGAAATAGATCCCCGAACCTTCGCCGGTCTCCGAGCGCCGGTCCACCACGGCCCACTCCCCTGGAGAGGAGCGGATGGCCACGTTTGCCACCCGGATGCGTATCTCCCGGGGTTCGGCATACGTCCCCTGCCGGACCACGATGGTGTCGCCGGGCTGGGCGGTTTCCGCCGCCCGGTACAGGGTGCGGTAGGGTGCGGCGGCGGAGCCGTTCCCGGTGACGTCGCTTCCGGACAGGGAGACGTGTCGCAGATTCCCGGACAGGACGGCGGTGTTGCAGCGCTGCGTCCGGACCCCGATTTTGGAAAGGAAGGAGGCGGCGGCGCTTCCGGGAACCGCAACCAGGACGATGACCAGGGTCAGGGCCAGGACCGGCGGGGGGATGGTTTTCATCATGCCCCCCCGTAGCATGTTTCCAAACGATTGCAACCGGGGCGACAGAAACGTGGGGAATCGAGGGATGTGTCCAATGGTAAGCGGCCAAAGCAAACGGCCTTCGGGCCTCCTCACTGATCTATCGATACAGCAACCAATACCTCGAATCTGTCAAAGAAGTAGCCTCGTAAGAAACGTGATTGTCCCGGTTCAGCAAAAAGCTCTTACCGCGCTGACACCTCTTCCCCCACCCCCAGCCGAATCCCTTCATGCGTCTGCAACTGGCGGATGATCTGAAACAGGTTGTCCGCGCGGGGATTTCCCCTGGGGCCAAGCATCCGCATGAGGCTTTTGGCCGGGATGTTCGTGGTCTCGGCCAGGGGGCCGAACCCCACGGCAGCGTTGATGTAGTCGCGCAGGATCGCCTTTCCCGCAGGCACGTCCCCGGCCAGCAGGGCGTTGACGCCCTCTTTCAGCATGGCTTGGCGAAATGCCGGATCATGCGCGGCACGGTTTTGCAGGGTCGCCCGAAATTCCCTGGTCAGGGTCATTACATATTCTCCTTGTCCTTGCGTATCTTGTAATCCGCCCAGCAGGTCAAGGAAGCGGCAATGTCCGCATTCTGCCGTTTCTTGGAACCGCCCCCGAGCAAGATAACCAATTTGTCTCCATCCTTACCGAAATAGACGCAGTATCCAGGCCCAAAATGGATTTTATATTCAAAAACACCGCTCCCCACACCCTCAACCCGGGAAAAATTCCCTTGCTCCAAGCGGTACAGAGCCGTTGCCACCTTGGCGGCGGCGATTGCATCCAATCCGGAGAACCACCGGGCAAACGGCGAACCACCCGAGGTGTCCACATATTCGAGGATGGCGACAGACATGGCTAATAGTAACTAATGCGTTACCAATGTCAAGAAAACAGGTTTTTCCTACTGCCGGATGGGGCTTTGATTTGGAGGCATGGGACAGGAGCTGAAAGAGGTAAAAAAGCCTGCAGCGTGCTGCCACGTCGCCGGGAAGCGACTACCCCAGCGACGCCGTCTCGAAGGTCATATCCGACAGGTCGGCCACAAGGAGCTTCCCGGCCAGCCGGGGCGGCCGCCCGGCCAGGATGCGCAGGGCCTCGGCGGCCTGAAGGCCCGCCGCCACCGTGACCCCGGCCGCCTGGCAGCCCAGGGCGTTTTCGGCCGGGTCGGCCGAGTCCCCCAAAATATCCCACAAGGCCGGGCCGCCGGGCAAAACCGTGGCCACGTACCCCGTGTCCCCGGCCACGGCCGCCGTCACCAGGGGAATGCCCATGTCCGCCGCCGCCCGGGCCAGGACAGGACGATCCGTCAGCCCCCCCAGGGCATCCACGGCCACCCGGGCCCCGGCCAGGCACTGCGCCATGCCCGCCGCGTCAAGAAAGGCCGCCCGGGCCGTGACCGTCACCGTGGGATTGATCGCCGCCGCCCGGGCCAGCGCCGCCTCGGCCTTGGGCCGCTCCAGGCGGCCGTTCTCGGCCAGGAGCTGGCGGTTCAGGTTCGATTCCTCGAAGGCGTCGCCGTCGGCCGCAACGATGGTCCCCACCCCGGTGCGCACCAGGATTTCAAGCACCGTGCCGCCGAGTCCGCCAAGCCCCACCAGGGCCGCCGTGGCCCGTAAAAGCCTGGCCTGCTCGGCGGCGGAATAGGCCGTGAAATTGCGTAGGTAGCGGCCGGGCAGGATGTCCGCATCCAGGGCCAGCGCGTCCACCTCCCGGACGGGCAGGGCATGCTCCCGGGCCAGGGCGGCGGCCTGGAGGCCGGGCAGCACCCGCACGGGCGTACCGTCGGGCAGGGTGGCCTTGACGGCCCGGGTGGCGATGGCGCGGGAAAGGTCCATGTCAGCCGCCGCTTAGGGTAGGCAGGAAGGTCACGGCGTCGCCGTCGGCCAGGGGCGTCTCCAGGCTGGCGGGCGCGCCGTTTCGCAGGATGGTGGTGATTTTTGCCGCGGGGAGGCCCAGGGCGGCCGCAAGATCGGCCACGCGCGCCGTCGCGGGAAGCCGCACGGCGGGTCCGGACCCGGGCTGGAAGGCGGCCAGGGTGGCCAGGCATTTGACCGTGACCGTCACGGCGCCTGGGCCGTCGGCCCCTTTGCCCACTGGCCGGTCTGGCCGGGCAGCACAGTCAGGGAGGACGGCCGCGCCGGTCACGGGCCTACTCCTCCGGCAGATCGACCCATGTCTGGAGGGCGGCGATGATCTTTTTGGCCTGGTCGCGGCTGGAGATGGCGAATTTGGACTGGGAACGGTATTCGTCGTTCTGTTTCCTGTAGCGGCGGATGATGTAGCGATCCGGGCCGTAGCCGCCGAGTTTGTTGTCCCATTGGGTGAAGCGGAAGATGATGGTGGTCCAGGCCCCCTTGGAGAGCACGACCTTGTCCAGCTCCTTGACCTTCAAAAGGCCGTCTTCCTCGTAATTGATGGTGATGTCGTCGATGGTGGCGGCCATGGATCTCCCTCAGCAGGCGGCGGATTCGTTTTGCGAGGCGCGTTCCCGGTGCTTCTCGGCCAGACGGACCTCGCGCCGGGCCTTGGCCTCGCGGTTGCGGCGGCAGTCGTCCGCCGTCTCCAAGATCAGTTCCGGGACGGGCGTGGGATGCCGGTCCTTGTCCAGGGCCACGTAGGTCAGATAGGCCGAGCCCGTGTGGCGGACCTCGCCGGTGATCAGATCCTCGGCCTCCACCCGGACCCCGATCTCCATGGAGGTGCGCCCGGCGTGGTTGACGCTGGCCTTGAATATCACCACCTCGCCGATGAACGCGGGCTTGAGGAAGTCCATGCGGTCGAAGGAGGCCGTGACCACGGCCGAACGGCAATGGCGCATGGCCGCGATGCTCCCGGCGGTGTCGATGCACTTGAGGATGACCCCGCCGTGGACGTTGCCCGCCGGGTTGGCGTCCTGGGGCAGCATGCGTTGCAGCACCGTGGCCCGGCTTTCGGACACGGGCTTGCCGGGGCTAGTCATTGACGGAGTATCCCTTGTGGCGCATGCACTCGTCGATGATCTGCTGCTGCCGCTCCCTGGCCAGGCCGGGGTCGGTTATGGTCCCGGTGGAGACGTAGGACTGGTTCTGGCAGTCGAGGAAATCGCGTTCGGTGGCCACGCGGGTGTCGTAGTCCGGAGCGGGCCCGGCGGCACAGCCGATGGCGAAAAGGACCGTGGCCGAGGCCGCTAGGGGAAAAAACCGACGCATGGAAGTGCTCCCGATGGCTGTGGTGTCCGTTGGCGCGCCGACTCGACAGGATTGCCCCGGCACGTTCCCGTTCCATACCGTCGGCGGAACGGCCGGTCAACTGGGGAAACGCCGGAGGGCGGCGATCCGCGACCGATCCGCCCCGCCTCATTCCAGGCCGAATTTTTTCATTTTGCGCCACAGGGAGGCCCGGTCGATCCCGAGCACCGTGGCGGTCTTGGTACGGCTGCCGCCGCAATGTCCGAGCACCCAGGCCACATGCCGCCTCTCGTTCTCCTCCAGGGTCACGGGTTCATTGGCGCACGGCCGGGCCACGCGCACGGGCTCGCCGCGTAAATCCGGGGGCAGGTGGCGGACATCGATACCCTCCCCCTCGGCCATGACCGCGGCCCGCTCGATGATGTTCTCCAGTTCGCGCACGTTGCCGGGAAAGGGATAGGCGGCGAGGATGTCCATCACCTCCGGAGACATGGTCAGGCTGTCCCGGCCGAGCTTTTTGGCCATCTTGGCCAAAAAAAACCGGGACAGCAGGGCCACGTCCCCCTCGCGTTCGGACAGGGGCGGCAGGGTCAGGACAATGACGTTTAAGCGATAATAGAGATCCTGGCGAAAATGACCGGCCTCCACCTCGCGCCGCAAATCCTTGTTGGTGGCGGCCACGATGCGCACATCCACGGGAATGTCCTTTGCCCCGCCCACCCGCCGGATGACCCGCTCCTGCAGGGCCCGCAACAGCTTGACCTGCATGGCCGGGGAGGTCTCGCCCAGTTCGTCGAGAAAAAGCGTTCCCCCCGGGGCCGACTCGAAAAGTCCCTTTTTCAGGCGCACGGCCCCGGTAAAGGCCCCCGGCTCGTGCCCGAACAGCTCGTTTTCCAAAAGCTCCTCGTTGAAGGCCCCGCAGTTGACGGCCAGGAAGCGTTCGTCCCGCCGGGCGCTCAACAGGTGGAGGGTCCGGGCCACCAATTCCTTGCCCGTGCCCGTCTCCCCCAAAAGCAACACCGTGGAGTCCGTGGGAGCCACCTGGGCCACGGTGCGTTTCAAGCGCTCGATGGCCGGACAGTGCCCGATGATGGTCAACGGATCGGGCTTGTCCCGCAGCCGCTCCCGCAGGAGCTTGACCTCCTGCCGCAGCCGCCGTTTTTCCAGAGCCTTTTGCGCCAGAAGCCGAGCCTCCTCGATGCCGTAGGGTTTGGCCAGGTAGTCGTAGGCCCCCCGGCGCATGGCCGTGACCGCCGTCTCCACCGTGGGATAGCCCGTGACCACCACCACCTCCGTATCCGGCCACAGGGTCTTGGCCCTCTCCAGGACCGCAAGGCCGTCCACGCCCTCCATGATCAGATCGGTGATCACCAGATCGAACTCGTCTTTCTCAAGCTCGGCCACGGCCTCCCGGCCGCCGCTGGCCACGGTCACCCGGGCTCCGCGCCGGGAAAACACATGGGCCAGATTGGTCCGGGCGATGGGCTCGTCATCGACCACAAGGATCTTCGGCGGGAGATCGTTCACGCCGGCGCCTCCTGTTGCGGTTCGGTTCTGGCCTGAGGACAGGCCTCCCGGCCCAGGGGCAGGCGGATGACGAAGGCCGCCCCCCGGCCCGGTTCGCTCTCGGCGATGATGGTTCCGCCGTGTTTCTTGATGATTCCGAAGACCACGGAAAGCCCGAGCCCCGTGCCCTTGCCCACGTCTTTCAGGGTGAAGAAGGGATCAAAGATCCGTCCCTGGTGTTCGGGGTCGATGCCGGGACCGGTGTCCTCCACGCGGATCACGGCCTGCCCGGCCGGCTCGTCGCGTTCTGCTGTCACGGTGATGGTTCCGGGATGGTCCCCGATGGCCTGGGCGGCGTTCAAAAACAGGTTCAAAAAGACTTCCTGCATGCGCTGGGAATCCAGGGGTACGCACATTTCCTCCGGTACCCGGCGGGCGATGTCCACGTCGGCCGGAAGCTGGGCCGAGACCAACCCTACGCAGCGCTCCACCAGATCACCCAGTCGCGTGGGCTTCATGGTGAATTCGTTTTCCCGGGAGAATTCCAAAAGACCTTTGACGATGTCCCGGGAGCGCAGCACCTCATGATGGATGTTGTCGAGCATTTGGGCCACGAAGGCGTCGTTTTTGCCGATGTCCTCCTCCAAAAGGATCTGACAGGAGGTGGAGATGTTGTTGAGGGGGTTATTGAGCTGATGGGCGATGCCGGAGGTCAGAACCCCCAGGGAAGCCAGTTTTTTTTCCTGCAAAAGCTGGTTTTGCCGTTTGTCGAGTTCCTTGATCATGCGGTTCAGGGCCTTGACCACGTCCCGGGTTTCATCACGCCCAGGCGGCAGGTCGATGGCCTGAAAATGCCCCGTGGCCACCTGGCGGGTGGTGTCTTCGATCAGATGCAGGGCGATGATGATGCGACGGCCCACAACCCAGGAAAATCCGATGCCCAAAAAAATCAGGGTCAGGGTGGAAAACAGGAGTTGACGCTTGAGGTTGTCCACGATGTGCAGGATGCCGTCGCGTTGCACCTGTTTGATGTGCCGGGAGGTGGCCACCAGTTCACGGCCCTGTTCGCGAAGCGCGGCCTGGGCCTTTTCCACGGCCGTGGGCGGCGTGGAGCCGGCCGTCTCGGCCAACTGTGCGGCGGCGTCACGGTAGGCGATCAACTGGTCGCGCAGTCCGATGAAATCGGCCTCGCCCTTGGCCGGGGCCTGCCCCGTGGCATCCGGGGAGATGATGCCCCGGATGATGTCCAGGCTCTTGCCCACGAAACGTAGGCTTTCCCGATAATCCTCGTCCATGGCGTAGAGCAGGTAGTTTTTCTCGTAGCGGCGCACCTCAAGGATGTCGTTGCTCAGGTCGTCCACCACCTCGGCCAGGCGCAGGGCCTCGCCGATGCGCAACAGGTGGTCGTAGGAGATGCTGCCCAGGAGGCCCATCCCCGCAAAGGCCACCACGATGCTCATGACGATCTTTTGGCGGATATTCATGCTCCGGCCTCCGAACGGGCCCCACCGGCTGCGTCAAAGGCTGCGGCCAGGGCCTGGCGCACCTCGGACACCAGGACGATGCGCGGCAGGGCGGCCATGCTCCGGCCGGCCTCCTCCACCTCGGCGGCGTTTTCTGCGGGCAACACCACGCTGGTGATCCCGGCCCGCACGGCGGCCAACAGTTTCTCGCGCACCCCGGCCACCCGCAGCACCCGGCCGGAAAGGGATATCTCGCCGGAAAAGGCCATGTTCTGCGGCGCGGGCCGGCCGGAAAGCAGGGAAAACAGGGCCACGGCCATGGTCAGGCCGGCCGAGGGACCGTCTTTGGACACGCCCCCGGCCGGGATGTGAATGTGGATGTCGTGTTCGGCAAAAAAACCAGGGTCGATGCCGAAGTCCACGGCGTTGCTGCGCAGATGGCTCAGGGCGATCTGCCCGGACTCCTTGAGCACCTCGCCAAGCGACCCCGTGAGCAACAGCCGGCTGGCCCCGCGCATGCGCGAGACCTCCACGGACACGATCTCCCCGCCCGTTTCGGACCACACCAACCCCACGGCCTCGCCGATCTGGGGGCCGTTCCCGGCGGCCTCGTGCCTGAACCGGGGCGGGCCGAGCAGGGCGGCGGCCATCTCCGGCGCGACCTCGCCCGTGAATCCGGCCCTGCCCTCGCTCAGGCACACCCGGGCGATTTTGCGGCACACCCGGGCGATCTCCCGCTCGAGCCCGCGTACCCCGGCCTCATTGGTGTAGCCGCGTATGATGCCTTCGAGAGCCTCCCGGGTGAATTCGGGATACGGATGGGTCAGGCCGTGCTCGCGAAGCTGGCGCGGCACCAGGAACCGGGAGGCGATCTCGATTTTCTCCTCCTCGGAATAGCCGCTAAACGGCACCACCTCCATGCGGTCCAGGACCGGCCCGGCCAAGCGCTCGGTGGAATTGGCCGTGGCGATGAAAAGCACACCGGACAGGTCGAAGGGCACTTCCATGTACCGGTCCACGAAACGGCAGTTCTGCTCCGGATCCAGGATCTCGAGCAAGGCCTGGGCCGGATCGCCTTTGACGTCTCGGCCGATCTTGTCCACCTCGTCGAGCATAAAGACCGGATTGCGCACCGAAAGCCCGCGCAGGGCGGAAATCACACGGCCGGGCAAAGCCCCCACATAGGTCCGGCGATGGCCGCGAAGCTCCGCATCGTCGCGCAGGTCCGCCAGGGACATGCGGGTGAACGTCCGGCCCATGGCCTGGGCGATGGCCATGCCCACCGAGGTCTTGCCCACTCCGGGCGGCCCCACGAAGCACAAAATGGGCGCGCGGGACACGGCCTCGGCCGGGCGCTTCTCCAGAATGCCGCGCACCGAAGTCCGAAATTCGTCCAGGTCAATGGGCTTGGTCAGGTAGTGCACCGCCCCGGTTTTGATGGCCCGCACCGCGGTATCCACGGTGGCGAACCCGGTGACGATCATGATTTTCGTGGCCGGGGAGACCTCCTTGGCCTTGTCGAGCAACTGCAGGCCGTCCATGCGATCCATCTTGAGGTCGGTGACGATAAGGTCGAACTCGAAACGGCGCACCCGCTCCAGGGCGGCTTGGCCGTTTTCGGCCGTCTCCACCCTGTAGCCTTCCCGAAGCAGCACATGGCGCAGATTCTCCCGGGCGATGGGTTCGTCGTCCACCACCAGGATCCAGGCCTCGCGATTCTGGCGCATGGTCCGGGAGGCCAGGTGCTCCAGGATGCGGTCCTTGATCTGCCCAAGCCTGGCATGGCTGGCGTCCAGCACGGCCTCGGCCCGCTCCAGGTCCAGATTGTCCGGGGTGACCGCATTCCACGGCAACGACAACAGCAATTCCACATAATTTATGGAAATGGCATATTCCGCAACCGAAGGATCGGTGTTGGCAAGCTTCGCCAGCTCCGCATCCACGGCCTCCCGGGCGGCCTGGGGCAGTTCGGCCGCCCGGGCCCGTTCGGCAAGCCCTTGCGGTCCTGGCGCGGCGGCCTGCTGCGCCTCGTCGTTTTTCCGGAAGAAGATCATGTCTGGGCTCCCTCTCCGGCCTGACCGGAGATGCGTTGCGCAAACGAACGTCCGTTGCAAATACGAACGCCTTCCAGCATTTCTTTTCTCTCCATAAATTCAGCAAGATACATTGCAATCTACCCTCGCATGCTCGTTTTTGCAACATCCCCAGGACGCCAGAGGGCTCCGGGTTTCGCTCTTTTATACCACAAAAACAGGGTGTTACGCGGACAATCGGATTTGGCACGCCGCTTGTTAAGGCTGGGTGATTGCAACTTTCAAACCGGAGGAATGGCATGGGCAGCCTGCGTCATGCGGTGGAATCGACCTTTGCGGTGGTGGCTTACGCCGAACGGAATATGGACAGCGAGGCAAAGCGGATGATGGATGAGGACGGCGACGACCCCCGGCCTCGAAAACGGGCCGAATGCCGGATGGCGGCGCAGACCCGCCGCAAGGGATTGCGGGCGGATTAGCTCATGAGCGGTGAACGTCCCAAACATTCCCCAACCCCGCCGTCCCGTCGCCTGGGACTCGGTGCCCGCCCCCCGAGGGGAGTCCGGGTGGACCGGGTTCCCCTGCGGGTGCGCCTGGACGACTAC
>LNQE01000127.1_pt1 | contig 10206 bp, 9 predicted proteins | sample 603111 | NCBI WGS metagenome assembly LNQE01 (sample SAMN04260313, study PRJNA301899) | hydrocarbon metagenome | isolation source: hydrocarbon-contaminated ditch | place: Germany: Bremen | collected 1998
GGTCCGGGGGGACCATGGTCCCCCCAGGCGGGGGCCGGGGCGGCAGCCCCGGAAAGGAATGTCACGATGCCGGTACCGTTGTCGTACAGTTATCGCAACCTGCTGACGCGGCGCCTGACCACGGCCCTGACGGCTGGCGGCATGGCCCTGGTGGTCTTCGTGTTCGCGGCCACCTTGATGCTGGCCGAGGGCTTACGGCAAACGCTGGTTTCGACGGGCCTGCCGACCAACGCGGTGGTGTTGCGCAAGGGCTCGGAATCCGAGGTGCAAAGCGGCATCGAGCGGGCCCAGGCGTCGGTGATGACCACCCGGCCGGAGATCGCCGTGGCTCCGGACGGCACGGCCCTGGCCGCGAAAGAGGTGGTGGTCCTGATCGGGCTGCCGCGCAAATCCACGGGCAAGGTGTCCAATGCGGTGATCCGGGGCACGGACGTGAAATCGTTGGCGCTACGGCCCCAGGTACGATTGGCCGGGGGCCGGGAGCCCCGGCGCGGCACGACGGAGATCATGGTGGGGAAAAATATCGCCAAGGGGTTTGCGGGGACGCTGATCGGCGACCGGCTGCGATTCGGGAAACGCGAGTGGGAGGTGGTGGGCGTCTTCGATGCCGGGAACACGGGGTTTTCCTCGGAGATATGGGCCGACGCCGACCAGGTCATGCGCTCCTTCGGCCGCGACGCCTATTCCATCGTGGTGGCGGGTCTGCGGGACTATGGGGCGTATGGGCCGTTTCAGGCCGGGGTCGAGGGCGACCCCAGGCTGACGGCGGAGACCTTCCGGGAAACGCGCTACTATGAGAAGCAGTCGGAGATGATGGCCAAGTTTTTGCGGGTGCTCGGGGTGTCGCTGACCGTCATTTTCTCGCTGGGGGCCATGATCGGGGCCATGATCACCATGTATTCGGCCGTGGCCAACCGGGTGCCGGAGATCGGGACGCTGCGGGCCCTGGGGTTCGGGCGGGGCAGCATCCTGACCGCATTTCTGGCCGAATCGGTGTTCCTGTCGCTGCTTGGCGGGGCCATGGGGCTTGGCGCGGCGGCGGTCCTCAACTTCTTCACCTTCTCCACCACCAACTTCCAGACCTTTTCGGAGCTGGCCTTCAAGTTCGCCCTGACCGGCGACATCGTCATGCTGTCCCTGGGATTTTCGGTCTTCATGGGGGTTTTGGGCGGCCTGCCTCCGGCCCTTCGGGCCTCGCGCCTGAAAATCGTGGAGGCCCTGCGGGAGGCGTAGAATACCGGACGGGATGAAGCTTGCGGCGGCCAGGACTTGACTTTTGGCGTATTGATGCAAGATGGTTTTGGGTAAGGGAGGATGCCGCCATGCACGGAGTGTTCTTGGACAACGTCAAAGGGTCCGAAATATCCGGCATGCTCCGGGAACTCGACCCCGACAAGCGGTATGTGGTGAGCGTCCAGGCCGTCGAGGACCGGGCATCCGTCATCGCCGACCTCATGGCCGGTCTGGCCGGATGCGAAACGCCGCAGGAGACGGCGGACAAGACGGATGCGGAAATCATGGACATGGTCAACGCCGCCATTGAGGAAAACCGGCTTCGGGAACACGGTCGGTAGCCGGGCGCATGAGACTGGTCATTGATTGCAACGTGCTTGTCGCGGCGGGATGGAACTCCGGAACCTGCCGAGAGGTTCTCTTTGCGGCCATGCGGGATCATGCCCCACTCATGAGTCGCGGCATTCTCGATGAATACGCCACGGTCTTCGAATATTCACGCTTCGACCATATTCGGCCTACCCTGAAGCTTCTTCGGGACGCCCTGCTTAAAACCGCGACATTGGTCCGACCGGTTCCGTCGCCGTTTCTTCTCCCGGACCCGAAAGACATGATCTACCTGGAAACCGCCCTGGCCGGACAGGCGGACGCCATCGTGACGGGGAACATCAAACATTTTCCAGAGCCATCCTATGGTCATGTCCGTATTCTCACCCCTCGGATGTTTCTGGACATTCTTTCATCCTGATCTGGTTTCGTACCTGCTGCTGTAGCCCTACTCCACCTTAAGCCCCCCCCGAAACTCCTCCCACGACGACACGCCCAGGCGCTCCAGGAGCGGCGGCAACTCCTCCACGAGATTAAAGGCGAAATCCGGACGCAGGAAATTGGCCGTGCCCACCTGCACCGCATGCGCCCCGACCAGGATGAACTCCAGCGCGTCCTCGGCCGAGGCGATGCCCCCCATGCCGATGACGGGAATGCCCACCGCCCGGCACACCTGCCACACGCAGCGCAGCGCCACGGGCTTGATGGCCGGTCCCGACAGCCCGCCGATGACGTTGGCCAGCCTCGGACGCCTGGAAAAGACGTCCACGCTCATGCCCGAGAGCGTGTTGACCAGGGACAGGATGTCCGCCCCGGCCGACTCCACGGCCCGGGCCACGGCCGCGATGTCCGTGACATTGGGCGACAGCTTGACCATGACCGGCTTGGTCCCGGCCCGCTTTTTCACCGCCTCGGTGACCCGGGCGGCCATGGCCGGGTCCTGGCCGAAGAGGATGCCCCCGGCCCTGACGTTGGGGCAGGAGATGTTGACCTCAAGGGCCGCAATACCCTCCTCGGCGGCCAGCACCCCGGCTAGTTCCGCGAATTCCTCGGCCGCGCAGGCATAGAGGTTGGCGATGACGGCCGTGTCCCGCCAGGGCAGAAAGGGCAGCTTGTCGCGCACAAAGGTTTCGACGCCGCAGTTTTGCAGGCCGATGGCGTTGAGCATGCCGCAGGCCGTCTCGGCCACCCGGGGCATGGGGTTTCCCTGGCGCGGCGCAAGGGACAGCCCCTTGACGCAGATGCCGCCAAGGGTTTTCAGGTCGCCGTAGCGGGAAAATTCCAGGCCGTAACCGAAGGTTCCCGAGGCCGTGATGACCGGATTTTTAAGATGCAGACCGGCAAGGGTCACACTTAATTCCCGCATGTGCATCCCTCCCTGGAGCCGGGCGTTTCGAGGCCGCCGCCGAAGGCCTCAAGCTCGGTTGCCCAAAAAACCGGCCCGCGCACGCAGGTCTGCACCGGCTCGCCCTTCGCGTCCTTCTCCACGCAGCCCAGGCAGGCCCCCACGCCGCAGGCCATGCGGTTTTCCAGGGACACCTGGACCCGGGCCCCGGCCTCGCGGCCCATTCCGGCCACGGCGGAAAGAAACGGCCGGGGGCCGCAGGCCAGCACCAGCCCGTCCCCATAGCCCGCCATGCGCTCCCGCAAAAGGGCCGTGAACCGGTCCAGGTCGCCGGGCTTTTCTTCGTGAAAGGATTCGGCCTGGATTGTGGCGGCCATCTCCGCGAAGGGATAGGCGGCAAGGGGCGGCCGGTGGCCGAAGACCAGGCGCAGGTTTTCCGGCCGGGGATGGGCCGCGATGTACGGGGCGAAGGGGGCCAGCCCCACGCCTCCGGCCAAAAGGAGCGTGGGCGTGTCCGGCTCCACGGCGAACCCCCGGCCAAGCGGCCCCCACATGACCAGCCGGTCCCCGGGGTTCATGGCCGCCAGATGGGCCGTGCCCCGCCCGGCCACCTGGACGAAAAATTCCACGCGCGTTGGCGTGACCCCGAAAAGCGACAGGGGCCGGGCCCAGGTCAATTCCCGGCCGAAACACACGGGGCGCAGCATGGCGAATTGTCCGGCCACGGCCTTGCCCCAGCCGGGGTTTTCCACCGCAAGACGCCACAGCCCATGCCGTTCCCCCTCGGGGCTTGCCCCCTCCCGGGCCAGGACCGCCACCTCGCGGCACCTGCCTGTGTCCGCCATACGACCTCCCTATGCTGCGCATGTTCCGTGGCGCGACTTCTAACCCGGCCCGAAGCGCTTGTAAAACCCGGCAACGCCGCATCCCCACCAGTGCAGGCGGCTGCCCCGTCACGCACGGACGCCGCAGGCGGCGGCCCGGTCACGCGCGGACGCCGCAGGCGGACGGCGCAGCCCCGTCGGAACGGATCGCCTAAACCGCCGCCGTAAAAACAAATCAAATTCCCCGGGAAATGTTCCCAACACGGCGGCATGTCTTGTATTCGCCACGGATTGCCGCTGTATTATCAGGCTATTTGTCTCTGATGTCTTGATACGATGTGTCGTCTCTGCGGTATCTCCAGGCACCTCTTTCCTTTGTATCGCCTATCTGGTATCAGTCCTGACAACTGATTCCCCTGTAGCCAGGAGTGTGTTGTGCCCGACCCATCCGCCAGCCAGTCCGCCACCACTGGCGATCAGTCCCGGATCATCCAGGTCCATGGCGACAACAATATTATCGGTGTTTCGCCTTCCCTGAAGCTCATCCGGCCTCTCCGTGAGCGCCCTTCCCAGGCATCCGCCTCGGCGGACGAAGCCGCCTTGCTCATGCCCCGCGAGGAGGCCACGGAGTTTGTCGGCCGCCAGGGATTGCTGGATGAATTCATCACCTGGGCGACGACGACGGACCCCGGCCGTCCGGTCTCGGTGCGCGTCCTCACCGGTGGGGCAGGTACGGGCAAAACCCGCTTCGCCATGGAGTTGTGCCGGGCCTTGGAGCAGACACAGGGCGCTTCATGGCAGGCCGGTTTTGTCCGCGACCGCGAGACCCGCCGTTTCCTGAGTCAGACCAATCTCAGCGACTGGGGCTGGCAGGCGCCCACTTTGGCCGTCTTCGACTACGCCATGACCCTGACTGATGTTCTGCCCGCCTGGATGGCGGAACTGGCCGACGTCCAAGACAGCCCCCGTCCCCTGCGCATTCTCTTGCTTGAACGCCATGCCGATCCGGAAGCGGGCTGGCTCAAACAGGTGTTTCCCGGTGGCTACAGCCTGACGGGGCGGATGCTCGATGGTCGCCCCATGTGCCTGCCCGGCCTGGGCGATCCGGATATCCAACTCGGCATCATGCAGGCCATGCTCAAGCGGCTGGGCAGCACCGTAACCCTGCCCGCAGACACCCCCGCTTTCCGCGACCACCTCGCAACGACCGACTGGGCCGGTGCGCCGCTTTATTTGATGATGGCCGCCATGGTCATGCACCGCCAAGGAGGTGTCGGCCACGTCCTTTCCCTGCGCCGGACCGATCTGGCCAAGACTGTGGCTGAGCATGAACATTCCCGTCTGACGCGGGCCAGTAACGGCAACCCGTCGCGGCAACGGTTTCTGTCGCATATGGCCGCCCTGGCCACGCTTTGCGGCGGTCTGGACGGCGGGACGCTTTTAGAACTCATTCGCCAGGAGAAACATGCCTTGGGACATGAGGAGTTGGGAAACGACGCAGTAGCCCATTCGCTGAAGCAACTCCTGCCGGACGGCAAGGACGGAGTCGCGCACATCCTCCCGGACATTATCGGCGAGGCCTTCCTCTTTGAGCATCTCGGCCATGGCCAGGCGCAAGCCAGCACCGAAGCGGTGTTGCGCGCTTTTCCCAAGGCTCCCGACATGGTGGCGGCCGTGCTCATCCGGTGCGTCCAGGACTTCGCCCCGGCCACCCTCTCGCCAGAGGATGTGGACCGGGCCAAAGAGCAGCAGAGGGCTGTTGCCTGGCTCCATGCCTTGGTCGGACTTGAAAGCATTTCCCTGAATATGTTGATAGTTCTGTCAAATGCCATGCCCGAACACACGCTGGCTATGCGTGAACTGGCTGCCGCCTTGATGGAACGGATTGTGGTGGGCTTGCGGAAACTGCCAGAACGAAACATGGAAAAACAGATTGCTTACGCTCGTAGTTTGAACAACCTTTCCAACAGACTCGCCGATCTCGGCAGGCGTGAAGAGGCCATGGATGCCGCTCAAAAGGTGGTGACAATTTGTCGTGAGTTGGCCCAGGTCCGACCGGATGCCTTCCGCCCGGACTTGGCTGGCAGCCTCAACAACTTTGCCAACAGACTCGCCGATCTCGGCAGGCATGAAGAGGCCTTGCACGCCGCGCAAGAGGCGTTGGCTATTCGGCGCGAATTGGCCCAGGCCCGTCCGGATGCCTTTAACCCGGACTTGGCCACGAGCCTCAACAACCTTGCCAACATACTCTCCAATCTCGGCAGGCATGAAGAGGCCCTGGACGCCGCCCAAGAGGCGGTGGCTATTCGGCGCGAATTGGCCCAGGCCCGTCCGGATGCCTTCCGCACGGACTTGGCTGGCAGCCTCACCAATCATGCCAACATACTCTCCGATCTCGGCAGGCATGAAGAGGCCTTGCACGTCGCACAGGAAGCGACGGAGTTGTATCGGGAGTTGGCCCACACCCGTCCGGATGCCTTCCGCCCGGACTTGGCCTTAAGCCTCAGCAACCTTGCCGCCTGTTTCGCCAAACTCGGCAAGCGCGAAAAGGCCTTGCACGCCGCACAAGAGGTGGTGGAACTCTATCGACAGTTGTCCCAGGCCCATCCCGGAGCCTTCCGCCAGTACTTGGCTGGCAGTCTGAACAACCTTGCCAACATCCACTCCGATCTAGGCAGGCATGAAGAGGCCTTGCACGCCGCACAGGAGGCGACGAACTTGTATCGGGAGTTGGCCCACACCCTCCCGGAGGCCTTTCGCCCGGACTTGGCCATGAGCCTCCACAACCTTGCCAACAGACTCACCCAACTCGGCAGGCGTGAGGAAGCCGTGGGCACCGCTGAAGAAGCTGTGAAGCTATATCGGGCATTGACCCAGCTCCGCCCGGATGTCTTCTGCCCGGACTTGGCAGGCAGTCTGAACAACCTTGTCAGACTCCTGTCCGACCTCGGTCAACACGAAGCGGCCTTGGACGCCGCGCAAGAGGAGGCAAGGCTGTACTCCACATTGACTCAGCAACAACCCAAAACCTTCGGCAAGAACTTCATGATTGCCATGGTGACTTGGCTCTCCCTGCGCCACGGCATTTCCCGTGAGGATGCAGACACCCTGTTCCGGAAAAATCCCGAGGCTCACGTCCGCGCCTTGTTCGAGGGGATCGACACCTTTGACCATCCAACAGCTTAGGAGAAACACCATGGATATGGATACCTTCGCCACTACGGTAACAAGCCTGATGGTCGCCGCCCAAACCGGAGCCCTTGAAGCGGCGACGGATGTGGTAAAAAAAATAGGAAAAGCAGGCGTGGACAAGCTATGCAGCGTGGTGATGGGATACTTCACCAAGGACGGGGAGGGAGCGGTCAAAAAGCTTGCAGAGCTTGAGAAGAATCCGGCAAGCCCGCAGGCCCAGGATGCCGTCAAAGGGCGGCTGCTCATGCTCCTGCAGGAAAACCCCGCATTCCTGGCCGAAATCAAGGCCATCATCGGCGATATTCGCGTCGATCAATCCATCACCCAGACCGCTACATCCGGGAACCATAGCCCTATCACCCAGGTCGTGGGCCACAACAATGTGATCAAGTAGGCCCGCCTTTCGCTGACCCTCCCAAACACCCCCGCAAACACGCAACCGGGTATCCCCTGCGGCAGCCCTGGCCGTCACAGGGGGGGCGACCATGCCCGAACCATTCCCGGCCCGGGACGCTTGTAAAACCCGGCAACGCCGCATTCCCGCCAGCGCAGGCGGCTGTCCGCCACGCGCGGCCTGCGCGGCGGACAGCCGTGGACGAATCAACGGGACCTCCGCATGAAAAACGAATCAAATCCCCGGGAAATACGCCCAACACGGCGGCATGTCTTGTATTCGCCACGGATTGCCGCTACATCTTTTGATCAAGTCCGGCGGCGCGCGACGTGGGCCGGACACGATTCGAAATCCGCCCCCGCGAAACGACCGGAAAGGGGAGACGCATGCGGCACGACTCGGACCTCCTCGCCGATGAAAACGGCGTCACGACCAAGACCTTCCACAAGGGCGCCCTGATCTACAAGGAGGGCCAGGACAGCAAGGTGGCCTACCTCGTCAAGCAGGGCCGCGTGGCCGTGTACCGCATCATCGGCAACAAGCGGGTGAACCTCGGGGAGCGCGCCCCCGGCCAGATATTCGGGGAAATGGGCATCATCAGCGGCGAAAAGCGCACGGCCAACGCCGAGGCCCTGGATTTCACCGAGGTCATCGTCCTGGACCGGCCGCTTTTGCGCACCATGCTGGTCAAAAGCCCCCGCCCGGTGCAGATCATCACCGGTTTTTTGGTGGACCGGGTCAAGACGCTCAGTTCCCGCATCACCGACCGCCCATCGGGCAACATGTTCTATTCCGTGTGCCGCGTCCTGGCCCTGCAATACCGGGCCGCAGCGGCCGCCGCCCCCCGGCCCGGGCAGTTCGAGATGAGCTATGCCGAGGCCTGCCGGGCCATCAAGGACATCCTCCTGATCTCCCAGATCGAGATCGACGAGATCGTGGAAAAGCTGGTCAAGATGGCGGCCATCGAACTGACCGAGATCAAATCGGCCTACTACCGGGCCGACCCCCTGCTGGATACGAAGAAGAAAAGCGCCGAATTCGTCATGGACCGCAGCCTGCGCATCCCGGACCAGGAAAAATTCCTCCAGGTGGCCAAGCACCTGTCCAGGGAACTGCGCACCCAGTCGGATTTCTCCTGCGACCTGGAATTCATGGACCTGGCCGACTTCGCCCGGGAGGCCGATGCCAGCCCGGAGATGATCTACCGCAAGATCGGGTTCCGGGAGATACCCGAGAACCTCTTTTTCTTTCACAAACCCTCGGCCATGGCCTATATCGGACGCATGGGGAAGGATTTTTTCCAACGCGCCAAGCGGCCGCGCCTGAAGGTCGAGGATCTGGAGACCGTGGACGACATCGTGGCCGTGGACAACGCCACCCTGCAAGAGGTCTTCTCCTCCCTGGGCTTCCACAAGCTGGCGGTGCTGTCGGCCATGGCCGGCGGCGAGGCCCGGGAGAAAATCCATAAAAACCTCTCCAAAAAGATCGCCAAGGTGGTCCAGGACGAGGCCCAGAACCTGGGCGATGTGGACGAGGACGAGGCCGCAGGCGTGGAACAGGAACTCGTGGACAGGATCAAAGCCCTCAAAGGACTCGGCTCGTGAACATCGCCACGGTCATCGGCATCATCTTCGGCATCGGCATCCTTTTCTACGCCACCTTCCTGTCCACGGACGACGTCCGCGTCTTCATCAACTTTCCCGGTCTGGCCATCGTCATCGGCGGCACCCTGGCCTCCACCTTCATCTGCTTTCCCATGAAGGAGGTCATGCGCGTCTTCAGCACCTTCCTCATGGCCCTAAAGCGCGAGGAACTGCCGATTGGCAACTACATCGAGGAGATCGTGCGCATCGCCCGGGAGGCCTCGGCCCGGGGCAAGATCCACCTGGAAAAGACCCTACCGGGCATTGAGAACGAATTCCTCAAAAGCGCCATCCAGATGCTCGTGGACGGCTACAGCCGCGAGGAGATCAAGGAGATCCTGGACACCCGCATCGAGCAAACCTACCAGCAGGAAATCTCCTCGGCGGGCATCTACCGGACCATGGCCAAGCTGTCCCCGGCCTACGGCATCATCGGCACCCTGATCGGGCTCATCGGCATGATGCAGTCCATGGCCGGGGGCCTGTCCCAGATCGGCTTCCAGATGGCCGTGGCCCTGACCACCACCCTGTACGGCATCCTTCTGGCCAACGTGCTGTTTTTGCCCATCGCCATCAAGGTGGAAAAGCGCATTGAAGAACGGGTGATCCTCATGTGCGTCATCCGCGACGGCACCCTTTTCATCAAGGACAAGACCCCGGCAGCCATCGTCCTGGACAAGCTGCGGGCCTACCTGCCGCCCAGGCGCTGGGCCTCCATCGGCAGGCGCGAGACCCCGGCCAGACCCGGGGCCTAGTGCCGTGTCCTCGAAAGACGCAGACGCGCATTTCGGAAACAACGGCTTGAAATGCTTATTTTTTTAAAGATACGTCCGTAATTTTTGCGTCACGCGGCACGAGGCGGCGGCCGGGCCACCGGCGGGACAACCTCGCCCGTTTTTTTCCGGAGGGCGCAAACCGCCGGACGTTTTCTCCCAGGCTTTTCACACCGCCGGCTCGCGGGGACGCCACCCGCGAGACCCCGGCGGACAGGAACCGGACGGACACGCCATGTTGAAACTCTCGGACCTGCGAAAACGCCGCACCGACGAGGACGAGCCCTGGCAGCTCTCCCTGGCGGACATGATGACCCTGCTTTTGTGCTTTTTCGTGCTCATGGTCTCCGTGTCGCGCCTGGACATGACCCGCTTTGAGAAGGTGGCCGGGTCCATGGAAAAGGCCATGACCCGGGAGCGGGGCAAACCGGCGGAGAAACCCGCCGCCCCGGAACCCCCGGCCCAGGCGCCGCCG
>LNQE01001134.1_pt1 | contig 10201 bp, 5 predicted proteins | sample 603111 | NCBI WGS metagenome assembly LNQE01 (sample SAMN04260313, study PRJNA301899) | hydrocarbon metagenome | isolation source: hydrocarbon-contaminated ditch | place: Germany: Bremen | collected 1998
CGCCGCTTGAGGTGTGGGGAACGGCGGTGTCGCCGAGCCCGTCGCCGTCAGAATCCGTTCCTGCATAGTCGCTCCACGCGTTGCCGGCAACCCAGGCATAGCCCAGGATGTTTTCGCCCCACGCCGGGGTTGTGTTCCAGCGAACACCGGCATACCAGGATCGGGCGTTGGTATCGGTGTTATCGAAGATATTGTCGTAGATGAGGCCGGTGGAGGCGTGGGTTTCGATCCCGGTTCCCTGGATGGCAAGGAGCGTGTTGGCGATGGTGCACCCGGTCACGGTCAGGCCCTCCATGTCCGATGTGGAGATACCAATGCCGGATCCGGGGTCGGAGGGGTCGCCGTTGTTGGTGACTGTCGTGTCGCGGATGGTGATCTCACCGCAGTTGTAATAGAGCTTGATCCCGGTGTCCACGTTTGCGGTCACCTCCGATCCCTCGATGGTGCAATTGGTCGCCTTTTCGAGGTAGATCCCGGCCGGCCGGGAGGCATCGCTCCGGCCGTTGCTGTCGACGTGTGCATCGCTGATGACGGTATCCGCCACATCAAAGCAGAGGACGCCGCATTCGGCGTTGCCGTGCGCGGTTACGCCCTCGATGCGGGATTCGCTGACGTTGTGGAGGAGGAGGCCCTGCACGTTCTTTTCAAGGTTGACATCGCTGACCTCCACGTCCCGGCAGTCGATGAGGGCGAGGTAGCCGGGCGCAGGATTGAGGGTGGTGTAGTTGAAGACCAGGCCCGTTTCTCCAACGAAGTAGTAGAGCGGCAGGCTGTCGAGGGTGTTGTCGGGCGTGATGGTGTGGCTCGACGGGCTGGGCGCATATGTCCAGTCGTTGCTGAACCCGAAGTGGTAGGTGTTGTCCACCATTTCGTTGTCCTGCATGGTCACCCGCCGGGCTGCTGGTTCGATCCAGATGCCGTAGGTCTGGTGCGAGACGGTGTTGCCCTGCAGCACGGTGTCGTCGCCGCCCTCGATGTGGATGCCGCCGCGGCTCCACTCGCAGGGCCCTTTGACCGTGCTGTTGCGGATCTGGTTGCGGTCCCCGCGCACCCAGATGGTATTTGCGCCGGAGAGGTGGGCGCCCTCAATGGTGGTGTCGCTCACCCGGTCGAGGTAGATACCCCATGCGTCCTCTTCATCGTCGATGGTGGTGTCGGTGATGGTGGCGCGGGTGGAGACCGGGTCCAGGCCACTTGCCTTTTTCTGGACGATGATGCCGTAGTGTGCGGCATCGGTCACCACACAGTCCGTGACCGCTGTATACTGTGCCTGGTCGATCACGATCCCGTCGTGGGTATCGTTGATGGTGCACCACTCGATCACGGCATTATCAGAGAGCCGGTTCACGTAGATGCCCTTGGTCGCCCCGTCGATGGTGCAGTTCCGGACGGTGACCCGGTCCGCCTCGCCAAAGGCGCTCCAGTCGCCGCTGACCCAGCCGGCCGTGCCGATGCGGATGCCGGAGGCGATGGTGGGTGCGCGTGAGTAGCCCTGGTGCGTCCAGTATCCCTCCCTGATCTCAAAGCCCTCGAAGACCACATCGTCGGCGGCGATCGCCACGACGTCCCCTGCGTCGTTGTCGAGGGCGTCCTCTGCCAGCCCCACCAGCACCGGCGTCCCGATGCCGGTGACGGTGATCGTGTGGTCGATCACGTGGTTGCCGGTGTAGGTGCCGGGGTAGACGAGGATGGTGTCCCCGTCGATCGCCGCGGCGAGTGCGGCCGTGAGGTTCTCGTAATCGGCCGATCCACCGGGCACCTCGGCGTTGTCGTCGTCCACGGTGATCACGGCGGTGGGCCGCTCGAGGGTGGCGAAGGACCGGATGGTGCTCGTATCATTGAGGTCTGCGGCGTTGGCGTTTTCAGCGTAGCACCGGTAGTGGTGGGTGGTGTTCCACGCGAGCCCGGCAAGGGGGATCGAAGGTGCGGTGGTGGCGTTGTCCCACGCCGACCACACGGCGCCCGTAAGGCCCTCGTCCGTCCCGTAGAGGACGCGGTTGTTGCTGCTGACGCCATTGCCGATGGTCCATGCCACCGTTGCACTGTCCACCGTGATCCCGGAGACGGAGATCCCGGTGATGGTCGGTGCGAACTGCTGGACGGGGGCCGTGGGCATGAGCGGGTAGAGATCGGCATTGATCACCCCTCCTTCGGGTTCGTAGATGTCGTAGGGGTCATCGCCGATCCCGTCGCCGTCGGCATCGACGCCGTCGTAGTCGCTGTAGCGGTTGCCCATGCCGAGCGTTGCATTGTACCAGAGGTTCGATGAAGGAGTGCTGCCGGATTCGGCGGCGTTGCGGTATTCACCCGCATATGCGTAGATGTTGTCGAGGTCGTTGCAGTAGAGCTCGTTGCCGGAGGAATCGTCGAGCGTTATCCCGTGGGCCCCGTCAACGGCGTTGCCGGTACAGGTGTTGTTGAAGATTTTCCCCCCTGTTGCGCCATAAAGATACATGCCGCCGGCCGAATTGTCTTCGCAGGTGTTGTTGAAGAGCACCGTGCCGTCCGCCTCCACGACGAGGATGCCGATCCCGTTTGCGGAGAGCACATTGTCCTCGATGCGGGTCCCGTCAGCGAGGACATGGATCCCGTACGTCCCGCCGGTCACTGCGAATCCTTCGAGCAGGCAGGATGATGAGGTGACCTCGAACCCGGTTCCCTCGGCAGGCTGCACCTGCGGCATTTCCTCACCCGCGAGCGTGATGCTCCGGTTCACCACCACCTGCTCGGGGTAGGTGCCGCTGTGCACCACGACCGTATCGCCGTCCCATGCCGCGTTGACCGCCGCCTGGATGGTGCCGAAGTCGCCCGGGACGGTGAAGGTCATCGGCCCTGCGGCGTGCACGAAGAGCGTGGTCGTGGCGGTGTCGGTCACGGCGGTATCGTCGGTGACGGTGAGGTTCACCTGGTAGAACCCAGATAATGCGTAGCTGTGGGTGGGGTTCTGGATATCCGCGGTCCCGCTGTCGCCGAACTCCCATGCCCACGCGGTGATGGTTCCGTCGGAATCCACGGAGGTGTCGGTGAACTGGATGAGATCATCCGTGTCCGGCGCTGCGGGGCTGAAGATAAAGGAGGCAGTGGGGGGGTGGCTGTCGGCGGAGGCGGTGGTCGCCGTGCTGTTGGCCCACGTGGGATTGACATTATCGCTGGCATCCACCGTTCTCGTGCCGATCTCGTAGGATGACTCCGGGGCAAGACCGGTTGCAGTGTAGGATTCGACGCCGGCGGTCACGTTGACCTGGAAGGTGCTGTCCAGGTAGACCATGACCTTCGCGAAGTCGGCGTCGTCCGGATCGATCCATGTCCAGGTGATGGAAGTGGGAAGGTAGGTGGTATTGGCGAGACCGGTGACGGGGCCGGGCGGAGTCTCATCTTCGGCCTCCGTGGTTGCCGCATCGGTCACCATGCCCGGGTTTTCGTTGCCGCTTGCATCGACCGTCCTCGTGCCGATCTCGTATGCGGTGGACGGCGACAGCCCGGTTGCGGTGTAGGACTCGACCCCGGCGGTCACGTTCGCCTGGAAGACGCCGTCGAGGTAGACCATCACCCGTGAAAAGTCGGCATCCGCCGGGTCCGTCCACTCCCAGGTGATGGAGTCGGGAGCGGTGGCGGTCTCCCCGAGGCCGGTGACGGGCCCCGGCGGGGTGGTGTCCGGCCCGGCGCCGCCGGTGATGTAGGAGGCCTGCCCCTCCACAAGGGGATGCCAGTCGTTGTTGGAGGAGCAGGGGATGAAGGGGATTTCGGTATCCCCGATGCCGTCCCCGTCGTCATCCGATCCCGTGTAGGTGTCCCAGTAGTTGCCTGTGTGGTTGGTGTACTGGACACTGTGGTAGGTGTAGGTGATCTCCGAGGGGCTCTCCCAGGAAGTGGTGGATGAAATTTTGTCCACATGATCGCTTTCGCTGTTCTGGAACGAGTTCAGGTAGAAGACGTTCGGCGTGCTCTGGCCTGCACCATAGAGGTACACCCCATAATCATTGCCGTTGAGGGTGTTGCGGGTCACCGTGGTGTTGTCGGCAGAATCGAGGTATATCCCTGCAGCACCAGTTTCCAGTCCATTCTGCCGGATGGTGTTCTTCGAAATCTCGTTGTCCCGGGAATCGGCGATCTCGATCCCGTAGTTATTGTTGTCCGTCACCGTATTTTCCGAGATCACGTTGGCATTGGAATTGAGGAGGTAGATCCCATAGCCGTCTCCCCATTCCGCCCCGTTGCTGCTGGCGTTGTTCCCGGAGATGAGGTTGTCGTCTGAATTCTTCAGCCAGATGCCGTACCAGGGATTGTTGGTGACCTCGTTGCCGGAGACGATAGTGCCGGATGCACCGCCGAGACCGATGCCTGCCACCGCGTTGCTGGACAGGCGGTTGCCGACGATCTCTGTGTTGCAGGAGGTGACGTAGATACCGTACGATCCGGCGTTTCGGACATCGAAGCCTTCGACATGCACGCCGTCGGCGGTAATGGTCACCCCATTGTCAGATGAATCGATCACCGGCCAGCCGCTGCCGGTCATGGTGAGCTGCTTGTCGATCAGAATCTCTTCACTATACGTCCCGTTGTTAACGATGATGGTGTCCCCGGCGGTGGCGTTATCGATGGCGTCCTGGATGCTCTCGCCGGGATTGACGGTGAATTCCGCCGCCTGTGCGCTGAGTGGTACAAGAACAAACAAAAAAAATACCAGTAATTTTATTGAGGACTTCAAACCACAACACTCCTCTTGGTCAGGCATGCGAGGAAGTTTTAAAAAAGATGCAACCCTGCTTGCTATGAAGAAATTAAAAACAGCCGAACATTATTAAAATGTTCGATCCACAAATTATATAAAAAATAATATATATTATTCGTGTATTTACTCTTTTTGAATCCAGCATGCCGCGTTCCCGATATCCCCACAGAATTTGCCGGAGAAACGAGCCTGGAGCCTGATATTAAGACCTTCATGCCCTCCCCAAAGAGATGTCCCGTGAACAGGGAATGCGAACCGATTATAAAGCCCTGCAGTCCGCAGACTCACCGATGATAATCCTCGAATTCGGCGCAGCTACCCGGGATTCAGTCTTTTGCGTTGTCCGGTGCAGTGGACCGAGAGAAGCATCGTAACGGGTGGGAACAGAGGAGAAGGGCTCTCCTTCTCCGCAGGCCGCCTCCCCCGTGAGGATAGGCGGTGGGAAACCGTGAATGGGGGCAAAACGAACAAAGCGGCTGATATTCTGAACGCCGGGAGGGACGCGCCAGGCGAAAGACGACATCGGCCTTCTCCGGCAGGGTATCATTGAAACGAGGTTTCCAATCAGCTGCCTGGTGAGTGGCAACCACGAAAAGACGTGCAGAAGAGCCTGTTAATCTGGGAAAACGGATGCGATAGCCGGGATTCGAACCCGGGTTAGAGGCTTGGGAAGCCCCTGTCCTGCCGCTAGACTACTATCGCTCTCGTGCAGCTAAGTATGTTCCCCTGCCAGCACATAAAGGTTCTTCGCCTCTCCGCCCGGCACGCGATCCGCCGTCCGTTTCGCGCCGGTCAGGCGTTCTGCAGGCATCGCGGCAGCGCGGCGTCTGTCCGGAGCGACCCCGCCCGTCGATGCGCGAAATACTTTACTGCAGGCGGATGCCGCCTTTTCGCCCGTCAGTCGGGAGCGGGCCTGCGAGCCTGCTGCCGATATCGCCGGCCGACCCGGAACGGCGATATCCTTATTACATCGGTTCAGCTACTATATGTAGCACTTTATCATCAGGTGCTGGCTGATGTAAGTCCGACGTGCCTGCAGGCACTGCCCCCAGTGGCTCGGGATTACAGGGAGTCAGTAAGCGGACTCTTTTCTGGACTTACGGAAGTGATTACTGGAGGTGAAAGATGGCAAGAATGCATGCTCGACGGCGGGGCACATCGGGATCGGTTCGCCCGAACAGGCAGGAACCGCCCGAATGGTCCAATACCGACGTGAGGGAGATCGAGAAGGTCATCGTCGATCTTCGCAGGAACGGCATGTCGAGCAGTGAGATCGGGCTGGTACTTCGGGACTCCTACGGTGTTCCCGACGTCAAGCTCGCTACAGGAAAACGGATTGCAGAGATCATCCGGGAACAGGGGCTGGAGTCCGAGATACCCGAGGATCTCCGGAACCTGATGGAGAAGGCGCTCGGGATGCGCAAGCACCTGAGCGAGAACAAGAAAGACCTGCACAACAAGCGGCAGCTCCAGCTGACCGAATCCAAGGTGCGCAGGCTGGTGCGGTACTACGTCCGTTCGGGCAGGCTGCCCGAGGGGTGGACCTACAGGCCGGAGACCGCAGAGATCATTCTGTCCAGATGATGCATGTCCATTGAAGCCGCTGCCGCCCGACTGGCAGAACGCCTGCTTGCAACCGATTTCGTGGAGGTGCTCGCGCACCACGACGCAGACGGCATTGCCGCTGCCTCGATACTCTGCCATGCACTCTTCAGAAAGGGCAGGGAGTTCCGGCTGCGGGTCTCGCCGCGCATCACGCCGGAGGACGTACCCGCCGGTGCCGGCAGCCTGCTCTGCGACTTCGGATCGTCTCTTTCGGATCTGCATCCCGATGTGATGGTGGTGGATCACCACGTACCCCACTTTGACGGCGAATACCACGTGAACCCCCGGCTTGCGCAGATCGACGGAGACCGCGAGCTCTCTTCATCGGGAGCGGCGTACCTGGTGGCGCAGCACATGGGGGACAACCGGGATCTGGTGGGCCTGGCACTGCTCGGCATCATCGGCGACGGGCAGGAGGTCGCCGGCATGAACCAGGAGATCTGCACCGAGGGGATCGCAAACGGGTTCATCGCGCCCCGCCGCGGCCTGCGGCTTCCCGGCAGGAGCCTGCCGGAGCAGCTCTCCCTTGCGATCAGCCCGTTTCTTCCCGGGATCAGCGGCGACGAGCCCGTAGCACGGGAGCTCGTGAGCCGGTGCACGTCGGAGGAGGACACGGACCTCGAGACGCTCATATCGCTTCTCGTCCTCCGCATAAGCCCGCAGACATCGCTCGACGGCATATACGCGATCTACGGGAACACCTACGGGCTGGGCCGGGAGGTGCTGGACGAGGCTCATACGCTCGCTGCGGTCGTTGATGCCTGCGGAAAGGCGGGCCTGGGCGATCTCGGGGCGTCTCTCTGCCTGAGGTCGACGGCGGCGCTGCAGGAGGCATGGGACACGGCAACAGCCTACCGGCTCCGGGTGATCGCCGCGATCAGGGGCGTGCGGCAGCTGGAGGGAGGCCAGAGCCTGTTTGAGGTGGAAGACGGCGGCGTCGCAAGCGATGTTGCCGATGCACTCGCCCTATGCCAGGCACACCGGGCTCCCGTCTTTGTCTTTGCACGGAAAGCCGACCGGTACTCCATATCGGCGCGCTGCCCCCCGGGCGTGGAGATCGATCTCGAGCACCTGCTGCACTCCCTTGCAGAGGAGTGCGGCGGGCGCGGCGGCGGCCACCGCCGGAGGGCCGGCGCGGTGATCGGGCTGGATCAGGTGGAGCGGTTCAGGAATGGGCTGCTGGAGGCGGCTGCATCATGACCATACAGATCGAGGGGACGATCATCACACCCCATGCACGGCCGGATTGCGTGGCGGCTGCGGTGATCCCCGACAACCTCTCCCTGATCAGGACGTCTGTCGCCGGCGGGTGCGTGAGGACCGATATCCAGGGAGAGCAGCTCAGGTCGATCATAGCATCGGTGGATGATTATCTCATGAATCTGGCAATAGCGGAGGATATATGTTTGTACGGTTCGCGCTGAGCGCCAAACTCCATTTCAGCCGGGAGATCACGCCTGAGGCGGTGGAAGCGATAGAGACGGCAGTGCAGGAAGCAAACCGGCAGCTGTTCCGGCGGGGCACCCCCTCGGGCGCGCCGGAGGAACAGATCGGGCGGATCACGCGGTGGCAGGTGAACGCTTCCGCTCTTGCCCTTGATATCGAGAGCGGCCCCTTTACGCGTGCGCATGATGCGCTCTTCCGGTTCAGGAAGCATATCGCGCAGGTGCTGGGGCGATACCGCCTGGGCGTCCGCGAGATATCGATCGCGGCTTTCCGCATTACGATGCCGGGCCCGATCCCCGATGAGGCCATCCCGAAGCTGCCGTTTATCAGGCAGGTGCGGCGGCAGGACGGAGCGGTCGAGCTCGATCTGCTCTTCTCGGCCTCTGATCTCGAAGGGCGGGTGCCGGATCGGCTGGTGCGGCTCATCGAGGAGAAGAAGGAAGCACTCACCTACGGCGGCAAGGCAGAGCACTGGGAGCTCATCTACGAGAGTGAACAGCGGCCCCGGGTCTATGCGGGCGATCCCACCCAGGAGATGATCGAACGGGGATGGATCAGGCACGGCGCCTCACGCGGGCAGTGGATCTTCGCCCCGCAGGCAGTGCACCTCTTCCGGGCGTTCGAGGCGATCGTCATGGATCATGTCATCAGGCCGCTGGGATTTTCCGAGATGGTCTTCCCGAAACTCGTTCCATGGGAGGTCTGGATGCGCTCCGGGCATGCAAAGGGCGTCTACCCGGAGATCTACTACGTCTGCACCCCGAAGACGCGCGATCCCGCGTACTGGGAGGATATCGGCGACTACTTCAAGGTGACGGGCGTCGTTCCGGTCGAAGAGATCCGGAAGCGGATCGACGGCCCGATCGGCGGGATGTGCTATGCGCAGTGCCCCCCGTTCTGGCCGTTCGTGCAGGGCGAAACCCTCGCAAACTCCTGCCTCCCGATCAGGGTCTTTGACCGGAGCGGGACCTCGCACCGGTACGAGAGCGGGGGCATCCACGGGATCGAGCGGGTGGATGAGTTCCACCGGATCGAGGTGCTCTGGCTCGGGACGGCGGAGCAGACGATTGCGATCGCAGACGAGCTTCACGAAGCCTACCGGCATATCTTTGACGATATTCTCGAGCTGGAGTGGCGGTCCGCGAAGGTGACCCCGTGGTTCATGGCGCAGGAGGGCCTCGTGGGCGAGAGCGCCGATGCAGCCATCGGCACCCGGGACTACGAGGCAGTACTCCCGTACAGCGGTACCTGGCTCGAGTTCCAGAACGTCTCCGTCAACGGGGACAAGTACCCGAAGGGCTTCAATGTAAAGATACAGAGCGGTGCGGAATGCTGGTCAGGGTGTTCCGGCATCGGGCTCGAGCGGTGGACTGCGGCGTTCCTCGCTCAGAAGGGCTTTGATACTTCAGACTGGCCGGAGACGGTGGCGAAACTGGCCGGCGAGCCGCAGGAGATATTTACCTTCCTCTAATGGGGGAGTGGAGTCTGGCAAGACAGATAACAGGTGATACAATGGCAAAAAGAAAACAGGTTGGAAGAAGAGTCGAAGGCTGGAAGGCAAAGAAGTGGTACTGGGTGTACGTGCCCGAGGCCTTCGGCAGAACGGAGATCGGGGATACCATCACAAACGATCCCGCGAATCTGGTCGGCCGTGTCATGACGGCCACCCTCGGTGAGATCCTGCAGGACTACTCGAAGTCGCATATCAAGATGCGGTTCAAGGTCGCAAACGTGGCAGGAGACGCCGCATACACGGAGTTCGTCGGCCACGAAGTGACCCGGGACTATCTGCGCTCCCTCGTAAAGCGGCGCGCCTCCCGGATCGACGCCGTTCTCCCCGTCATGACCAAAGACGGCAAGCGGGTGCGGGTGACGGTCACGTGCCTGACCATCTCGCGTGCGAACATGAGCCAGGTGCATGCCATCCGTCAGGCCATCGCGCAGTACGTGACGACGCGGGCGGCGGCAAGCGACATGGAGAGTTTTGTTAAGGATATCATGACCGGGGATGTTGCGCGGGATCTCTTCAAGATCACAAAAACGATCTATCCCATCCGGCGCATCGAGATCACGAAGACCAGGGTGGAGCGGATCGCCGCCGTATAGGCGATCCCTGCCACCCTGCCGCAGACTTCCGGGAATGTGCTGTTCTGCGGCAATTTCTCTCTTCTGCCGCTGCAGCCTGCACCCTGAGGAACCTATATATCAGAGGTTGCCGATGTCCGGATGACGGAGGCGCGGGATGTATCAGGAGCATATGTTTGAGCATCTCAGGCGGGTGGTCAGGGCTGCACACGAACAGAGGACGCCGGAGGAGCAGAAGATGATTGCGGCAGCGGCAGTACGGCAGATGCTTGATCGGTTCTGCAGCGACTGGCATGCGATCATGACAGGGATCGAGCGCGAGGAGTGGCTTGG
>LNQE01001541.1_pt1 | contig 10181 bp, 11 predicted proteins | sample 603111 | NCBI WGS metagenome assembly LNQE01 (sample SAMN04260313, study PRJNA301899) | hydrocarbon metagenome | isolation source: hydrocarbon-contaminated ditch | place: Germany: Bremen | collected 1998
AAACACAGATGAGTCCAGGAGAGCACATGCCCCCCGTATGAAAACAATAATGATGCATTTCGCACCAGGCCTGACGCATGAAAATGCCGGAGGCGTTTTCATAGGAAACCGCGGATGCGGTTCTCATGCCAAATTCGTCTCACGATTTTGATATTGTATGCCCGTACGCCGTAATCAGAGTTCATCGGCGGTTCCCAGGAACATGGCTTCGGCATTTTCGTCATGTATGCTTCTGTCCCGAAGCGAATCATGTGATTTTTTTTGAAGAACCAAGGTACCATTCCGCAGACCGAAAGAGCTTGGAATCGCATATCAGGGCAGTAACCTGCAGGAACCAGGATATGGCCTCATGAAAGGGTCCGTCGTTGTATTTTCAGGTGTATGAACCAAATTCATAAGTGTATTCATGGACAAAACCAGTATAGCATGGATTCCTCATTCCGGGAAGATATTCTGGAAGCCCTGTATACTGCCGCTGCAGCAGGGTCGCCTGCACCGGTACTGGAGGATCTCGCCGCTCTCCTCACCGAGGAAGAAGCGACACTCATGCCTGCTCTTCACCAGCTCGAAAAAGACGGCAATATCGTGATATCCCCTGACGGGATGCTGGCGCTTACAGCAAAAGGGAGAGAGACCGGGGGGAAGATCTCACGGAAACATCGAATCCTTGAATGTTTTTTCTCCGAGATGCTCGGGATGGAACCGGAGACGGCATCTGTTGAGGCATGCACGCTCGAGCATGAAGTCTCCGACGAGGCTATCGACCGCCTGGGCCGGTATCTCGAATTCCCTGGCTGCACCGGTCCGCGGGGCATGCGTCGGGGAAGGCGGTGGCATGGTCGATCCCTCCTGGAATCAACAGAAGGGGATACGCTCACCGTGTCGACCGTGAAGTGTGGTATGCCCTCATCACGACTCGGCGATCTTGGTATTGTTCCTGGCGAGGAGATCCGGCTCATACGCCATATCCCGGAAAACGGGGTTGTGATCCGGGTGAAAGGCTGCGATATTGCGCTCAGCCGCGAAATAGCGGCATCCATTCTCGTTCAGAAACGCCTATGAAGATCGGACTGGTCGGAAACCCAAACGTTGGAAAATCACTCATCTTCCACCAACTCACCGGTCTCGGCGTGGAAGTCAGCAACTATCCCGGCACAACGATCGATCTCCAGTATGGCAATACCTGCTGTGGCCAGGAGAGAATTGAGGTTATCGACCTGCCGGGTATCTACTCCCTGGATGGTGACTCGGAAGAGGAAGAGACCGTCAGGTCATTCATCCTGTCCCGAAGGGCAGATGTACTGGTAACTGTCCTTGATGCGTCACACCTTGAGCGGAACCTGTACCTCCTGCTCCAGCTCACCGAGTACCGGCAACCGATGCTCGCGGTCCTGAACATGATGGATGAGGCTGAGAAAGCCGGGATCCATATTGATACGGACAGGCTCTCCTCGCTTCTTGGCATCGAGATCATCCCGACGACTGCGGTCCATGGCAGGAATACCGGGCAGATCATCCCTGCCGCACTCGCGAAAGCCCGGATCCCTGCCGTGCAGGTCCGCTACGATCACCATATCGAGGCAGCGGTACGGAGCCTTGTCCAGGTCCATGGCCTCACCCGGGCAGAAGCTATCCATGCCCTCACCGGGAGGGGAACTGAGCCTGAAGTCAGGGATGCAGTTATAGCACTCTCTGCGGAACTGGAGAGGATCCACTACATGACTGCGGCCCAGATCATTGCCGGAAACCGTCACCACTGTGCGGAAAATATTGTATCTGAGGTGGTTCACCGGCAGGAGCCACAGCATGAACCCGATATCGACCGTATCCTCACCAGCAGGATTCCTGGTATCCCTCTCTTAGCAGGAATTCTCATCGGGGTCCTCATCCTGGTCTTCTTCATCGGCTCCTGGCTTGAGTCAGGGATTGTTGGTGCGATTGACACCCTCATCCTCGAACCATTTCTTGAAGCGGGATTCCCGCCGCTTGCCGAACAGCTGGGTCTTGCAGTCATCCTTGCCATCCAGGCCGGTCTCGGGATAGCGTTCCCCTTCATTTTCACCTTCTACCTGTTCATCTCTGTACTCGAGGATTCCGGGTATCTCACGCGAGCCGCATTCCTTGCCGACCGCTCCCTGCACCGCTTCGGGATGCATGGTCAGGGTATCATCCCCCTGGTACTTGGCTTCGGCTGCAACGTTCCGGCTATTATGAGTATACGGCTCCTTCGTACGAAACGGGAGCGGACCATCGCATCATTTCTCGTAACGCTGGTCCCCTGTTCGGCCCGGACAGTCATCATTGCAGGCATGGTCGCGGCATTCATCGGCATCGCTGCCGCGCTCAGTGTATACCTCATCGTCATCATCCTCATCCTTATAACCGGCCTCGTCCTCTCACGTTTTACACCGGGAGAGCAGTACGGCATGATCCTCGAGATGAGCCCGCTGCGGGTCCCACAGGCACGAAATGTCATGGCAAAATCCTGGATGCGAATCCGGGAGTTCCTTGTGATCGCTATGCCTCTCCTGATAGTGGCAAGCATTGTCCTCGGGCTGCTCCAGTATGCAGGGGTGATGGATCTCTTTGAACAGAGTATCGAGTCATTCTCGGTATCAGTGCTCGGACTCCCCGCATATGCGACCACGGCACTGATCTTCGGGATTCTCCGGAAGGAGATGGCGCTCGAGACGCTCGTGATCCTTGCAGGCACCGCTGACCTCGGCTCCGTCCTGTCCATGAGCCAGATCTATATCTTTGCCGTTGTGAGTGTGCTGTTTGTCCCCTGCATATCCACCATTGCGGTCCTGGCAAAAGGTCTTGGTGCGAGAATGGCACTCCTCATATCTGCATATACCGTGATTGTCGGGATCCTCATCGGGGCACTCCTGAACCTTGTCCTTGGCTGAGAACCATGGTTAGCATGACACCCGCAACCCCATTGTGCACCGGCTTCCCTGATGGTATGCCTATGCGACACTCAGTCCCCCGATCACCTGGAGGAAAAAGCAGGGAGGAAAAATCAAGGCGGGTGTACACCCCCTGGACTGATCACCGCTGTCAGGAACATGACCTCCTGGGGAGGATACTTCCGGGATCGCGCCAGAGAATCTGGATTTCCGTCATACAGCAACGGGATGCCACGGTCGGTTCAGGGAGCAGGTCCCGGTGCCAGGGGTTGCCGTGCTCCGTCTCCCGTATTCCCTCGAAGTACGGGATCACCCCTGTTCGAGCAGACTGGACCTGTATCCGAGGTGGACCATGCTGACGTTTGTGGGACTCGGGCTCTATGACCTTGACGATATTTCTGTCCGGGGCCTCGCATGCATCCGGAACGCTGACCATGTCTTCCTTGAATACTACACATCCCGCCTTGCCGGGTGCACCCTGGAAGCGATGGAATCGTTCTACGGGAGGCCGGTGCAGGTTCTCTCCCGTACCGATGTCGAGGTTGATCCAGGAACCATGCTCTCGCACGCTGCTGCCTCAGACGTTGTCTTTCTCACCGGGGGTGACCCCATGGTATCTACGACCCACATCGACCTCCGGATCCGGGCACACCAGCAGGGGATTCCAACGCGGATCATCCATGCATCCTCGATATCCACCGCAGTCTGCGGGCTGACCGGGCTGCAGAACTACCGGTTCGGAAGATCCTGCTCACTCCCGTTCCCCCATGGCACGTGGTTCCCGACGACCCCGATCGAGGTGGTCGGTGCAAACCGTGCACGTGACCTCCATACCCTCGTGTACCTTGACATCCAGGAAGAGCGCTGCATGACCATTCCCCAGGCAGTCGGGCTCCTCGAGGAGCTGGGTGCGAAGACAGGGACGAGCGTCCCTCTCTATGTCGGGGTAGCCCGGGCCGGGGCAGAATGCCCTGTTGTCAGGGCGGGCTCTGCCCTGACCCTGGCAGCAACCGATTTCGGACCGCCACTGCACATCCTCGTCATCCCTGCAACACTCCATGTCATGGAGCGGGAGTACCTGGAGATCTTTGGAGGTTTATGAACCCTGACCGTGTACGGGCAGAACTCGCAGAGCGGTATGCCGCACTGCGGTGCATCCCGGCAGATGAGAGCATCTTCTTTACCTGTGCAGGCATATTCCCCGAGATGATCTCAGGGTACCTCTCGGATGGGGACCGGTTTCTTGCGCAGGGTGACCTGACCAATGCATGGGCAAGTTACTGGTACGCTCTTGGCTGGATGGATGCCGGCCTCTCGCTTGGCCTGATCACAACCGGCAACCCCTGGTCCGGTGATATTCTCGCCCCGCTTCCCGTCCCGGATACCGAGAAAGAGCGGCTCGCTGAGAAGACATCCCGCTACCATGCACTCCTTTCCCGTGCGCTGGGGAGCCTCTCGGTCGCAGCCGAACCCGGTTCATGCCTCGCAGGTCCGGCTGAACGCATCCTGTTCATCGGGCATACCTGGTACCGCCAGGGGACTCTCCTCGAAAAGGCAGGGAACCTCGCTTCGGCACTCTCTGCAACCAGTTACTGCTTTGGCTGGCTCGATGCCGGGGTCCGGCTCGGCCTCTTCAGGGTCACGGACCACCGGGAACTCTTCACCATATAGACCGGCAGCACTGCCTCCGTTTCCTTAAAGCGTTTATACTATGCGCTGTAATCACTTATGAACCTGCCAGAAGAGAGGAGCATACTGTTTTCATGGACCGGACGCAGAAGAGATGGTTATGGGTCTCCCTCGGCTTCTCTGCAGTGGTACTCGTGGCGGTCCTGTACTTTACCGTAGATGCGGACACGATAGCGTATCTCCGGCAACTCAATCCCTTATGGCTCCTGCTCGCACTCATCACTCACCTGATCGCGCTCGTCTTCTGGGCACTGCGCATCAAGTTCATGAGCAGGTCACTTGGGTACCGGGTCGGGCTCCTGTACTCGATCAATTTAGTCTGCGCCAACATGCTTGTTGCAGCGGTGACCCCCTCACAGGCAGGAGGAGAACCGGTCAGGGTCCATGAACTCTATAAGGCCGGGGTAAAACTCGGAGATGCCACCGCGATTGTGATCACGGAGCGTATCCTTGACGGGATAGTCCTGGGTATCGGGGGTGCATTCTTCATGTTCGTTCTCGGGAGCGAATGGCAGCGGATCGGTTCGGCCTTCAGTTATCTCATGTACATATCATGGATCGTGATATCCGTAATCGTGGTGCTCTTCATCTATTCGGTGAAGAATCCGGATCTCCTCAAGCGTATCGTGCATACCACCTCCCGCATCTTTACCCGCACCTGGGAGGGTCGGAGGATTGAACGGTTTGCCCTCTCCATTGACCGGGAGGTCGATAACTTTCATCACACCCTCGTCGATTTCCTCCGTCACGGGAAGGGGGGGCTCGTGTACGGCCTCGTTTTTACGGCATTGTTCTGGATCTGTGAATTCATTATCGTCTCATTCCTCCTCATCGGACTCTCCCAGCCACCGATCATTGTCGAATCGCTCATTATCCAGCTGGTGATTGCCGTGGTCATGATGATCCCCCTCACCCCGGGAGGATCCGGTATCGCTGAGATCATGTTCACCTCGCTCTACGGCATCTTTGTGACATCGTCGGTCCTTGGGATCCTGGTGGTCCTCTGGCGCTCGATCCTCTTTTATTTCAATATCCTGCTCGGGCTTATCGCAAGCCTCCTGATCGTGCGCAGGGAAGCACAGGAACCGGACTGAACAAACCTTTTTCTCGGCATGGACCAATCATCCCTGCAGTATGCCGCCGGTACCATGCCACGTCCGAGGGATATTCATGGCAAAGAATGCCTTCGGTGCATCCCCGGCTGTCATTCTCACGATGGAGGACGAGTCGTGCCTCCCGATCTACATCGGGCTCTGGGAAGCCATGTCCATCCATGCTGCCCTGCAAAACGAGATACCCCCGCGACCGCTCACCCACGATCTCTTCGTTGAATTTTTCCAGCATCTCGGCATAACCCTCAAAAGCCTGGTTATTGATTCACTGAACGAGGGTGTCTACTATGCAACGATGGTCCTTGTCCAGGATCACCACGAGGTGACCCTCGATTGCCGCCCCAGTGACGGGATCGCGATCGGGATCCGGTGCCATACCCGTATCCTGATAGACGAGGATGTCGTACGCCAGTCTGCGATCCCTGCGGGAGAGCTGCCCGAGCTCCTTGATATCCGATCCTACCTTGCCGGGTGAATCATCTCCTGCGTGAGGCGAGCTCTGCGCAGACGTCCTCGAGAGTTACTCCGGATGCCCGGAGAGCGATGAGGAGGTGGAACTGGAGGTCGGCTGCCTCTGAAATCACCCGGGTGGGGTCCTGGTTCTTTGCCGCAATGATAAACTCCGTTGCCTCCTCCCCGATCTTCTCGAGCACCCGGTCCCTGCCCTTCTCCCCTGAGATCAGCCGGGAAACATACGAATCGGGTGAGGGATTCCTGATCCGGTCATCGATCACCCTGAAAAGATCATCGAGGATATCGGTCCCGGTCATGGAGTATCCTCCGCTGCCCTGATCTCTCCGACTTCAAGCCCCCAGTATTTCCGCATGAGCAGCCGTGCTTTCTCAATATTTATTCCTTTTTTGCCAATAGCACTTCCCAGATCGCTCTTTTTCTGGATACATACCACCAGGTCTCCACTTGACGGGTCCTTTTCAATTCGTGCTACCGGGACAGGTCGAAAAATATTGGCAATCAACTCATCCGGGCTTTCAGCCTGCTCCACCATCTCTATCCGCTTGCCGAGGACGCTCTGCATCCGCCTGATATTCTCTCCTTTCTTCCCGATCGCAAGCCCCATGTCACCTCGCTTTATGATATAGATTATTCGCTCAAACCGCTCGTCGATGATGCAGTCAAGCGCGGTTGCTTTGGTCAGGATCCGGAGTTCCTCGATATATCTCCGTTCTTTGAAGCCGATATTTCGCTCCATTCTACAATTCCTTCATACACTGTATCGGCGGGACCATTAAAGGTATTGCGTCCTTTCCCTGCAGGGAAAAACATCGTGTTCAAGAACGGAGAGGACTTCGTTCCCCGGTATCAGAGGCCCCACCCGGTTCCCTTTGAAGGCCTGATCATATCTTCGGAATCCTGCGTGGGTGGGGATCCTTTGCCGGATACATGACGGTGGGACAGATGCATCTGACCGCCCTACCGGATGAATACCTTCCCGATGAAATTATGTCAGAGGTCTGCCACCCGGTACTCCGACGGACCTTCCGGTCGCTATGAATCCGGGGGTTGATACAGAAATGAGGATCCTGTCAGCGATTCAGTAACGGTATCCTGAATCCATCTGTCATTCTCTCATACTCGCGATTCACAGGGGATCACTCCCTGTATAGACCCTGCACCAACCCGCAAAGAGGCATGACCATGGCCGGGCAGCACTCCACCCGTACAAAAAGGGATGCAGGGGGGAGATCTAATCCTTCCTGTCACCGAATCAGGTACGATATGGATACCTGGGCGGTCACCCGGACCTGGCCGGGTTCTATGGGTGTCGGCACGGCGGCCGCCTTCATTTCTGCCGTCCCGGAATACCGGTTATCGTAGGCGACCGGCACATACACCTGGCCGACATTCACCGATTTTACTCCCGTGATCGTGACACCGGTCGCAGATGCTGCCACATCAGCGTCAGCCCGAGCATTCCTGGCAGCCATCGTGATGACCTGCCCGCGGATGGCCTGTTCCCGCTCCGGGGAGAGGGAGAATGATACCGAACTGACCTGGTTTGCACCGTTGTTCACCGCGATATCGATGACTTCCCCGGTTCTGCTGATATCACGGACCGTGACCTGTACCATGCTGATGACCTGGTAGTACCTGACTTTCTGACCGAACGGGCGAACGCTCTCATCATAGACCGGGTAGATGGAATACCCTGTTGTCTGGATATCTTCCCGGGGGATACCGGCAGCCAGCAGGGCCGCTATCATCCCGTCCATGATCCGTGCGTTCTCCTGTTGCGCTGTCCTGACATCAGCGTTTTCCGTCTGGACACCGACAGTCAGCTGGGCGATATCAGGAGTTGTCATCATTTCACCGCTACCGCTCACTGACAGCGTATTCTCCGGGCAGAATGCCGGGTCCGCAGCAGTACATGCGACCGGTATGAGTGCCAGGATAAGGAAGAGTGCAAGGGGTAGGAATAATCGTGCAGAATGTTTCATTCATGTCACCATTCCAGAGTTACATCTGTTGAATTCAAATAAGTATTCTTTAATACGAAATATTTCGCAGTAATAGCGCTCTTCTTCCCCCCTGCAGAATTCGTTTCCCACAACTTCCTTATCGTTTCATGCACCATTGATACTGGGAATGGTATGGGAGCGACTATCGTAGAGAAAATTTTCTCTTCAAAATGTGGAAACCAGGTCAGGTCAGGAGAAGTCGTCATGGCACCTGTTGATGGTGCAATGATCCATGATATTACCGGACCCCTGGCTATCCAGAAGTTCTACGAGATGGGCGGGGAGCGGGTCTTTGACCCGGAACGTATCATCATGCTCTTTGATCACCAGATACCAGCAGACTCGCTGGCCGCTGCATGTAACCATGTGTACATGCGGAAGTTTGCCGCAGAGCAGGATATTCTCAACTATGACATCAATGCGGGGGTCTGCCACCAGGTGACGATGGAGAAAGGACGGGCGGCACCCGGGGAGATCGTGGTAGGAGCAGATTCGCATACCTGCATGTATGGGGCTGCCGGTGCGTTTGCGACCGGTATCGGTTCGACAGACATGGGTTTTGTACTCAAGTTCGGAGCGCTCTACTTCAAAGTCCCGGAGACGATTCGGGCGATGGTATCAGGCAGGTTCCCCTGGCGCGTGGGGCCAAAGGACCTCATCCTCTCGATTGCACGGGATATCGGTGCGGACGGGGCCACGTACCAGGCAATCGAGTTCTGCGGGGAGACCCTTGGATCGATGTCCATGGCCGGCAGGATGACCTGCTGCAACATGGCAATCGAGATGGGTGCAAAGGCAGGGATTGTTGCTCCGGACGACGTGACCTGGGAGTATATGAGGGGGCGGCGTGCCATGGAACCGTTCATGCTCGTAAGCGACCCCGATGCACCGTATGCCGGGTCGCGATCCTATGATGTCTCAGAACTCGAACCCCAGGTAGCGGTTCCCCACAACGTGGACACCGGGGTGCCGGTCAGCAGGGTGGCCGGGACGCATGTCGACCAGGTTTTCATCGGTTCCTGCACGAACGGGAGGTTTGAGGACATCGAAGAAGCAGTCGGGGTTCTTGGAACAGAGAAGTTCAGCCCGGATGTCCGGGTCATCATCATCCCTGCATCCCGTGAGGAATACCTGAGAGCACTCACGGCAGGGTACATCGAGACCCTGGTCAGAGCCGGAGGACTGGTCGAGGCTCCCTGCTGCGGGCCGTGCATGGGAGGGGCATTCGGCCTGCTCGCTCCCGGCGAGGTATCCCTCTCGACCTCGAACCGGAACTTCCGGGGACGGCAGGGGAGCACCGAGAGCGAGGTCTACCTCTGTTCCCCGGCTACCGCTGCGGCGAGTGCAATTACTGGCGTAATCACCGACCCAAGAGAGGTGCCCTGATGACCGATACGAGAAGGGTGGCAGAAAGGAGGCTCGATCCAGACTCCGGGGCCGATGCCAGACCCATGCGGGTCTGGAAGTTCGGTGACGATGTCGATACCGATGCCATCATCCCGGGAAGGTTTCTGACCATCAATAACCCGGATGAGCTTGCAAAGCATGCGTTTGAAGGCACCCGGGATGAGTTCGCGGGCAGGGTGCAGGAAGGGGATATGATAGTCGCAGGGAAAAACTTCGGGTGCGGATCCTCCCGTGAACATGCCCCGCTCGCTCTCATCGGCGCCGGGATACGCGTGGTCGTGGCAGAGACATTTGCCCGGATATTTTTCCGCAACGCGATCAATGTCGGGCTGCTCCCCGTGGTCTGCCCCAATGCAGATGCGATCGCCGATGGGGCAAAGGTGACCCTCAGGCTCAGCGAAGGGTACCTTGAAACAGGTGGAAAACGGTTCCCCATCGAGCCGGTACCGGCATTCATGCAGCGAATCATCGATGCCGGCGGGCTCGTCCCCTATGCACGGGACATAACGGAGGTGCCACTATGTACAAAATAGCTTCTATCGGCGGTGACGGGATCGGGCCCGAGATCATTGCCGAAGGGAAGAAGG
>LNQE01000948.1_pt1 | contig 10176 bp, 4 predicted proteins | sample 603111 | NCBI WGS metagenome assembly LNQE01 (sample SAMN04260313, study PRJNA301899) | hydrocarbon metagenome | isolation source: hydrocarbon-contaminated ditch | place: Germany: Bremen | collected 1998
CGCCGCCCATAAACCGCCGAATCCCCCGCCAATAATGACGACTCGCGGTTGTTTGCTTTCAGTTGAATTTCCCAATAACTCACCTGCGGAATGATTCAATTATTCCAGTGAATACATTGTTCAATCTTTAACTAACTGTCACGACCGTTATTTGCTATTTTTTTGTTTTCGTAATCTTTTTGCGTACACTTGCCGATTTTTTCTTTTTCAGCGACGTGATCGGCTTGTGCTTTTTTGCCGGTTTCACAACCTGTTTACTTTCTTTTACCGGTTCCAGCGCCAGCTTTATGACCTCCATCATATCATTGACAAAATGGAATGAAATACTCTTTTGCACATTGGCCGGAATATCTTCAAGATCTTTGCGGTTCCAGGCTGGCAATAAAATAGTTCTAATACCGGCACGATAAGCCGCAAGAACTTTTTCCTTGATTCCGCCAACCGGCAGCACAGTGCCGCGCAACGTTATTTCTCCGGTCATAGCCAACTGCTTCTTTACTTTGCGGTTGGTCAACAAAGACGTCAGTACCGTGAGCATCGTCACGCCCGCCGACGGACCGTCTTTGGGAATCGCTCCTGCCGGCACATGAATATGGATATCCATATTGTCAAAAAACTCTGAATCCACACCTAGTTCCTCAGCGTTCGTGCGGATAAAGCTCAATGCCGCCGCCGCCGATTCTTTCATAACGTCACCCAATTGTCCGGTAAGCGCAAGACCTTTCTTACCTCTCATGGCCGTGGCTTCAATAAATAATATGTCGCCGCCCACCGGTGTCCAGGCCAGGCCGATGGCTATGCCAGGCCTGGTAATCCGCGAGTCTGTATCGGTTGGAACCCGCACCGGTCCTAAATACTTGGGGATGTCCTCATCCGTCAGTGTTTTGGATTTGATTTTATCTTCGGCAATCTGAGCCGCTACACCCCGACAGGCATTGGCAATTTCCCTTTCCAGATTACGCACACCCGCTTCGCGCGTGTAACCGGTAATAATGGTGTTAAGCGCTTTTTCGTTTAATCTAAACTGCTCGGCGCTCAGGCCGTTTTCCTTCAATTGCCGCGGAATTAAATATCGCTCGGCAATCTTTACTTTTTCTTCCTGCGTGTAGCCTGTCAGTTCAATAACTTCCAGCCTGTCGAGCAGCGCCGGAGGAATCGTGTCCAGCATATTAGCCGTCGTGATGAACATGACATGCGATAGATCGAATGCGACATCCAGATAATGATCGGAAAAAGTATTGTTCTGCTGCGGATCCAAAACCTCCAGCAGAGCCGACGAGGGATCCCCGCGAAAATCGCTGCCTACCTTGTCTATTTCATCAAGCATAAACACCGGATTATTCGACTCCGCGCGTCTCAGTCCCTGAATGATACGTCCGGGCAAAGCGCCAATGTAAGTGCGGCGATGACCTCTGATTTCAGCCTCATCGTGTACACCGCCCAGCGATATGCGCACAAATTTGCGTTCGAGCGCCCGGGCAATGGAGTGTCCCAGCGATGTCTTACCGGTTCCCGGAGGACCAACAAAGCAAAGAATAGGTCCCTTGGAATCAGGCTTCAGCTTGCGCACCGCGAGATATTCGATAATGCGCTTCTTGGGTTTGGTCAAACTGTAATGGTCTTCATCCAGAACCTGTCGGGCTTTGCTTATATCCAGGTTATCGACTGTTGAATTATGCCAGGGAAGAGCGGTTATCCAATCCAGATAGGTCGAAGAAACCGTATATTCCGCCGAGGAAGGATGCATGCGGGACAAGCGTTCCAGTTCCCTTAGAGCTTCTTTTTTTGCTTCTTCAGGAAGATTTTTACCTTCAATTTTTTTCCGGTATTCTTCCGTCTCTACGGTATTTTCATCCGTTTCACCCAACTCCTGCCTGATAGCTTTCATCTGTTGACGCAGGTAATATTCTCTCTGGCTTTTATCGATATCATCCTTGACTTTGGTTTGTATTTTATTGCCCAGCTCCAGAACTTCCTTTTGATGATTAACCATACTGGTAACCGCCTTGAGACGTTCCTTCACATCAGAAACATTCAGCACTTTTTGTTTTTCATCCATGGGCGCGTTGATAATCGAAGCAATCAAATCAGCCAGAATGCCGGCATCAGTAATGGACTTTGCCATCGGACCGAACTCCGGAGGAATAAAGGGAGAGAGCCTCAATATCTGATCAAACAATGAAAGCAAATTAGACATCAGGGCTTCGATTTCCAGATCTTTAACTATCTTTTCCTCAATCAATTTGATCCGCGCCTGCTTATAAGGTTTACCTTCGATAAGTTCTACTATAGAAAAACGGCTGATGCCCTGCAAAAGCATTTGCGTATGATTTTCCGCGGTCTTGACCATCTTCATAATTATGGCGCATGTCCCTATTTCATGAAGATCGTCCAGTGTATATAGATCCGGATTATCAGGCTCTTTTTTAAACATAACCAGACCTATGATCCGGTCTTTCGTCATAGCTTCATCTACCAGCACAGACAGGTTACCCATGACCTCCAGTGGAATCATGGTCTTGGGAAATACCAGCACCTTTTGCAGGGGAAGAATCGGAATCACTTCCGGGATATTAAAACTACTTTTATTTTCTGTGACGTTTTGTTCCGTCATGCGAACCTCCAAATGTTTTCTTTGAGAAAATAATCAGCGGTTATTCGCTATTTCGTCGCAATGACCGAAACGCGATGCACTTTGCCGGCCGACAGCTTGTTCATGCGCACCACCAGAATGCCGTCGGCGTAAGAAGCTACTGAGGATTGCACATCCACTGACGCCGGCAGCACAATGTTTCTTTCAAAATAGCCGTGCGGAATTTCTGCCTGACAGTAACGCGCGTTATGCAAAAGCTGAATCGCCTTACGAATGCCGGCGATTTTAATTCTTTTACGGTCAACTTCTATATTCAAATCTTCCTTGTTGATCCCTGCCATGTCCGCAAGCACAATAACTTCATCAACCGATTCGTAAACATCTATATTGGGTTGCCAGTTGCATTTGTAATTTTTGAAGGCCGGACGCACCAGATGAAATACTTCATCAACCGCTTTTTGAAACTCATCTTCAAAGCTACCGCCGAAATTAATCTTTATATACGTCATTTATGCCGCCCTTTGGATTAATTTTATAATACTCTTTGAGTATAGTCATTTGATGAGGATTTGTAAAGACCACATTTAAAAATCCGGCAGGTCACTCTTTGCCTTTCTAATCTTTCAGGCAACGCACTGTTTCCTTACTACTTTCTTGTTGTTGTAAGGTATTGTACTGCTTTTTCCAGCCCGTCAAGGGTCAGCTCGAACATGGGGAATATTTTCCTGATCATGTCCGTTGTTCTGGAAAACTCCCATTCCCGCGGCGTCATCGGATTCAACCATACAGAATGGCGAAACGTCCGGGCCAGAAATCGCAAACGCTCTATACTGGAGCCGGTTGGTCGGGCATCCACGTAAATAGCTCCATTAGGGTGTTCAAGTTCGTAAGGAGCCATATTGGCATCTCCCAAAATGATTAAACGTGTTTCGGGGTCACGGCGAATGAAATCATCAACCATTTCCGGCTTGGATTGTCTTTGCGGATCAGCCCAGACCCGGCTGTAGATTGTGTTGTGAAAGAAGTAAATTTTCAGATCTTTAAACTGGGAACTTGCATAATGAAAAAGAGTTTGAACAACATCGATATACGGATCCATGGACCAGCCTCCGTTATCAATCATTAAAATAACCTTCAGGCGATCCGCCAGGCGGCGATCGAAGATGATCTCGATTTCTCCGGCATTGCGCATGGTTTCATAAACAGTTTTACCTATATTGACAATATCACGGGGACCGGCCGGCGTCATTCGCCGCAGTCTTTTCATAGCCTCACCCATCTGAAACTGGGTCAACGGGCCTTCCTGGGAATAATCGCGGTAACGACGCTCCAGCGCAACCTTGATGGCCGAATGGTTTTTCGATTCCCCGCCGACGCGCATACCTCCGGGATGAATTCCCGAATGTCCCGTTGGTGACGTTCCTCCTGTTCCGATCCACTTGCTGCCACCATGATGAGCTTCGGTTTGTTCCTTGAGACGATCGAGAAAATACTGAATCAGTTCTTCCGGCGTCATCCCTTTCAGAGTTTCTTTGTCGATACCCAGAGCTTTGGCAATCTCTTCCGGATTTTTAAGCCATTCCTCCAGCAGTGATCGGGCAACTGCCGTCAACTCCACCGCGGTAGGCTCTTCAAAAGAAACACCTTTAAAATGATTGGCAAAAATCCGGTCGTAAATATCAAAATATCTTTCACTTTTTATTAGAATTGTGCGGGCAGCCGTATAAAAATCATCGAGCGAATGCACGAGACCCAGGTTCATGGCTTTCTGCAAACGCAGGAAAGACGTCGGTGTGACGGGAATGCCCCGTTCTTTCAATGTATAAAAAAAATCTACAAACACAATTTAAACCTCAGCCGCGGGTTCTGGCAATCTGCTGGTTCGCCTGATAAAGATCGGCGCTTTTCTTGAACAGAATCCCCATAAAAGGAACCCTCCCCTGTTTAAGCGTTTTAGGTTTAAAGTCCGGATCGCTTTTCAGAGCGCGAATCCAGTTAATCAATTCCCGCGTGGCCGGCTTCTTTTCAATGCCCCTCAGTTCCCGCAGGCGGTAAAAAGTATTGATGCAAATATCGACCAGTTCTTCATCCAGATTCGGGAAATGAACATCCACTATCAGACGCATCATGTCGGGATTGGGAAAGGCAATATGATGAAAATTGCAACGCCCGAGGAATGGATCAGATAGATCCTTCTTCGCGTTGGATGTAATAATAATCACGGGGCGATGTTTGGTTTTAATGGTTTTATCAATTTCGATAATGTCAAACTGCATTTGATCGAGAACATCCAGCATGTCATCCTGAAAATCCGTGTCGGCCTTGTCGATCTCATCAATCAAGAGGACAGTCCTGCTATCAGCCATAAAAGCCTGGCCTATTTTACCCATCTTGATATAGGCTTCGATATTACTTACATCCCGATTGGAATCACCGAAACGGCTGTCATTAAGACGGGTCAGCGTATCATACTGATAAAGGGCTTCTATAAGTTTCATGCTGGATTTGACGTTTAAAACAATCAGGGGCATATGCAGGCTTTCGGCAATCGCATGGGCCAGCATTGTTTTTCCCGTCCCCGGTTCCCCCTTGAGCAAAAGAGGCATTTCCAAAACCATGGAGACATTTACAATTTCCGCCAGTTCATCATCCAAAACATATTTGGAAGCACCGCGGAACTGAGAATTTTTCTTTTCTAAAGACATAACAACTCCTTTTGTTTTTCAAGCACATAAGCGTTCGGCAGAGATTAATTAGAGACCTTTGCAAAGCTGCATAAAACCAGTAATTTTGTCATACTGGCGCAGAGACTGTGTCGCAATAATAAATATACCATTTAATGTCCTCCGCTGGCGGAGGTGTCACGCAGTGACGGAGGTGGATAAAATTCACGTAATACTTAACTGGCCAATATTACGTATGTTCTAAAAACTTCCACCCCCTACCCCCGCCAGCGGGGGACATTGCTCATTACGCACAACCAATATTTGCAATTACGACACAGTACAAAAAACATCTCCTTTTCTTTTATTGCGTAATTTGTTTTTTATAATCAAAGCAATTTCTATCTGATCGTCGAATAAAATGCCAGTCATTTTTACGCTGACCGAGGCTTTGCAAAACTGCACAATGCCAGCAATTATGTCTTCCTGTCTCAGGAGACTGTGCCACGATAATAAATATAGCCATTTAATGTCCTCCCCAGCATTCGCGGGGCTCTGCGCTGGCGCGAAGTCGGGAGGATTTCCGAGAGGCGTCAGTCCGGCGTATGCTGGATGTCCCGATGCAATCGGGACGGAGGTGGATGAGGTGGATATTGTAGGGACTGCTCCCCCAGCATACGCCGGGCAGGCCTCGCAGTTCGGAGTATTACGGCGCGTTCGGGGAACGCGCCCTGCGATGCAAATTGCCGCTGTATTAAACACGTCCCCCCCCCTTCATCCCCCGCCAGCGGGGGACATTATCCAAAGTAGTGTGTCGCTTTAGCTCTGCTTCAACTGTTATCTCCCGAATGAGCCACAACCTTTGTCATCCCCGAGCGGGCTTGTCGGGGATCCATTTTTCTTTTCCTGGATTCCCGCCAGAAAATTGCGGGAATGACAGCGATGATTTCACTTTTTTCGGCAAAAAAAAGGCAGGGTCTTGTGGACCCTGCCTTTGATTTTAGCATCACAAGGATGCTTTGTTAACTTACTTTCCCGATGCTTTTTCCGTCAGATTATTACACCTGCCGAAGTAGCCGGGGAAACTCTTTTACCATGCCAGCCTCAATCCCGCCAAACCGGTATGGTTTACGTAATCGCTGTTCAATTCCGCATCGTACTGAATGTACGCACCTACATGCTTGTTGAACAACAGGCTTAAGCCCACTCCGATAATCGCTGTATCGCGGCTCAATTGTTCCGCTGCAACACTGAAATAACTTGAACCCATACCTTCAAACTGAGCGTTGATCATATGATCATCGTTGGAGAACTCATGCGACCACTTCAATCTAAACTCTGGTTTGAAAGCAGCGTTTTCACTCAGTTTAATATTACCGGTCACGTTTACACCGAGGAAACTCTTGTAGGATCCGGTATCGCGCTTGTCAACATTAAGATTATAGATACCGGCGCCGGTTTCCGTGAAGGCTTCCTGTTCCAGATAATCAACCTGGAATGCCGCCAACGGACGAATTTCCACGTTGCCCGCGCTGATCTTATAACCAACTTCGGCATAACCTGTATACTCATTGCCGCTGTAATCGGAATTAGCCACCTGAGTAGGTCCTAATGTCGTGATGTAGCGGTCAAGATTATACTTGTTGTACGCGTAGGTGAATACGCCCGCAGCATACCAGGGTTTACCGTTATAGCACAGATAGAGAGAGCCATGGTAGCTGTCCATGTGTCCATTATCCAGCAGATCATCGAATTCCACATTAGTTCTGGAAATACCGCCGGCCATTCCTATGAACAAATCATCGGCAATGCGGTAATCGAAACCGACTATACCGCCATACAGATTCTGTTTGTACTTGGCAATTAAATCATCCGAACGGCGATTTCCTGTGCCCAGGTAACCATCTGCCCAGAGACCCCAATTTGTTCCCTTGGCTGCCTGACCCTGGCTAATCACATTGCCTACCGCTGCCATTAATATGGGAGCAACATCACTGACCGTGTCACCGCTGCCGGTCATCGCCAACTTGGGACTGCTGTCAGCTACAGCAAATCCATTACCCGAATTGTAATTTGCCAAACCGCCGAAGCCACCCATGCCACCCATGTGATTGTTCAATATTCCGAGATATTTATCCAGAGCATCGAAACTCATCAACTGGAACGCGGTATGGCTTCCGCCACCCAATTCGGCAAGAGCCCGTTGTGCTTCACTTTCAGATACCTCTGTCAGTAAGGCATTCAGCAAGGCAAGCAGATCAGGATCATCGGTTGAACCATAAAGTTCATCCAGAACTTCGCCCAGAGGTATACTGCTGGGATCCGCACCTGTTGTGAAACTGAGACGCTGCAGAATCAGATCATACACACCCTGCAGGCCGTCGTTATCAGCAACCAGGTCGGGGGTAAGGAATGCCGAATTAGCCGTTACGTCACTCCACAAGGTAAGATCGCCATCTACCGTCAACACATTTTCATATGTAGTTGTTAAAAGATACCTGTTGGCATCCGTCGGCGTGGGAATTACAATCACAGTACTTCCGCCGAAATCCGCATCCTCGGTCACCGTTAAAGCGCCACTCGCATCTACAGGAGCTTCTTCCGTAGCCGAAGGCGTTATCACATAACCGATGGAAGCACCGTCGGCAACCGTTAAGTAATCGGTTGTAACACCCGCTGTAGTTTCGCGTGCGCCAAAAGCAAGAACGCCTTCGTTAACATTAATCGGCATCGATTCTGTTTCATTATAATTTGGATCTGTGTAGTCCATATCACCGGTCAGCACCCATGTGCCCGCTCCGGTCTTCTCCATGGTGTCGAAGCCCAGAATCTGGTTGGCCGCCATCGTGTTGACGTCCGCAGCTTCTGCAGCCTCCAGGGTAATATAGTTGTTGGTAAATGACAAATCATCATGGTCGGCGATGATTAGTCCGTTGATTACCGAGCCTGTGCCCAGCAATACATTGTTGTAACCATCATCCAGTTCCACCGCGTAGTAGTTGTCGGCGGTATCCGTAGAAGTGATTGTTCCATAGTTTTCAATTGTCGTGTAGCCATCACTGTAAATACCGACCTTGCCGCTGATCGTGCCGCGGTTGTAAATATGAACCGCATCATCGTCGTCATAAGAACCGGGTTTGTCGATATAGATACCACGGCTGTAGCTCGTACACTCCGTGCATACGGTACCTGTACCAATTATTGTACCGTAGTTCGTAATGTCAATGGTATCTGCGTCATAGATGTATATACCGTATCCATCGCCGTAACCGTCATTGTAAGCAACACCTTCGCCGCTGATTGTGCCGCCGGTGATAACCTCTTCAGGCGTTCCTTCATCCTCTATTGCGCCGTTTGTGATGACAGCGGCATCAACATTAGACATGTATACACCGTAACCGTAGCCATCACCGGAACCGGCGTCTTCGCTCAAGCCTGTGCCTTTACCGCTGATGGTGCCGCCGATGTTGGTTACGATTGCTGTTTCAATACCATAAATATTGTTCATGTATACGCCGTAACCGTAACCATAGCCATAGGATCCATCGCTGGAACCTGTACCGGTACCGATGATTGTGCCGTAGTTGGTCACCGTAGCCGTGGAGGCATTTTCAATATTAACACCGTAGCCGTAGCCGTAGCCATTATTCTGGTTGTAGCCGTTGCCGGTGCCCGTACCGCTGATGGTACCGCCGGTAATGATGAGATTTTTTTCTTCGTCTATAAACGCACCGTTAAATACTGTCGCTGTCTCCGCGTCAACAATATAGACGCCGCCGCCGTAGCCGTAGCCATCGCCATCGCCTTCGCCTTCGCTACCATAGCCGTTACCGGTACCACTTCCGCTGATTGTGCCGGTGTTATTAACCATAGCCGTTCTCGGGGCGGAGATGTTAAACATCGAAACACCCCCGCCGAGTGCTACAGCATATTCGCCAGAAGCAGTAGCTGTGCCTGTGATCGTGCCACCAATATTATTGACCGTTGCTGTTTCCGCATCTAAGATAAGCACGCCGGCGGTAGCAGCGATAGCGATACCTTCGTCATAATCCGGCACTGTTTGACTGCCGTAGGGCATGTCGCCAAGAGCAGTGGCCGAACTTGTAATATCACCATAGCTGGTAACTGTAACTGTGCCCGCGTCTTCTATAAATACACCTGCGCCGAAAGCTAAAGACAAACCTCCATCGGTTTGGTTAAAAGCGGTCGAACTGATCGTGCCACCGGTAATTGTAGTTGTCTCTCCGACCGTCTCCGCAACATAGTTATTCACCGTTACCGTATCCGCGTCGTCAACGTAAACGCCGCGGGCAAAGGCTCCGCCGTAACCTAAGAAAGGAACTTGGTCAAAGCCCCCGGCCCCTACGCCTGTTACGAAACCGCCATATCCATAGTTATAGGAGGATGCCGAGGCGCTGATCGTACCGGAATTATTGATTACTGCCGTATCGTCGCTTTCATCCCAGAGAGCGTCAATATTGACACCGACGACATCGCTGTAGCCGCCGTAGCCGCGGGCTTCACCCGTTGCGCTGATAGTACCTTCGATGTTATTCACCGTGGCTGCTGCCGTGTGGTGGATGTAGATACCAGCGGCGTCGCCATAGGCATAACCTTCTTCGTCATAATCCGGTACAGTTTCGCTGCCGTAGGGCATGTCGGCCAGTGCCGTGCCCGATGCAGTTATATCACCGTAATTAGTTACCGTAACCGCCGTAGGCGCATCGTCCACATATACACCTGCAGCATAAGCACCAGCAAAACCTCCATCCGTCTGGGTAAAAGCTGTAGCACTGATCGTGCCGCCCGTGATCGTTGTTGTCTCTCCGACTGTCTCCGCAATGTAGTTATTTACCGTCACAGTATCCGCATCATCAATATATACTCCGTAGGCATTGCTGTCGTAGTCGTCATCATCCT